>Ga0208588_1000053_pt1 | contig 33544 bp, 30 predicted proteins | sample NGESurshal092012_8_FD_184483 | JGI IMG/M metagenome (GOLD analysis project Ga0208588, IMG submission 184483) | Arctic peat soil microbial communities from Barrow, Alaska - NGEE Surface sample 415-3 shallow-092012 (SPAdes) | ecosystem: Environmental > Terrestrial > Soil > Wetlands > Peat ...
TACGATCTCTTCGACGGTCTTGGGAATAAGCCGAAGTTCTAAGGCTAGCGCAATCTGCCTCTTTAAGGTTTCTGGATCAAAGGGCTTAGACAAGAAAACGAATTTCTGTTCTACTTTTGACTCTGCAAATTTGTTAAAGACCTCTACCTGGCTCCCTGACATGATCACAATCGGGAGATCGACGTATTCAGGCTGTTCTCTGAGACGGGTGTAGACTTCATAGCCGTTCATGCCTGGGATGATGAAATCGAGAAGCAGGATGTCGGGACAATGCTCATGGATCCGCGCCAAACATTCTTGGCCACTCTTGGCTACCTGAACGTGGAATTCATCTTGGGACAGAAAACTTTGCACCATGCTGCGCATGGTTGTGCTGTCGTCCACGACGAGAATAGTACACTTTGTGGCCCCGGAATGATGGCTCTGCACCATGTTCTCCTCAACTTCCTACACGAACGCCCTATCCCTGACTATATATAGGGTGCTCTATTCTTCAAATGAAATAACAAGGGGCTTGAATTTTTAATTTTGCGGATGGCTGCATAAAAACGTTAAGAGATTCTATAATGAAGCCACTCAACTGCACATTTATTGAGACTAGACACGCTATGGCCATAGACACACCTCTTGGAAGAATTCTTAAACCGCTAAATTCTGAGTACGGCAAAGCCACTCCAGGATGGGGTACTACGCCTATCATGGGCGTCTTGATTGGTGCGTTCGGGGTATTTCTGATTATCCTCGTCCAGATTGCTAACCATTCCATTGTCCTGACCGGTGTTAACGACAAATTCGTAGATAGCAACTACACCTCCAATAAGCCTTATCGTTAGAGCACTGAGCTTCAAAGACACCCCTATCTCATCAGGGGTGTTTTTTGCATGGGTGTAGTTCTAAGCGATGTTGGTCTGCCTCAGGGATAGGCGGGGGACGAGGACTGTCCCCATGTGAAACTAGTGCTAATCAAACGGAGTAACGTTGTGGAAACCCTGCATCTTTTTCGCCATGCATCAGACACACGCTCTCTTTCTGCTGGGGAGTACCTCTTCCGCCAGGGAGAGGCTGCAGATCTCATGTACATTTTGGTAGAAGGAGAAGTGGATATTCTCGTAGAGGACACGATAGTAGATACTGTGGGACCTGAGACAGTCTTGGGCGAGATGGCGATGATTGATGCTGAACCTAGAAGTGCATCAGCACGGGCGAAGACCGTCTGTCGTGTTGTTCCCATTGACCAAAAACGGTTTCAGTTTCTCATTCAGCAGACACCCTATTTTGCGATTGAGGTCATGCGCATCCTTGCGCATCGATTGCAGAAGATGAATATCTGGCTTCTTTCTAAGTAGAAGGACCGAGCAAAGCAGCCAAAATTGCCTTTTGGGCATGCAGCCGATTTTCGGCTTGGTCCCAGACTCTAGACTGAGGACCTTCTAGCGCTTCTTCACTTATTTCTTCCCCGCGATGGGCAGGCAAGCAATGCAAGACAATGGCTCTGGGGTTGGCTAGAGCACATAGATCATCATTGATTTGGTAGCCAGCGAAAGCCCTCTGGCGGATTTCCGCTTCTTCTTCCTGCCCCATGCTGGCCCACACGTCGGTATAGAGAGCATGGGCGTCCTTGGCTGCTTCCTCCGGGTCTTTCAAAAGGCTAATCGTACAATCTGTCTGGGTGGCAATCTCTTGGGCACGCGCAACAATGGTGCTGAGCGGTTCATAGCCAGGGGGCGTAGCTATGTTTAGATTCATGCCTACCTTGGCACAGCCTAAAAGCAGTGAATGAACAATATTGTTGCCATCCCCTATATAGACCATGGTCAGTCCTTTGAGGGTGCCAAAGGTTTCTTTCATGGTTAGTAAGTCAGCCAAAATTTGACAGGGATGTTCTAAATCTGTCAGGGCATTAATAACAGGAATAGAGCAATAATCTGCAAATTCTTCTAACTCTGCTTGTTCGAACGTTCGTATGGCCAAAGCATCTACATAGCGGGAAAGGACGCGGGCTGTGTCCTTAACGGATTCTCCTCTGCCAACCTGAATTACATTCGGGTTGAGGTCAATCGCTTCCCCTCCTAACTGATACATCGCCACCATAAAACTCACCCGAGTCCGGGTCGAGGCTTTACGGAAAAGCAAGCCCAGGGTTTTCCCTACCAGCGGTCTAACTTCTCGATGCGCTTTGTAATACTGTGCCGTATCCAATAACGCATGCATTTGAAGGGTATCCAGGTCGTCTAGGCTTAGGAGGTCTTTGCCTGCGAGTCTATGGATTACATCGCTAGAGGGCCCTTCTTCAGAGATCACGGTGTATTCGCGCCCTTACCTTCAGATTGGGTTCCCTGAGAAACAGGGATGACCGGTTTGCTGACCTCTGCGGCAGGCGCTTCAGCGGGAGTACCCGCTTTGGCTTCTGTAATCACTTTCGTGAGGGCTTGGACCGCCTGGACGTATTGAGGGTCTGCTGTCGTTGCCACCTCTATCGGCTTAAATTTCTTTGGTAAGGCTACTTTGAAATCGGGTTGAATACCCTTTTTGTGGATATCTGCACCAGAGGGGGTCTTGTAGTGTGCAATCGTCACAGCCATTCCCGATCCATCGGCTAAGGAGTGAACAGATTGGACCAATCCCTTGCCGAAGGTTTTGGCACCGACCAGGACAGCCCGTTTGTTGTCCTTGAGGGCACCGGAAAGAATTTCGCTGGCACTGGCTGAACCTTCATTCACCAGAATCACCAATGGCTTATCGGTCAGGGAGTGATGGTTTGCACTCAGACGCTCTACTTCGCCTTCGCGGTTCTGGGTGGTGACAATGGTTCCCTCCCCCATGAACAACTCAGCAATTTCCGCTGAAGCATAGAGTAAACCACCAGGATTACTTCTGAGGTCCAAAACAAATCCGTCTACGTTCTTTTTATTGAGGTCTTGCACCGCTTCACGCATTTCTTTAGCGGCGGTGCCGGTAAATTGTGTTAGGCGGATATAACCCAACTGCCCTGTTTGTTGCGTGCCAACTGCGCTTAAGAGCGGACGGGTATCACTCTTTACAGCTTTCAACTCGATACGGCTACGCATCAAGTCCACATCGAAGACTTTGGATCCACGACGGATGGTAAATTTTACGGAACTCCCCGCTTTACCCCGAATTTTACTTACCGCTAATTCCCGACTCATGCCCTTAGTGGCTACCCCATCAATAGCCTGAACAATGTCTTTGGGCTGTATACCAGCCTTGGCCGCTGGTGTATCCTCGATGGGGGCAATGACCAGAAGCTCTTTGGTTTTGGGATCGATATCAATCTGGATACCTACCCCGGTTAGTTCTCCTGAGGTGTCTACTTGCATACTGGCGTAGGCTTTGGGGTCCATAAAGCGGGTGTAAGGATCTTTCAGCTTACTCAGCATTTGACGGACCGCCGTATAGGCTTCCTCTTTACTCTTGTACTCTTTGCCTAAATATTCTTCGCGGACTTTTTCCCAATTACTATTGTTAAAAGTTCCGTCTACATATTCTGCATTAACAATCTGCCAAGCCTCATCCACGATTGCTTTGGGATTGTCCTCAAAGGCTGCCAAAACAGCGGCTGGGTGAGTGATTACGCCCGTAGTCCATAAAGTTAGAGCAAGAGACGCTGTAGCACCAAAACTTAGAAGGATTCTTTTATTCATTTCAGGTAAGCAGGGGTAAAGGTAAGAGGAAAGCAGATCACTACGAAATTCATAGAACTCTGTAACGCCAATCTAGCACAGGCAAACAGGTGGGCCATAAATTGCTTTATAGTTTCTCTATTAATTCTATAGGCAAGCGGTCTGGGTCTAAGACAAAGGCTACCCGATAACGTTCCGGGCCTATCTGTTGTTCTATCGGTTCTAGAAGAATCGGGACTTCATGATTTTTGAGGGTCTTGAGGGATTCCTCCACGTTTGGGACCAACAGAGACAGATGATAATATCCAGTGTAGTGCTCATCCAACCAAATCTCTGGAGCAGGCTTAGGCTCTAGCATCTGGATAAGTTCGATGCGTCCCCCCTGTTCCGATTCCATCCAGCACGCTAGGGTTTCGCCTGTTTGGAAGCGCTGATGAACGACAAATTCCAATCGTTCATAGAAGGCAATGGACCGGAAAATATCAGCGGTTCGGATTGAGACGTGGTGGAGCATGGCGTTTTGGGCACTCTTAATTCCATCGTGACATGGGCGTGGGCATTGTGCGCGCCCCAACCTAAAGGCAGAGAGATTGTGGCAATAGATGAGCGGGTTCAGCGTTTATTGAACAATTTAGGGCAGGCGATTGTCGGCAAAGAAAAACCTCTGAAGTTGGCCTTGGTTGCCCTGTTCAGTGGCGGCCATGCCCTTTTGGAAGATGTGCCTGGGGTGGGTAAAACGTTGTTGGCAAAATCGCTGGCCAGTAGCATTGATGGCACTTTTCAGCGGGTCCAGTTTACGCCAGACCTGCTTCCTAGTGATGTGACGGGAACCAATATCTGGAATCCCAAGAACGGAACGTTTGACTTTATGGCAGGTCCAGTTTTTGCCAATGTGCTGTTGGCCGATGAAATTAACCGCGCGACTCCCCGCACTCAAGCTTCTTTGTTAGAAGTCATGGAAGAGCATCAAGTCACTATCGATGGCACCACCCGCAAGGTTCAAGAACCCTTTTTCGTAATCGCCACCCAAAACCCCGTGGAGTATCAGGGGACTTTTCCGCTTCCAGAGGCTCAGTTAGACCGTTTTGCTTTGTCCTTCAGCTTGGGCTATCCCACGGAAGCAGAGGAGCTAACGATGCTGCAGCGGCTTCAATCCGGGACTTTGGGTGCCCCCCTCCAACCCTGTCTCTCTCTAGAGGAAGTGCACGCCATCCGAAAGGGAGTCGCTAAGGTCTCTGTCTCTGATGCTCTGCAACGGTACATTTTGGCTTTGGTTCGCACTACCCGAGAAGACAAGCAACTCACGCTAGGCGTTAGCCCTAGAGGCGCTGTCGCCCTCCAGAAAGCAGCACAAGCTTTGACCTATTTAGAAGGCCGTACCTATCCTGAACCGGATGATATTAAATGGCTTGCCCCTGCGGTGCTTTCCCATCGCCTGATCCCCGCCAGCGGACATTCCAGAGTGCAGATCGTGAAGCGACTTTTGGATACCGTAGCTGTTCCGTAGCCCTTATTTTCCTGACCCCTGGGATGAGGTTCAAACCTACTTATTCTCGCTAATTTGAAGCTTTTTTGTTGCGCCTCCTGCCAGACGAGGTAGCGCCAGTTCACCGTAGCGGAGCATGGCATCAAGAGCGGCTAGACGGTTATCCCAGGTCTGAACGCGGTAGGGACGTTCTAATTTCTCCAAGCGGAGCCAGCTCACCAGGCCTGTTCTTAGTTGAGATAGGTCTTGACGAACTTTTTCGATACGCACGGGACTAGGGCGTTCCACTAGGGAATTAATACTCTCACTCACGCGCATTACTTGAGCCTGAAAGGGAGGGATATCGAAATCGGCCATCCAGATTTTTTTACCAGAAGCGAGCAGATTCCACTCTTTTTGCATAATCTTGAATCGTTCCTGGACAGTCTGAAAAGGCTGGCGAGTCGGATTGAAAGGGGAAACAGAAGAGTTGGCCGTCAGGAGTTGTTGTTGCTCATCAGTCAGATGGGCAACTGCAAACAATGAGTATCCGCCAGAGGGCAAGTCCCGCACTGCCTGGAGTTGGTCTCGCAATTTCACTTGCGAAAGGCCTTTCACCATCAAACTGGGCAAAAGGAGCACAGGAGCGTTAGCATTATTCAGTTGCATGAGGTTGGGTTCTACTAACTCTTTCAGTTCTTTAGTCTCTAGGGAATAGGTCATCGGCACAATCATGTCGATCAGTCCTTGTTCTGCCCAAGTCTCCCAATCTTGTTGAATGAAAGACAACCGCTGCCTGCGTTCAATGGGGAAAACTGCCGCAGAAATAATAATTCGGGGCTTGGCCTGCCTCAGTTCTTGGGATACTTCCGCAACGAAAGAAGTAACCTGATTGACCTTAAACTCCTGCCACATTTTGGCTAGCGAGTAGTCCTTCGTACTGTCAATATCTATAGGGTCCACGCCTGTGAGCTGCTGGAAACGACTACGAGCGGTAGGGCTATAGCCAAAGCTTGCCTTTCTCTGAAAGGGATAGCGGATATAGTCCAACTGCACACCGTCCACATCGTATTCCGTAACGATTTCTTTGAGTATCCCTTTGAGATAGTCCCGGGCCTTATTGTTGGCGGGATCGAGCCAAGTCTCATGCTTGTCCAGGAGACGGCCCTGGCGGTCTGTCATCGCCATGTCTGGATAAGCCGCTAGTACTGGACCAGGGAAGCTACTGGGTTGATTGAGAATAACGTTGTGACGTTGGTTCCCGGTAGCAAACATCCAGCACCAGGCATGCAGTTCCATGTTCCGTTCATGGGCTAATTTCACCCCTGCTCTTAGAGGGTCCCAGAGGGTGAGGGGATTTTGCTGAGGGGCAACTTTACTGGGATAAACGGTATAGCCTGCGTTAACCGTTTCTAAGAAAACGGTATTTACGCCTGCCTTGGCCAAACGGTCAAAAACTATTCTGAGCCCATCTTCGGAGCCGGCTTTCACCAAAGTCCCTCGGTCTAACCAGATCGCTCGCACTTCTGGGAGGGCGGCTAACTGGCTGGCAGGGTAGTTTGCCCATAACTTATCAAGGGCTGTCTTCCACTCTGTACGAGCTTCTTCATTCTTCCCCGCCTTAATCATGGCCGGGAGGTCCTTCAGGGTTTTGTGGGCTTGCAGCGCTGCATCGCGATACTGGACGGGGAGATTATCGGTTGTGGCACTTGCATCATTGGTGAGAATAGTGCTTTCCACCCGTCCCAGAAGATTTTGAAGCTCTTTTTGCATATTGAATGCTTCAAACGAAGAGATTGGCGTGAGTTTTGCTTCCTCGGCAACGGCTAGTGCCGCCGCTGTACCGGGAACGTAACGGTCTAGAGCCGCTCCTAACCACTGTCGATCAGATTTAGCAGAACCGGAGCCCCACTCCCAAGCCAAAAAAGTCAGGGAAGGCGTGGTAATCACAGCAGGGCTGCGCTCTTTTTGGAACCGGGCCTGAATATTGTTTCCAAAATTGACCGGGATGAGGAGGCCCCCGAGCACAGGGTCTTTGAAGTTGGCACTATCCAACCAGGGGTCGGGCTGAGAAGCTTTTTCCATGGTCGCGAATGACGGCAAGGCCCTTCCCCAATAAACGCCGAGGAGCTTTTTCAGGGCCGTTTGCACTTCAGGAGAAGAACTAGTCCCGATCGCTCCGCTGACAATCAGTTTGCCCCCTTGGTCTACCCAGGTCTGGAGGGTGCTGACCTGTTCAAGGGTAAGGGTAGTGACATTGGGGATAAACAAGATTTTGTGGCTTTTGAGTTTGTCCAAGGACAACTCAGCCTGATTTACTAAACTATAGGGATAGCCATTCAAGCGACTCTGCAGAAAAGCCCAGTTAGCATCGGGCGCCCGCAAAACGGCAAAGAGATTCCCCTCTGTAGCTGCGTAGACAGGAGCGATGCCTTGAGAGAGTGCATAGGGTGGCAACACTCCAATCTGTTGAAACGTCAGCGCGGCCACCAAAAAACCGCGTACGATAGCCTTCCCCACCACCATCAAAGCACCTCGTTAACAGGAAACCGATCTAGCATTCGTTGTGCATCGCTGGCTTTATCTTTCAGCGTCGCATCTAAATATGGTACATGCGGAATCTGGCGGAGAACATCCAAAGTTCTGCGCAAAACTCGTACCAAATCACCTTCATCTAAGCTGGTGGCAGCGCAGAGTTCTTCCCAAGAAGCACCTTTGGCCCACTGCTCTACCAGACCAACCAACGCGGGTTCCAACCACAAAGGTAAAAACACTTTGTGCTTGCGCTGGCTCCGTTGCACCATGCGTCGCACTTCTCGCAAAGAACCTAATATTTCTTCCATCTCAGAAGAGGGAGGATAGTTTGTCCAGGAATTCGGTCGAGGCGGTTCACTTACTAAAGCACAACACAGTTGAGCCAAAAGAGAAGCGGAGAGACTGCTGCTGAATTTGCTTTGGATATCCATAAGCGCCAACGCTAGCCACAGTTCATTATCTCCTCGTAGAGCTGCAGCCTGTTGTCCACGAGCAGTCGGGGCGTACTGAGTATCGATAAAGTTGAGGTCTTGGAGGACTCTAACCAATCTTAAAAATTCTTCCCAGTAGTATCCAGGACTGGCATGGGCTCCTTGGCTTTTGGCATCGCCTAATTCTTGCTCTAGACGGTGTAATTTTTTGCGCAAGCGAGCCTGCTCATGGGCCTGTTTTTCTATTTGTGTGGGTTTGAGGACATGGGCAGGATTGGCTCGCACCTGTTCATTCAGCATATCTACCACAGCCTGCTGGTGTTCCAGTTCAGAAGCAGGGGCAGGAGCCGTTAAGGGAGGAATCAGATCCGCTAGGGCCTGACTTTCAGCACCCCCAGCTTGATATAGCCCTGGCCGAGGAGCGATAGGAGGCGGGGCCAACCCAGCCGTTTCTACGTGTTGCTTACTCAGGTAATGCACCCCATGGGCTCCTAAAACCAGCCACCGATTATTCTGGGTCAAGCACGTGAGGATCGGCTGACCAGAACTTTCTACGCGCTTCACCAGCACTGCAGGCTGGAGCTGGCGCGCTTCATCCTGTACCAAAAGTAGAGTACCCATGGCGGCGCGCAAAAGTAGAGGGATGAGTTCTTTGGTCCGCTTCTCGCTGGCTTGACCTTCCAGTAAAGTCAGTAGACGACGGGCCTCTCGTAGACTACCCCGGAGCTTTTGATAATGTTCTAAAGCTTCCGGGGGTACAGGAAGTTTGTCACTCAACTGGGCCAAACGGGCATGGAGCTCGTCATATTCCTCGCGAATCGGAGCCAGGTGCAGGGTACTGAGATATTGACCAAAACTACGTTCAATAAGACTACGGGCATCGTCCAGGGAATGACGCTCCAAGAGATTGAGCACCATGCCATAGCTGGGCGTGAATTGACTGACTAGGGGATCTGCTTTTGCCGTAGCGAGCCTGGCTGCTTCCTTGGCTGATTCAAAAGGACTTTGCAAGGTGACCACATAGCCCACGGGGTCCATGCCCCGACGTCCTGCCCGTCCTGCCATTTGCAAAAATTCGGAAGCGGTGAGCAGACGATGTCCGTTATCTGTTCGTTTGGACAGAGAAGCAATAACCGTGGTCCTTGCCGGCATATTGATACCGGCCGCCAAGGTTTCCGTGGCAAATACGACTTTGATTAAGCCCTGTTGGAAGAGCTGTTCGACCAGAGCTTTCCAGGCAGGAAGCACCCCCGCGTGGTGAGAAGCGATGCCCTGATAGAGGCTGGCGAGTTGACGGTCCCGAACAGCCGTGGGGTTATCTCGGACAAAAGCATCAATTTGATCTTTGAGTTTTTCGGCTTCCTCCGGTTGTAAGAGGTCTACCCCGTCCATACTGGCTACAGCATCATCACAACCCCTGCGGCTAAAGATGAAATAAATGGCCGGCAGCATATCTCTACGGGCCAGATGACTGACTACGGCCGTCAACGGGGGAGCTTCCATTTGGGGATTGCGTTTTTGAGGAATCCGCCGCAGTTCTCCTTGGGCGATGCGGGGATTAATCTTCTTACCCTCAGCATCTAGCAGCGGGAAAAGTCCTTTCGGAGAACAAAAATGAAAAGTGAGGGGGACGGGACGATAGTCCGAGTAAACCAGTCGGGTAGTGCCATGGACCTGATGAATCCAATCGGCCAGTTGGCCTGCATTCTCAATCGTGGCGGAGAGGGCCGCTAGTTGGACTTGAGGGGGGGCATAGATAATCGATTCTTCCCAAACTGTTCCCCGCTGGCTGTCATTCATGTAATGACATTCATCCAAAATCACGGTTTGTAATCCTTGGAGGCTGTCTGCTTCGCCAAGTCCGTAGAGCATGTTGCGAAAAATCTCGGTGGTCATCACCACTACCGGAGCGTCACGATTGAGGGATAGGTCTCCTGTCAATAATCCGACGCGCTCAGGGCCAAACTGACCGCAAAAATCTCGATACTTTTGATTGGATAGGGCTTTCAAGGGTGTGGTATAAAAAACACGACCTTGCCCAAAAATAGCTCGGTAGACGGCGTATTCAGCAACGGCTGTCTTTCCAGAGCCTGTGGGTGCGCAAACGACCACCGATTCCCCTTGGGATAATGCCTGGATAGCTTCTCGCTGGAAAGGGTCTAATTCATACTGAAAAAGCTGTTCTAAAGGGGGAAGAACAGGGAAAGCCGTTACCATGACGCCATAGGGCAGATACCCATAAATAAAGAATTTAAAGCTTTTCTATTGTACCAAGATGCCTGAGGAGGACCAAGACTGCTACATAAGTATCTATGCGTAATGATTATTTCCTTTGGCAAAACCACCAAGTCTTTTACCAGCATAGAATGAGTTCTTGCCAAAATTCACCTGTGTTGCTGTTTCTTCATAGCTTTGGTATAGGAGTCTCCAGTGAAGAATATCGAGCGAATTTGTTGACAGAGTTTGAGTCCTATCGCCTCGATTTCTTGGGATGGGGACGTTCCGATCATCCCCCTTTAGAATATGGTTCGGATCTTTACACGGCGCTGGTTCTGGACTTTATTCAACAGGTTATTCAGAAACCTGTATGGGTCATTGCCAGTTCGATTGGGGCAGGGATCTCCCTTCAGGCTGTCTGCAGGAATCTCCCCTTATTTCAAGGGGTAATTCTGATTGGACCGCAAGGGGGTAATACGATTAGTCAGGCAAACGATGCTGTAAAGCAAGGGTTGAATCTTCTTTTTGATACGCCTCTGGGGGCCTTGCTCCAAGGGCTGGTTACTTCACGCCAAGGCGTCAGTCTGTTCGTACGCAATCGCCTCTATAGTCCAAGCTATCCACCGTTGGAGCTGGATAAAGAAATAGCTCATCATTGGCGAAATGCCCAGCAACCTGGAGCGGACTATAGCCTCAAGTCTTTTCTGAATGGAAAACTGTGCACGCCGATTTTGGAAGATTTGGCGGCGGTTCCTTCAACGGTACCGATGCTCTGTCTATGGGGAAAGGACAACCTATTGAATCCAATCCAAAATGCTCAGAAATTCTTGTCTGTGCGGCCTGACATGGCTTTGGTCCCCCTCAAAGGGGCTTTTTATCCTCATATTGAAGATAGTGCAACCTTTGAAAATACGGTGCGGGATTTTATCCTTGCTTTTGCGAAAGCCCCATTAGACTAGGATGAGTCCCTGACAGAGGCATTAGCTATGGATAACCCGATTCTCATTCACGCCGCACAGATTAAAGGGACTGCCTTTGGCTGCCTTGCTCTAAGAAAGTTGGTGACATCTGCTGATCTGAGTTTTCCAATGGTCGGACAAATTTTGGATTGTAATTTCCTATGATGGAAGTAGTATTTCCTGGCTTAGGATGACCCCATCGCCTGACACAACGTTATTGATCCGCAACGCTAGGGTTTTACTCCCCGATGGACACTTTCAGTTAGCTGATGTGTGGGTTGAGGGAGGTTTGATTGGACAGATTAGCCCAAACCTTGATCGAGTGGCTGATACCATCATTGAGGCTAACCATCTAACCCTGCTACCCGGTGTAATTGATCCCCAAGTGCATTTCCGTGAACCTGGATTAGTGCATAAAGAAGATCTCACCACTGCCTCCCGTGCCTGTGCCCGTGGCGGCGTGACTTCCTTTTTAGAAATGCCTAATACAAACCCGCTGACCATTAATCAGGATGCCCTAAACGATAAGCTGTCACGAGCCGCCCAAAAGTCTTTTGTGAACTTCGGCTTTTTTATCGGAGCCACGGCAGAAAACTTGCCGGATCTCCAAACCGCGACGCCCACCCCCGGCATCAAAATTTTTATGGGTTCGATGCATGGCGATCTGCTGGTGGATCAAGAAGGCGCGTTAGATCGCATTTTTGCCACCGGCACCCGCCTGATCGCTGTTCATGCCGAAGACCAAGCGCGGATTGCCCAACGGCGGAAGGAATTTGCCGGTAGTACCGATCCGGCGATTCATTCAGTGATTCAAGATAATCAGGCGGCGCTCAACGCCACGCAACTGGCGCTCAAACTGTCTAAAAAATATCAGCGACGGCTCCATATTCTGCACCTTTCAACCGCAGAAGAAGCCGAATTGCTGCGTCAGGACAAGCCCGCCTGGGTGACAGCAGAAGTCACGCCTCAGCATCTGCTGCTGAATACGAGCTTCTATGAAAAACTGGGGTCCCTGATTCAGATGAACCCGCCGATTCGGACCGTCCACGACAATGAGGTGCTGTGGCAGGCACTTCAGGATGGCGTGATTGATTTTATTGCGACCGATCATGCTCCCCATACGCTGGCAGAAAAGGGTCGGGCGAATACCGCAAATCCAGCCGATGAGGCGGCAGCTGCTCCGACTGTTTTTCTGGAGCCCGCACAGGTGCCGTCGGGAATGCCGGGAGTAGAAACCTCTCTGCCGCTAATGCTGACCCAGGCGATGCAGGGGCGATGTACCGTGGCTCAAGTTTCCCACTGGATGTCTACGGCGGTGGCAAAAGCCTATGGGATTGTCGGGAAGGGGGCGATCGCTCCTGGCTACGATGCAGACTTGGTGCTAGTAGATTTAGACCGATACCATCCTGTGCTGCGCGAAGAACTTCAGACTAAGTGTGGCTGGAGTCCGTTTGAGGGATGGAATTTGACGGGCTGGCCAGTGGTCACGATCGTTGGGGGGCAAGTGGTCTACGAACGAGGTCAATTTAATGAGCATGTTCGAGGTCGAGCTTTGACGTTTAAGGCCTAGTGTTCCGTCCAATTTAGGAATTAGGATTTTCATAGGGTGCATATCGCTAAGGGAAGACTTTACCCCGGCTTCACGCTGGCCTAAGGGAGCAGGGGTAGGCGATATGCTGCTCCGCAAGTATTTCGCGCACGTCTCATCGACTACGGTGTATACACAAGTCCAAAATCTCTGAGCACAAGTTCTGTGACTCTTGCCTAGTCTGCCTTTCAAAAATAGAACGGATTCTCAATAATTTTGATCTATTGAGAATAGTAAAGGAGAAATCAAGATTTCAACAGGCAAGACTCTATGGAGCAGTTGAAGAAGTAGCTCTCAAAGCCTACAGTGCCTACATCCATTAGATATCCTTGATTTATCGTTCCCGTTACGTTGCAGCAACATTTCCACTATTGAAAGAGACTCCATGCTTTCTAGAGTTTTTCGAGGGTTGAATCGATTCTTTCAGCAAACCCGGACAATCAATAATGAACCACTCAATGGCATTAGTTTGATTGTGATTATTTTGATTGATATTTTTATCTTAGTTAATGTCTTCTCCGGTTTAGATGATATCAGTCGTTGGCATCTCAGCCCTGACCAGGCATCGCCCTGTTATGCCGAGTGGCAAGAATATCGTAACCAGAATGCTAAAGATAAAGACTATGAGATCATTAGACGAGCTTTTACTGAGCCAGTCGACCGATACGCCCCGAAGAAAACTAATTTTCGGCAAGCCTATGAACAAGCAACCGTCGGGCATTTGGGGACTATATCTGAAATCTGTTTGGGGTATGCCGACGCCAAAGATAAGATCGATACTACTGACAACCAGCAAATCATTAAGACGATTGACCAAAAACAAGACAAAATCAGTACCTTAGAACAAGCCAACCGGAACATTCGTGCTCAATACGATTCCACCCTGTTAGAAAAAATTGCAGGACAAACAAGTGGAAAATCTATTAATACTATCAATGTAGAAAAGGCAAAAGAGACAGCAGAGCGAAATAACCGCAATATAGCCGCCCTGAGAAGTGAGATTGCTACTCTGCAAAATGCACTTATCGCTAAGCCAGAAAGTAAAGGATTCCAGCTAATTCTAAAGAATGAAGATCAGTTTTCAGAGCTTGAAAAAAATTACAAACAAGCATCTTTTTGGTATCCCAGTATTAAGCTTAGTTTTCAGGCTTTATTTCTGTTGCCCTTACTTTTTGGTGCTTTCTCTCTGTATAAATTTGCTCAGCGCAAAAACTATGGGCTAATCGCGCTTATTTGCTTGCACTTACTGATTATCTTTTTCATCCCACTGATTTTCAAGGTCTTTGAATTTCTACAAATTGGGGCACTCTTTCAAGTCATTTTTGATCTGGTCATAATGCTATTTGGAGGATTGCTGTTTCTGATCAATTATCTCTATATTTTACTGATTCCCTTGATTGGTTTTGGCATCATTAAATTTGTGCAAACAGTAGTGCTCAATCCAAAAATCCAAGCAGCCAAACCAGTCCAGGCATCTCGCTGCATGAACTGCGCCAAAAAAATTGGTCAGCAAGACGCCCACTGTCCCCACTGTGGTTATTATCAATATATGGAATGCCAAAACTGTCATCAACTCACGTACAAAAATCTGCCCTACTGCAAACAATGTGGACATTCCCATGAAGATTAAAAGAGGATGATATGACTTTAGGTAACTCTGGCTTCTCTTTCGAGAAGTTAGAGTTCGGGAAGATGCCCCATTAAATGCATGTTGGAGATGAACGGAGAATTATTTCGATGTGGAGGTATCTGTGGCCCGCAAAATAATTGTCACGTCCCACGATAAATGACCTCGATCCCATGCTATTTGACCGCAAGGCTGATATGACGCAGGAAGCGGAGTAGTACAATACTTCAACACGGCATCTGTGGGATTGATCGCGGGACAAGCGCTACGACACGGAGCGACCCTAGTGACAGCGAACGTCTCAGAATTCTCAAGGGTCCAGGGTCTCACCTGGGAGAGTTGGGCGTCCCTGCGTTGAGCGGAATGCATGGGTTTACAAGCCCCCGCTCCTCGAAGCCCTCTACAGAGATTAAATGAAGTGGAAGTTCATTTCGCCTTTTAGCCTCTGCTCATCGAGAATCTCGGGATCACCAGAGTTTCTGCGCCATATGTTCTCAGGGAAGAAATTACCCCTCCATATTTTTGGCGAAGCGCGTGTGGATTGCGTTCCAGATCACGCTTAGGATGTAGCTAAGGAATAGTGTCCACCTACGTGGCCACGAGGAGAGTAAGTTATGACCGACACCCCTTTGCTTAAATTGCAAGACTATGGCCAAAGCGTTTGGTTAGACTACCTTAGACGGAACTTGGTCACTTCTGGAGAGCTGGTTCAAAAAATTGAACAGGATGGTCTGCGTGGGCTGACTTCTAACCCAGCCATTTTTAAAGAAGCGATTGTGGGAAGCCCTGATTACGATGATGCGATTCGGACCTTATCAGCACAAGGTTTAACGGAAGACGTCATTTACGAAACCATGGCGGTGGAAGACATCCAAGGTGCTGCCGATGCCTTTCGCCCCCTATATGACCGGGTAGACGGCAAAGATGGGTTTGTCAGCCTCGAAGTGTCACCGCATCTTGCACGGGATACCGCTGGAACTATCGCTGAAGCCAAACATCTCTGGAAAAAAGTCAATCGTCCCAATCTCATGATCAAAGTGCCGGGAACCCCTGAAGGATTACCCGCTATCCAAGAACTGATCGGAGAAGGCATCAACGTCAACGTCACTCTTTTGTTTTCACGGGAAGCCTACAAGGCCTGTGCCGAAGCCTATATCAGCGGGCTAGAAGCCTACCATACTAAAGGTGGAAATCTAAGCCGTGTGGCCAGTGTAGCCAGCTTCTTCCTGAGCCGCATTGACAGTTCTATTGATGCGAAACTAGAAGCCTTGATCGCCAAAACGACCGACCCAGCAGAACTCGAGAAACGGCAAGGACTACTGGGAGAGGCAGCAATTGCTAATGCCAAACTGGCCTACCAGGATTACAAGGCAATCTTCACCAGCGAACGGTTCAAAAGGCTCGCACAAGCAGGAGCCCACCCCCAAAGGCTTTTGTGGGCGAGCACAGGCACCAAAAATCCCCATTATCGAGATGTGCGCTACGTAGAAGAGCTGGTCGGGCCCAATACCGTCAATACTATGCCCGTCGCTACCCTCAATGCCTGTGCAGACCACTGTGAGCTGCGTTCTAGCCTGGAAGAAAACCTGGAGCAAGCCCAAAAAGTGCTGACAGACCTGGAATCTGTGGGTATTAGTTTGGACCAAGTCACCCATGACCTCTTGGTAGATGGTCTGAGCAAATTCACGGGACCTTTTGATGAACTTCTACAAAGCATTCGCAACAAACGGGCACTCGTAGCAAGTCCTTAGCTCCTTAGCGTTACTTTGTTTCACTGATTTATAGGAAACTTTTATGACTAAACCGAGTATCGGTCTGATTGGTTTGGCGGTGATGGGAGAGAACCTGGCCTTAAATATTGAGAGCCGGGGCTTTCCGATCGCTGTTTATAACCGAACCGCCTCCGTCACGGAGAAATTTTTAGCCACCCGTGCTAAGGATAAACAATTCTACGGGGCCACTACCCTGGAAGAATTTGTCGAGAGCATGGAAACGCCCCGCAAAATCATCATCCTGGTCAAAGCCGGTGCTCCGGTAGATGCGGTGATTGATCAGCTCAAACCGCTTTTGAGCCCTGGGGACATCATTATCGATGGAGGCAACTCACTTTATGAGGATACCGAGCGCCGGGCCGTTGCCATTGAAGCCCTTGGATTGCGGTTCATGGGTATGGGGGTCAGCGGTGGCGAAGAAGGGGCACTCCATGGTCCCAGTTTGATGCCTGGTGGGCCCCAAGAAGGCTACGAAGAGATGGCTCCCATTCTCACCAAGATTGCAGCCCAGGTAGATGATGGTCCCTGCGTGACCTACATTGGGCCCCGTGGGGCTGGTCACTACGTGAAAATGGTCCACAACGGCATTGAGTATGGAGATATGCAGCTCATTGCTGAAGCCTATGATCTGCTGCGGAGAGTTTTGGGCCTGAACGCAGCACAATTGCACGAAGTCTTCACTGCGTGGAATAAGACTGAGCTGGAATCCTATCTCATCGAAATCACCGCTGATATTTTCACCAAGATTGATGACCAGACAGGAAAGCCCTTGGTTGACCTTATCCTGGATAAGGCGGCCCAGAAAGGGACCGGTAAGTGGACGATCATGTCAGCCTTAGACTTAGGGATTCCGATTCCGACTATGGATGCAGCGGTGAATGCCCGAATCTTGTCTTCCCAAAAAGACCAGCGGGTAGCAGCGTCCGCATTGCTCAAAGGACCGGAAGCAACCTTCACGGGTGAACGTCAGGTCTTTATTGATGCCGTACGCGATGCCCTCTACTGTTCGAAGATCTGCTCCTACGCTCAGGGAATGGCCCTGATCAAAGCGGCTTCTGATTCTTTTGAGTACAATTTGAACTTGGGAGAAATCGCCCGCATCTGGAAGGGTGGATGTATCATCCGGGCAGGCTTCTTAGACAAGATCAAGCTGGCCTTCCAGAAGAACCCTGAACTGGCCAACCTCCTTTTGGATGATGGCTTCCGAGGAGATATCGAACAAAAGCAGAAAGGTTGGCGCTATGTCGTTGAAACTGCGGCTACCCACGGCGTACCGATCTATGCCCTGGGCGCTTCTCTGGCCTATTTCGATGCCTACCGTCAGGCAAACCTCCCCCAAAACCTGACCCAAGCTCAGCGAGACTATTTTGGTGCCCATACCTATGAACGGACCGACCAACCGGGATCTTTCCACACGGAATGGGCGGAATAAGTCTTCCATTCTTGTTGCTTCTGGTTCCAAGAAATGGAACTAATGGAAATGATGGGTTACAACGGTGGAAGGGAAGATACCTTGGACCGATTGGCTTCCCTCGCGCCATCCGGCACGGCCTATTGTTTCTATTCATCGGCTTCATCGGCACCGCCTAGAGCGGAACTCATCAAAAAAACTTAAGGAGTACACTATGTCCTTCGTCCTACCTCCTCTGCCTTACGCAAAAACAGCGCTGGAACCCTACCTCACGGAGGAGAACATCGATCTCCACTACAGTAAGCACCACAATGCCTATGTAGTGAACCTCAATAAATTTATTGATGAGGGGAAAGTCGATGGCAGCAAGACTTTAGAAGAAGTCATTCTGTCCTCTGACGGCCCTGTATTTAATAATGCTGCCCAGATCTGGAATCACACTTTCTACTGGAGCTCTCTGAAGCCTGGTGGGGGTGGTGCGCCGACAGGGGCTCTAGCCGAGGCTATAAACCGTGACTTTGGCTCCTTTGCCAAGTTCAAAGAAGAGTTTACCAATGCTGCAGTCAGCCAGTTCGGCTCTGGCTGGGCTTGGTTGGTCGTAGAAAATGGGAAGCTCAAGGTCACCAAGACGGGCAACGCAGATCTCCCGCTGAAGTATAGCCAAACAGCGCTTCTTACCTGTGACGTATGGGAGCACGCCTACTACCCCACCTACAAGAACCTCCGTCCTAAGTATGTCGAGACCTTCTTGAATAGCTTGGCTAACTGGGACTTTGCAGTGGCAAACTTAGCTAAGGCCTAATCAGGGCCGTTACAACAGCCCGATTAAAGCTTAAGTCGTCTATAGAGTACTCCCTAAAATTAGGGGGTATTTCTTGGTTTGCGGTTGCCGTTCCATGAAGAGCTAAGAGAACTTAAGGAAGACCTAAGCCCATTCGGCTGAGAGACTCTTTCGGATAGTACTAGCCAGGGTTGCCGGAGTGCTATCCGCTGCAACTTTGACCGTAAGAGCTTCACTCTGATCAGGTTCTTCCAGAGTTTCTAGCTGGCTGGACAACATAGAGGACTGCATAAAATGACCCTGTCTTTGTTCAAGCCGTTTTTGAAGTAGTTCAGGAGGGACTTGAAGATAGGCGAACCGCACCTGTTCTGGATCGACCTGGAGCTGCTGACGATAGGCTTTCTTCAGGGCAGAACAAGCCAGGATAGCATCTTCGCCACGCTCAAGCCGTGCAGCAATCTCAGTGCGTAGAATTCCAAGCCAGGGGCCGCGCTCTACATCCGTGAGCGGTTCACCACGAGACATCTTGGCAATGTTGACACGGGGATGATAATCATCTGCATCCAGAAACGACCAGCCTGTCAGGGCGCTTAAGGCCTGACCAACTATAGTCTTACCACTACCCGAAACACCGATCAGAATAAGAATCACAGGAAGATTAAGAGTCCCTTACAAAAATTTATGCGAACTCACAGCTATTCACCAAAATTCCAAACTTGGTTTTCCGGCTTTGTCATAGGGACGTTTTTCAGCTATCTGAAAGTCTGAAAGTTCATGCCATGCTGCCTGCCCAAACGTGGAGTCTTTTGGGAGGCCGTAAACCTACCAAGATATTATCACGGCTGGGCAAAGATTGAAGTCCTAATCGGATTGCCTTGCTTGACTAGCTGAGTTTGTAAAGCCTTGAGAAGAGTATCTGAATTGGCGACTTCGGCAGGAATGACATTATTACGCAGGGCAAAAGCAGCGGTATTTCCCGCAGCCGCCCCGATAGCCCATTCGGTAGCGTGTATCCGGTACGCAGCATTCGTAATGTGACTCGTAGCGATATTCTTGCTGCCAGCCAGCAAATTATCGATTTTCTGGGGAATCAAAGCGCGCAAAGGAACTTGGTACGCATTGTATTGAGGAGAAAGTAATGTACGAGCTTCATAGGGAGAAGGTGCAAAGTTTTCATTAATAATGCAGCTATGGAAGTCAAGAGGGTATTGGCCCAAACCAACACTATCGGGGAAAAACCTTGTCGGCCCTGAATTGTCTATAGAAGATCTTTGACCATTGAGATCTGTTTCATAGATCGTAAACCCTTCTGAATAACCCGTAGAAGGGCGCCCAATGATCCGTCGGCCCTCACGAATATATGGATAGCGGGATAGACCATGTTCAGTCCCCATAGGGCTGTCTGCACCCTTGAGGAAAGCATATTGTAGAAAATAGGGCTTACTATACTGGGGATTTACTTTCTGGATTTGGGCATCTGTAGTACCTGTGACTAGCCAGTAGTAGTATCCGTAAGCATGAGTTTCCGCATCAGCCAGGGCACTGGAACGCAAACCTCCACGCCAGTTTCCCTTCGTCAGTTGTCCTTGCGCTTCCAGTTGCTGTTGGGTCAAGACAAGATTGCTGGTTGCTGTTGAAAGCCGCCAATCATTCCCCCAAGCCCAGTTCTGCAAAGATTGATCACCCAGATAAATGGCATCTCCTAGTTGAAAAAACTGTTGAATCATTTTGATCAAAAAATCTCCGGGATAAACGTCGCTCTTTATCCTCCGGTACGAAAAAATGACCGGGAAGGTATTGCCCTCTTCTCCAAAACTATAGGAAGGGCCATGGAAGGGAGAATCATACTCTGCTGGTTTACTGGGGAACTGAGGAAAAAACGTATGTTCAATCACAAAACTATAGGTAAAGGCTAGGGTGCAGTAGGGGTCCGTTCCTGTTGCACGGGCACTAGGTTCCCGAGGAGTCTGCCGATCCGTACCCAAACGATAGGGAACTCCCGCTAAAGGCAACAACTCCCCCGTCTCTGTGGCGTCAATGACTATCCACTTTAACTGCTGGTTCTGACGAGAGGCAGGGACAAGAGACAAGCGCTGTTTGGCAAATCTGGGTGATGGTATCGGGTTATACCAGTCTTCGATAAAGTGTGAAAGCGGTAGACTATTCACACCCTGTTTGGGGTCTTTAGGAATATGGGTGATCGCAGTCACTGAGAGAATTTGGTGTGCATTCAGCTCCAGGTCTTGGATCACGGTATTGGTGAGAACAACTAACTGACCAGAACGTTGGTAGGGTTCAAGCATCTCTTCTAAGACCTGCGCCCCGACCTGGGGGGAAAAACAGAGCTGGCTTACCCAACACTTGCCCGGATTTTGTTCACCGCCATAATGTCTACGCACGCGCCGCCGAAACTCATTGTATTGCTTAGAAAACAGGGCTTCCTTGTTTTCACTGCGTCCCTCATCCAGTGCCGAAACTCCTTGTTGGCTGACCTGTCCACCAATCCAGTCCGTGATTTCTGTCAAACAAACTTTCTGCCCCAAACGAAGCGCTTCAAGCGCAGAGGCAACACCACCAAGACCACCCCCTACCACTAGAACATCACAAGGGATAGTTTTTACAGGGTTTGGTTGGGCCGCTAGAGGGGAACTGATTGCGAAGGCAAGCAAAATACCGAAAATCCAGCGGTCAAGAGGGAACATAGAAAGCTACTATTCTTTGTCTTCGAACTGATGATGCACAATCAGGGCTGAACATGGAGCATGATGGAGCACATAATTACTGACACTTCCTAAAAACAACTCACTCAGACGGGTACGCCCCCGACGTCCCGTAACGATTAAGTCAGCTTCCCAAGTATGGGCTAGGTCACAAATAGTTGGACCAGGACCACCTAATTTTTGGGTGATTTCTACCTTTACACCCTCGGCCACAGCCTTATCAAAATAAGATTTCAGGATCCCCATTCCGTGTTGCTTAAACACTTCTACCTGGTCTAAATAGTCTTTGATGGTATCTTCTTGTAGTGGCATCCCCGTACCCATTGTCAGCCCAGGCAAGGTTGAATAGGGCAAGGTTGGGTAGCCTTCTTCTTCTGGCGATAAGACATGGAGGAGCATCAGGTTTGCACCATTCTGCTTGGCTAAAGTGAGGGCTTCATTAAAAACCTGATCGCTATCCATGGAGCTATCTACCGCAACTAAAATTCTATGAAACATGAACCTCTCCTTACTTAAGAGCCGTTTACTTATTCGGCAATCTATCAATAGTCTTCTATTCAGCTTTTTTGAAACCAGCTTCTCGTTGAGGATAAACAATCAACACAGAGCAAGGGGCATGGTGAAGCACATAGTTACTGACGCTCCCTAGAACCAATTGATGTAGAAGAGAGTGTCCTCTACTTCCCATGACAATTAGGTCTGCCTGCCAAATTTGAGCCACTTCGCATACTGCTAATCCCGGACTCCCGAATCGCTGATTGACTTCACTCGTCACGCCCAAAGCCGAGGCTTCATCTCGATAGCCTTTCAACTGATCTAGACACTTTTCTTCAAAAAGGCGCCATTGCTGTTGATAACTTGCTGTAGCCTTGCTGCTTGCCTGTGGATAATAATCCAGAATCGGAGACAGAGGCATATTGGGACTCCCCTTCTCTTCACCAGAGAGAACATGCAATAGCATCAGGGTAGCTTGATCCGATTTAGCTAGAGAAAGAGCTTTCTGAAAAACATAATCACTAGCCTTAGCGCTATCTAAAGCAACTAAGATTCTCTGAAACATAGGGGCCTCTCTCAGCATCAGCTAGAGTATATAACCATGAGCGTTAAAATCAGCATCAAGTAACCAGGCTACCGGAGACCGAGCCAATAGTCGATCGTCCCAGCAGAAAATCTATTGGGCTAAATACAACTCATCCTATTGGCTATAAACCCAACCAAACGCTCAACCTTCCCTTAAGAGGTGGGGAAATCTTCAGCCAATTTTTGCCGCGTTGTCGGCTGGCTTAAGATCAATCCTTCACCACCCAGAGGATGCTGTTCATCGATGGCTTGGCCTTCTACAGACAAATAGACCTTGGCCTCAGGATTTAGACTCGTGGCGGTATAGATTGCTTGGGCAATACGGTGGATCATGATCGTGCTACCGCCCCCTTGGGCAAATTCACGGGACAAATCGACGTAGACCCCTTGTTCAGTCACCTTCAAGCTCAGTAAACGCGTTCCTGCCGGGATCGCGGTATTTAGTGTTGAATCCTGAGGTTGAGCTAGGAGTTGAGTGAATGCGTCTGTCAGGGCTATTTCCGGAGTAGCTCCCGAATTAATAGTGATTTTTTGGGGAACTAGCGTACCTTCACCTTGTAACCAGTAAACTTGAGGTTGCAAATCTGCCGTTCGTCTGGGCTGTTGGGTACCTGTAGGAAAAGATTGTTCGACTTCAGAAGGAGTTTGCAAAAACCACCAAGTAGCTCCTCCTGTCACGACCAAAAGAGCAGCAACCCCCGCTACTAATTCTTTGGAAACAGACTGAATTTGTTGCTTTTTCATGTTCTAGTCCCTCTACACTTTTTTCTCAAAAGGGCCAAATATCGGAGATTCCCGAGTATGGCTGTTTATCTTTAGAGTACAAGCTAACCCTGAAGAACCTATGAAAAGAGGTCGCAAGCACTTTCTCTAGATAGCTGATCGCAATGACCACCTACTACATATAGCCTCGCATGATTCCCCCTGAATGGGAAGACTTTATGTGATCGGAGAATGTCCGACGATCCAACCCAACAACTATATTCGGCTCGAACAGGTTATCAAGATCTTCAAAACCTAGGCCTGCTCGTATACATTCAGGCTATTGTGTAACGCCTGCGAAGCTATATGGCGCACTCTAGAAGACCGGGCAGAACTAGCTAAACGTCTCACCGCTGAGGGTTCCCACGTATGGATATACCAGCAAAGGTGTTCGTAGAGCCGAAGGGGTTCGTCATATTCCTCCAACAGGTGGTTGATATATTCTTCTTCTGTACTTGAACTTTTGTTTGGGGGGGGCCAAGCAACTAAAGTTTTCATAGAATCCTCTGACCTTGCCTGCGATCAATACTTTATGGCCTACTTCCCTATGTTAGGGGTTAATTGTGAAGACTTCATGAAGATTTTTTTGCCCGTCCTAGCCCTCATGCAGATGAGCAGAGAGTTGTTGCACTAAGTCATCTAAATCTTGACGGCTCAATTGGTAGATTTCATTGCAGAAATGGCAGGTCGCTTCTGCACCACCGTCTTTTTCAATCATGTCTTTTAGTTCGTCAGAACCCAGCATTTTCAGAGCACCCCGCACCCTATCTACAGAGCAGCCACACTGGAAGCGGACTATCTGAATTTCTGGGGCAATCTGCAGTTCGAGTCCACTCAAAATTTCTTCAAGAATATCGGGCAATTTTTTCCCCGCTCGCAAGCAGTTCGTGATACCTGTAACTCCCTCCAGGTTGTCCTTGAGAGCTCTTTCCAGTTCTGTGTCTTCTTCCCCAGGCATAAATTGAATGAGAATGCCTCCCGCTGCTTCTACGCCCTCGGGAGCAATGTATACCCCCAACAGCACGACAGAAGAGGTTTGTTCGGAAACAGATAGATACTCCGTAATGTCATCTCCAATTTCGCCCGTGACCAGCTCTACGGTTCCGGCATAGGGGTAGCCATAGCCCAAATCCCTCAAAACATGGAGATATCCCTTCCCCACTGCCGAGCCCACATCCAATTTGCCCTGAGCATTGGGCGGGAGTTCAACGGTGGGGTCTGCTAGATAACCCCGAACTGTTCCATCAGCGCCGGCATCAGCCAGAATACCCCCCAACGGACCATCACCAGCAATTCGAATATTGATCCGGGCTGTATCCAATTTCAGGTTGGCCGCAAGTAATAAGCTGGCTGTCATCGTCCGACCTAAAGCCGCTGTGGCTACAAAAGACGCCTGATGTCTAACCCTTGCTTCTTCTACCGCTTTAGTGGAAACTACCCCTACCACACGAATTTTCCCGTTCGCTGCAGTTCCCCGAATCAGTTGGTCAGCCATGAATATCCCTGAGGCTTTTGATACATCTCTTATAAATCTCATTCTAACGTTCTAGTTTCAAATCTCTTCAGGGAAAGGACCAGAATAAGCCCAATCGAGAAGTTCCACGGGATGCATCACTTTCATTTTGAGCCCACGTTCGCGAACACCACGGGAGAGTTGTGCCATACATCCAGGACTTCCCACAACCACCGCATCAGCTCCCGTATCGGTCAGATAATCCATTTTGCGTTCGCCTACCCGCAAGCTCATTTCGGGCTCAAAGATATTAAAAAATTCTCCCGCGCCACAACACATTTCCGATTCAATAAAGGGAACCAACTCTAGCCCAGGAATTCTCCGGAGCAGATTTAGCGTATCGGGACTGGATTGCAGCTTGTAGTTGAGATGGCAGGAATGTTGGTAGGCTACCCGCATATTGAGGGCATGGGTCATCGGCTCTCGCTGGGTCCGAGATAGAAATTGCCCCATGTCTGCAACCCGGCTGGCATAGGACTTCGCCAGCTCTCTGTACTCCAGGTCATCCGCCAACAGTCGAGGATACTCCTTTAGAAAAGCTCCACAGGAGGCGCTATTGGTCACAATGTACTCTGTGGGCTGTTTGGCAAACCCTTTGAGATTACGGATAGCGAGGTTGCGGGCTATGTCCACTTCTCCCACCCGCGCAGCAATGGCCCCACAGCATGTCTGGGGAGGAATCGCCACTTGGTAACGAGAAGTCAGCAGCAGACGACGGGAAGCCAAATTGACCGAGTTAGAGAGATTATTGACCAAGCATCCTAAAAACAGAGCGGCTGTCCCGCTGGCATAAAGGTCTTTTTCATCCGGCACAATCGTAGGTTTTAGCGGACGCACAGTGGATATTTCAGCCAATAAACCTTCGATCTGGGCTAAACGATTTTTACCCAGAATTTGAGTCTGACGTACTAAAAATTGGAGACCCGAGAGTTGATAGGTCCTCAAAACCTGTCGCAGGATAGTCAGTCCAACCGGAGAAGGCAACACCTGCCCCACCAGCCAACGCTGCAGTGCCCTTGCCCAGGCGGGGCTCTGGTTTGCCAGAACAACTTTACTCTGGGCAATCAGGCTACTGTACTCCACCCCAGAAGGGCACACAGTCGTACAGGCATGACATTGAATACATTTATTGAGATGTTCTTGCGTACCGGGCGTGGCAATTATTTCTTGCTGATTCTGGACTTGTTGGTTCCAAGCGTCCATGAGGTAGATTCGCCCTCTTGGGGAATCGGCTTCAGACCCCGTAACTTGATAGGTTGGGCAAGCGGGCAAACACAGCCCACACCCAATACATGCATCGAGTTTTTTTTGGTCGAAGGGGGTACCCGCAGGCAGAGCTGGTCTATTCACGGGTTGACTCAGGGGTTTACGCAAGGGAGGCGTACTTTCTATAAGGGGTGAGGAGAGGAGCTTCCCTCTATCGTATCAAGGGAGTATCGCGATCCAAGGGGGATTGGCCCCAAAGATGACTTAAAGCAAGGTTAATTTCTCTGGTTCTTGCTCCATCAATGCGGCCAACTGTTGCAGGAAGATCGCGGCATGGGAGCCATAGAAAACACGATGATCTCCAGAAAGCACTACCTGCATCTGACGTTTTACGCCTATGAAGCCCTCATCATTGACCACAACTGTCGGTTTCGAAGCTCCTACCGCCAGAATGGCTCCTGTGCCAGGGGGGACCATAGCATCGAAACGATCCACCCCAAACATACCCAGGTTGGAAATGGTGAACGTTCCTGAGTTGTATTCTTCAGGCTGTAGTTTTTTGCTGCGGGCACGGGCTACCAAGTCTTTCCACTCACGGGATAGCTGGTAAACATCTTTATTGGCTGCATCGCGCAATACAGGCGTAATCAGTCCTCCCTCATCCATAGCAACGGCAATCGCAATATTGATCTGCGGATTGGTTTTGAGCCCGCTGGGGGTATAGCTGCTATTGACCAAAGGATGGGCTACCAAGGCGGTCGCTATCGCCTTTGCCAACAGCGTAGTCACCGTCACACCTTTAGACTTCAACTGCTGATACAGCGCATCAAAGCGGTCTGTGGTGACGGTATATCCTACCCGGAACGAAGGAATCGTCAAAGACTGTTCCATGTTCTGAATCACTGCTTTCTGGAGGGTTGTGAACCCTTGAGCAGCTATTTCTTGCAAGGTTGGGGTGGAGATGGCAGGAGTGACAGGACGGGCAGCCGGGGCCGCTTGAGATGCTTGCAGGACGTCAGCTTCCACAACCCGGCCATTAGCCCCACTCCCGTTTACCTTAGACAGGTCAATACCCATATCTTGAGCCAATTTGCGAGCACGAGGACTTACCGCAATACGAGTTCCTGTTTCTCGGGCGACAGGAGCGGGCACCGACTCGGGTTTAAGGTCACTTGCTTTTGTGGGCTCTGCTGGCTTCTCTGATTGGGCGGCAGGCGCAGCCTCTGCAGACTTCTTGGGGGCCGAGGGAGGAGTCTTGGCGGCGGCTTGCGCAATTTCTTCTTTAGTTTGGGCGAGGAGGGCGATGGCAGCTCCAACCGCAGTGGTTTCCCCATCGTGGACAAAAATATTGGCGAGATAACCTTCGTTGAAGGATTCGACATCCATATCAGCCTTGTCGGATTCAACAACGGCGATGATGTCCCCTTTCTCGACTTTCTCTCCCACGTTCTTTTTCCAGGCAACAACTTTGCCTTCGGTCATCGTTGAGCTAAGGGCAGGCATGGTAATTTCGTGGATCATCGCAAGCTATGAAACGCAACAGTACGAGTGATTGTATCGCACCCTGCGTCTGTGGAATGTTCTAGTGAACCCCCGATAATAGGAACAGCGGGTGCGCCAAGGCCTCTAGAGCGCCGCTCCTGTAAAGCCTAAAGAAAGCAAGATAGACTAGGGGTGGTGGGCCTAGTCGTGCTTCTCTCCCGTCAGACATAGAAAACGTTAGTGTCAGCTACTTTCAAATACCTTTGTGGTTGCTTTAGGCTTTGGGTCGCTTTGAATATGACAGAAGAAACATGGTGGTTGATTGGGACGGTAGTCGGTAGCCACGGACTCAAAGGTGAATTGAAGGTGCTGCCAGAAACTGATTTCCCAGAACGTTTGACGGAAGTGGGCCCTCGCCGTTTGCAGGGACCGGATGGGCAACATCGAGCGGTCCATCTCTTATCAGGTCGCTATCACGCCAGCAAAAAGCAGTATTTGGTCCAACTTAAGGGCGTGGATGACTCTGATGCGGCAGAAGCCCTGCGTGGTTGGCAGTTCGTTGTTTCTAGCGAAGAACGGCCTGTGCTCGCGCCCGATGAATTTCATGTCATGGACCTGATTGGACTGATGGCCTATCGACAGGATACGGGTGCGGTCCTTGGGCCTGTGGTGGATATGAATACCTTTGGCAATGACATTCTGGTTATTCAAACGCCCAAGCAAAAGCTGATGGTCCCCTTCGTAAAAGCCCTAGTTCCCGTAGTAGACCTAGAAAATAAACGGCTTGAAATCAATCCCATTCCAGGACTATTGGACGAGCTGACAGCGGATCCAGCATCATAGCCTGACTTCTTAAGTACCGCAGAAGCTTAAGCCAATTATCTGGGAGAGGGGCTGTACAACTTATTGCTTCTTGGGTAACGGGATGGGTGAACTGTAAGCGATAGGCATGAAGCACCTGGCCTTGAAAGTTGACCTTGGGCAGTTTCCCATGTCCATACAAAGGGTCCGCTACGATCGGGTGGCCCATGTGGAAGCTATGGACCCGGATTTGATGGGTGCGACCCGTCTCTAGGCGAAATCCGATCAGGGTATAGTTGCCCATGCGTTCTAGGACTTTCCAATGGGTCCGGGCAGAACGGCCATTTTCTACCACCGCCATTTTTTTTCGCTGGACCGGATGGCGGCCAATAGGAGCATCTACTATACCCATTGGCGTTTTGGGAGCGCCCCAGACAATGCCTAAGTACTCTCGTTGAGCTGTTTTAGCCTGGATCTGAGCCTGTAGACTTTGATGGGCTAAGTCGGTCTTGGCAACGACTAGAACCCCACTGGTGTCTTTGTCCAATCGGTGAACAATGCCGGGACGTTCTACGCCGTTAATTCCTGATAAATCAGAACAATGGGCGAGCAGGGCATGAACCAAAGTGCCGCTGCTATGCCCCGGAGCCGGGTGAACGACCATACCGACGGGTTTATTGAGGACAATTAACTGTTCGTCTTCATAGAGGATGTCCAGAATGGCAGCTTTCCCTTCACTGGGAGAGAGGTCTAGGGCTACGGGGGCAGGGACTTGAACGGAAACCTCATCTCCAGATTTGATCGGGCTCTTGGATAGACAGGGATGCTGATTGAGTAACACCTGCCCTTGATCGATCAACTTTTGCAGACGAGAACGAGACAAATCGGGCAGTTGGGCTGCCAACCATCGGTCTAATCGCTGCTCCGAGGGATCTGGCGGAACTACCAGTTGGTGGGTATGCATAGGAGTGACTTCGTTATCCTGCTATTTGGAATCGATCAGGAAGTTTTTCAAGAGTTTACTTACCCGAGCACTATTCTTTTGATCGCCTTTTTCTTCAAAGAGGCTTTGGGCAGTTTTGAGCTCGATTTCCGCTTGCTTCATCAGCGCCAGCCCCAAGTTATAGCGGGTAATTGGGTCTTTCGGGTCTAGCTTGACACCCTGTTCTGCTGCCCGGATCGCTTCTTGGTAACGCTTGGCGGCAATCAGAGCACCTGCCAAATTACCTTGAGGTTCTACTTCGTTGGGGGTCAGGGATACCGCTTTCTGGAAAGAGACAATCGCGTCTTCTAGGCGATTCTGGCTAAAGTAGATTTTCCCGACGTTATTGTAGGCAAAGCCTAGCTTAGGGTCTAATTCTAAAGCCTTATTAAAAGCGGCGAGGGCCTCTGGGGTCTTGTTCTGAAGACGAAGGGCTTCACCGAGATTGTTATAGATTTTTGCGGTGAGGGGCTTATCTCCTTCTGGCGCTTTCTGGATAGCTTTACGGTAGCTGGAAACAGCTGCTTCATAATCTCCCTGCCTTTTGAGCGCAATTCCCAGATTGTTCCAGGCGGTAGCATCGTCTGGCTTGAGTTTAAGATATTCACGATATAGGCGGGCCTGCCGGGCAGGGTCTTGAGCTTTGTACGCATCTTGGAATAGGCTATCCGCAGAGCTAGCTGTCGGGTTCTCGGCCTGGGCCAAGAGGGGTGGTTGTATGACCAGACAGGCTGCACCAAGCCATAATCCGAGCAAGGTCTGCTGCATTAGTGAATTTTTGAGTATATTCTTCATAAAATAGAACGTAGTGGAACGTGCAGTATTACTCTAGCGTCAATGCTATTGAGTTCTTACCTCAAATACTATGCAGTGCTATGCGTAAAGTTCCTGTTTGGATGTTAACTATCTTGCTATCCCTGCTCTGGTCTTCTCTTGCGCCCTCTGCCAAAGCCCAATGGATTGGTCCTTTGCTCACTCCGCTACTCAAAACATGGGTGATGCAACAGGTGACTAAAGCAGACAATTTGGATATTAAGCTCCAAGCAACGGACCAGGAACTTCTAGGGGGGCTGATTCCTCAAATCAAGGTCAGTGCGGATAACGTCGTCTACCAAGGGATCCAGGCTCATTCGGTCAATTTGGTGGGCCGCACGGTACAACTGGATCTGAGCCAAGCCCTGAGAGGAGGTGGGGTCAAACTCAAGAGCCCAGTTCAGGCAGACTTGGCGATCACGATGACAGAATCCGATCTGAACTATTATTTGACTTCTCCCCAGTTCCAAAAGCAGCTTGCCAACCTCAGGCTTTCAGTGCCTAGTTTTGCCGGACCTGCGTCTTCGATACCCCTTGCGCTGAATCAACCCCAACTAAGTTTCCTGGAACAGGGACGGGTACAGGTAGCGGCGACCCTAATGCCTGAGCAGGGACCATCACTTCCGGTGCAAATTACCACAGGGCTAGACCTTCTGAATAGCAATACGCTGAAATTAAATAATCCAGAATTGAAGTCCAGCGGTCAATTACTCCCTACCGAGCTGCTCCAGAATCTCAAGATCAATCTGGGACAAGACACTCAGGTTAAATCACTGGATATCCGTAAAGGCTTGATGCAGCTAAGTGGTATTTTTACCATTCGCCCCTAACCGATATCCTCAGAGTCAAGATTAAGGTAGTTTGAGTTATATCTGAATCTCGTTTATTTCTTAAAAGGACTTCTTGCGTGCGTAATCAAATAGCTCTCTTTTTGCTAGGTACCACCCTTGGTCTAGCGCTCAGCCAACCAGCACATGCGTTGGATGAGAACGTAGTGCTTCGAAAGATGGATAGAATTCCTGTTTTTACCTTGCTGAACGAGAAGAGTAGCCCTATTCTTGTCGCACCTCCAAAGGGAGCCAAGACCTCGGCCACTCAAATTGCCTATTTTTTCTTGAGTAAGCAAGAACTCGCTGATTTTCAAAATGTCCTTCAGAAGTCCAATCCTACCTTGGCTAAATCGGTGAAGGCAAAGGCATTGCCCTTGGGCAAAGCTTTAGAGTTTGGCAAGGAGAATAAAAAGAATAAGCTTGCTATTGAAATCTTGCCTGCCCAAAGTTCTTTGCGCTATGCCTTGAAACTGGCCCAGGAAAAAGAGAAAAGTCTTAAAATTTATCCAGGTATTCCTGTTTTCGCCCTCACCGATAAAAGTGAAAAAAATGTGCTTGGGGTAAAGCAGAATGGCCAAACAGTCCAACCTTTTTTCTTCGATAGCCAGGACGCTGAGAGAACTTTTGCTGCCCTCAAACAGAAAAATCCCGAACTTGCTAAAAATACTAAAATCTCCGTGATACCTTTTCAAAAGCTCTTTGACGTACTGCGTCAAACTAAAGATGCAAAAGAGGCAGACCGAATCACAATCGTTGCTTCATCTGAATCTTTGCAGTATGCTCGGACTTTGAACTCCGCCGCTAAGAAGTAAGTCCACTCTCAATACCATTCGGTTAAGGAAAATTTTCTCAGTTTGGCTAATGAAAGAATGCGGTATCCAGTCCGTCATGCACAGCCAATGAGAACTTATCCGAACAGTATTGAGTCCACTCTGGCTAGTAGTAGGTTTTCCAGGCAAGCCCTCTGCCGCATTTCAGGGCTTAGGGTTAGGGAAAAAGGGTGAAGAGAAATCCTTCGCGAAGGTCCATTTTCACTAACACTGGATATCCCTAATATTCAGTTGAGAAAAATCTTAGAGCCTGGAGCAACGGCGTATGCAAGCATCATTAGCGCTGCTGCGATCAAGCTCTGACACGGTTCAGAGTTGCAAACCCGTAACACCAGGCCACCTCTAATCTATCATTTGCTGGGCCTACCAGCCAGCCAACTTAGGGACTACTTCTTAGGGACTACTTCCCCCGTGACTTCTTTGGTCGAACCAGGAGTGAGCTTAGTACCTTTGGGCAGATAAGCAATCCAGGGGCTATTCTGGCCTTCCCAACGCTTACCGATCTCTCCCGCCATTTGGGTGACCTGAACCTGGTAGAGCATCACTGCTTCGTCTTGATTGATCAAGCGATCCTGTTTTTCATTGCGTCCTGCCTCAGCCAGTACGCGGACGGTCAAACGATTATCTTTATTGAACTCCCACAGTTCTACTCTGCTGCGAGACTTTAATTCAGTCTCCTCAGGATTCTCAGATTGGTTGAGAAAGTCCACGCGGGCTATGGCCAAAGCTTTGAGGCCAACATAGCTAAAAAATTCTCGGACCTGCTGTTCACTGGCTTTACCTTGCGCCAGTTTCTCCATGATGTCTTTATCTAAGATTTCATAGAGGGGACGGTCTAACTTTTTAAGAATGGGTGTGAGCAAAGGAGGTTGCAATAGAGTAAAAGGGCCAACTTCTGGAAAAGCGCCTAGGCGGACCAGTTCCTCTGCCATGCGTCGGGACAAGTTATTGGTGTGGGGTAAAGCGCCGACCCCGATCATGCCCACATTGGTCAATGCATGGGGCGCGACCACTTTCTCCAAGGCAATATCCAGAGGCGTGGTCATTTCTTCCACCAGCCAGACCCGTGCGTTGACGGAGGTATACCCTTCACTTTTGACTTGGACTGGCCAGCGCCCTTGCGTCAGATTATCGAGTTCGTAGACCCCTCGGCTATCGGTGGTGACCGCCTGCTCTCCCAATTGAACGGTTGCTTGCAGGGGTTTGCCGGTGACATCTTTTACCTGACCGACCAGACGAGCGGGTCCTGCTTGGGCTGCCGTTGCAGAGAAAGCAACCAGCCCCAAGTTCAACAGCATCCCGATCAGCTTGTGAATGGGTTGGTTTGTTGCCATTGCTTGACTACCTCCTTGGCCATATTGCGAACTTCTAAGCGAAATAAACCATCAGCCGACTCTTCGTAGAGGGGGTCTCCTCCCACATCATCTTGCCCTTGAACTTTTAAGAAATTGGCCTTTTCTCCGACCTTGGTCTTTTGCAGGTCTAATACCAGAACGGCTCCCTGAGCCCTGAGCTGGTTGGGGGTGAAGTTGGGGAGCTCCACGGGCACAAACATCTTCAAGAGTGAATTGATAATGGGATTTCCTTTCTGGTCGTAGCCTCGGGAATGTACCACTTGGGTAAAGACGATGTATCTCAGTCCCAGGGTACGGCCCAGGGCCTTCAATTTTTCCACCTCAGCGGTGTAGCGGTTGTTCCGGTCAATCACACTCAGCCCTTCCACCGCAGAAGCAAAACGGGCAAATTCCGGAGCGGGTCCTATGGGACCATTGAGCACCAAGACCTTGCGTTTTTTGGTCAGATTTTCATCCATCAGTGGCATCAAGCTACGGGCAAATAGCTCTGAGTACTGGGGGGCGTCCGCGAGGATGCCAATATTTTCTCCCTCTACCGATGGGTTAACCGTAAATTTCTTGGTGGCCCAATCAGAACGAGGAGGAAGTTGGATATCCGTGGTTGCCACGTAACCACCGCGAGATTGTACCCTGGCGGTGAACTTAGGAAATCCTGGAACTTCTACATCCACTAAATATTTACCGGGTGGTAACTGGGAAAGCAAGAAAGAGCCATCGGGCAAAATTGGTACTTTCCTGCCCTC
>Ga0208588_1000054_pt1 | contig 33052 bp, 29 predicted proteins | sample NGESurshal092012_8_FD_184483 | JGI IMG/M metagenome (GOLD analysis project Ga0208588, IMG submission 184483) | Arctic peat soil microbial communities from Barrow, Alaska - NGEE Surface sample 415-3 shallow-092012 (SPAdes) | ecosystem: Environmental > Terrestrial > Soil > Wetlands > Peat ...
AGCGTCGCCGACATTCTCGCCAAGGCCGCGTTCGGCCTGCTCATCTTCCAGGTCGCCCGCATCAAGAGCAGGATCGACGATCCCGCGAACTACGACGAAGAGCTTGCCAACCCCACGGTCGGAGCCGTGAACGGCCGGGTTGCCGACGGCCCCCGCAGCCAGGTGTCCGGCATTGGTGTGCACGACTCGGGAACCACCGCCCAGCGGCCGAGCGCGGCATGAGCGTGCACACGCTGCCCGACAGCCGGTCAGCCGTCCCCGCGGCCCCCGGTCGCCCGGCTCGACGAGCCGGTGGCGGCACCGCGACTCTGTGGTCTTCTACGTCGAAAGCGAGCGCAGTCATGAACACCATCGCCATGCAGGAGAAGCCCTTCTATGCATTGACGGTCGAATTGCTCGACTGCGTCCGCGATCATGACTACGGCCGGCTCTCGGAGATCTGCGATGACGACTTCGGAATCGTCGACATCACCACCAACGGCGGATCTCTCGTCATCCGCGACCGGGCGGGCTGGGAAGAGTGGTTCACCGGACTGTTTGCTCAGTTGGACTCCATGTCGGCCCGGACGTGGTCGGACATCACCGGATACGAGGCGGTCCGGACCGGTGACATGGGCTACAGCGTTGTCGATTTCGATCAGACACTGATCACCGACGACGACAAACTGCGATTCCGGGTGGTCGCCACCGTCATCTGGAAGCGTGTCGACGGGACGTGGAAGGAATCGCGGTACCACAGCTCGCTGGTGAAGGTCGAGAAGATCTGATCCTGCCGGTCGGCCCCGGTCGGCATGTGCTCCGAGGATCTGCGCCACCATGAGGTCGGGGGTGGCGCAGATCCTCGGTGTGTGCTGGTCCAGCGCGGGTCAGATCAGCGAGCTCAGGTCCGGCGGGACGTCCACGGCATGCCGGCGCAGGTCCTCGAGCGGGATGAGATCCAGCGCCCGCTCGTGGGTGGCCGCCAGCACGACCGGCGCGGCCACTCCATCTGCGAGAGCCTGCTGCCAGCGGACCGCGACGACGCACCAGCGGTCGCCGGGCACCAGCCCCGGAAACCGGTACTCCGGCCGCGGGGTCTGCAGGTCGTTGCCCGCCTGACGTTGATGCTCGAGGAACTCCGCCGTGACCACCGCGCACACCACGTGCCGCCCGAGATCCTCGGGCCCGGTGGCGCAGAGGCCATCCCGGAAGAAACCGGTCACCGGGTCGATTCCGCACGGCTCGAGTTCGCCGCCCAAAAGGTTGCGTTCGCTCACCCGGACAGCGTCCCACGGTCCCGATGCCGAGCCCATCGACGTGCCGAAGGACCTGGTCGCTGACGGCCTGGAGAGCGACTCGGCGACGCCGGCAGCGGTGATCGGCTTTGATGGACGTATGGGCAAGATCAACGTTCACCGCGCCGTCCTGATCGAGCTGGACGACTGGTCGGGCTATCTGGCGGCGCACAGCGGCCTTCCCGGCCCCCGCGGCAACCTGGAGCTGGTGGCGGCGTGCGGCGAGGAGGCCGATGCCAGTCGGGCGCGGTCTCTGGTGGACGGCGGCGATGAGTTCGAGACCGTTTGCGGGCTGGTGGCTTTCGGGCGCTTGCTGGGCCGCGGCGATGATGACCACGTCGAGCTGCTGCACTCCTTCGCCGCCGACGACCGGTGGCGGGTGCGCGAGGGGGTGGCGATGGCGCTGCAGCGGGCCTGCGACGACGACCCGGACACCGGGTTTCGCCTCGCGGAGGAGTGGGCAGGCGACCCGCACCCCCTGATCCGCCGGGCCGCGGTCGCGGCCGTGTGCGAGCCGAGGTTGTTGCGGGATAGCGGCTATGCCCGGCGAGCGCTGCGCCTGCTGGACGGTGTGACGGCCGAGCTGGCCCGATCACCCGCGGCCACCCGAGCCTCCCCGGCAGTCCGGACGCTCCGGCAGGCCCTCGGCTACGGCTGGAGCGTCGTCATCGCCGCCCTTCCGGCCGAGGGCCTCCAGGCCTTCTCCCGCCTCGAATCGCTGCAGGACAAGGACATCCAATGGATCGTGCGGGAGAACCGGAAGAAGGCGCGATACAGCCGGGCCGTCAAGACCCTGTCGCCAACTACAGCAACGCCCACGCATCAGTGAACACCGAGCGCAGGATCGACTCGATCTCGTCGAACTCGCGCTGCCCGCTGGTCAGTGGGGGCGCGACTTGGACGACCGTGTCGCCGCGATCGTCGGCGCGACAGTACAACCCTCGGTCGAACAGCGCGGTGGACACGAAGTCGCGCAGCACCCGCTCGCTGTCCGCCTTGCTGAACGTGGCCTTGGTGGCCTGGTCCTTGACCAGTTCGATGCCGAAGAAGTAGCCGTCGCCCCGCACGTCGCCGACGATCGGCAGGTCGAGGAGTCGCTCGAGCGTTGACCTGAAAGCATTCTCGTTGCGCAGCACGTTGCCAAGCAGATCCTCGGACTCGAAGATGTCCAGGTTCGCCAGCGCCACCGCGCAGGACACCGGATGACCGCCGAACGTGTAGCCGTGCGGAAACGTCGTGGTGCCCCTGCCGAACGGTTCGAAGATCCTCTCGGAGATGATCGCGGCGCCGAGCGGCGAGTAGCCGGAGGTGAGACCCTTTGCCGAGGTGATGATGTCGGGTTGGTACCCGAACTTGTCTGCGCCGAACATGGTGCCCAGCCGCCCATACGCACAGATCACCTCGTCGGACACCAGCAGCACGTCGTGGGTGTCGCAGATCTCCCGCAGCCGCTCGAAATACCCGGGAGGCGGCGGGAAGCAGCCACCCGCGTTCTGCACCGGCTCGACGAAGACCGCGGCGACGGTATCCGGGCCCTCCATCAGGATTGCCGCCTCGACCTGGTCGGCCGCCCACCGGCCGAACTCCTTCTCGTCGTGCGCCACGTAGGCCGGTGCCCGGTAGAAGTTGGTGTTCGGCACCCGCACCGAGCCGGGTACCAGCGGCTCGAAGGCCTGCTTGAACGGCGGCACCCCGGTGATCGACAGCGCGCCCTGGGTGGTGCCGTGATAGGCGATCGCCCGGCTGATCACCTTGTACTTGTTGGGTTTTCCGGTCAGCTTGAAGAACTGCTTGGCCAACTTCCAGGCCGTCTCGACGGATTCCCCACCGCCGGAGGAGAAGAAGACCTTGTTCAGGTCGCCCGGTGCGGCGGCCGCGATCCGGTCCGCCAGTTCGATCGCCGTCGGGTGCGCGTACGACCAGATCGGGAAGAACGCCAGCTTGCGGGCCTGCGCTGCCGCCGCCTGGGCCAATTCCTCCCGGCCGTGCCCAACCTGCACCACGAACAGCCCGGAGAGGGCGTCGAGGTACCGCTTGCCGTCGGTGTCCCAGATGTAGCAACCCTCGCCGCGTTCGATGACCGGAACGGGATGGTGGTCGTCGTAGGACCCCATCCGGGTGAAGTGCATCCACAGGTGGTCGGCCGGCGAGGCGCCGGCGGCGGTGGGCTCGGCGGACGGCAGGGTGGTGGTCATCGGGTTCCCCAGGTGTAGGTCTGTTTGGACAGTTCGAGGTACACGAAGGTCTCCGTGGATCGGACACCGTCGATGGTGCGGATGCGTTCGTTCATGATCTGCAGCAGGTGGTCGTCGTCCTCGCAAATCACCTCGGCCAGCACATCGAACGAGCCCGCGGTGATCACGACATAGGCGACCTCGTCGAGGTCGGAGATGGCCTCGACGACCGGATCGAGCGGGCCGTCGACCCGGATGCCGATCATCGCCTGCCGGTTGAAGCCGAGGTGCAGCGGGTTGGTGACGGCGACGATCTGCACCACCCCGGACCGGACCAGGCGCTGAACCCGTTGCCGGACAGCGGCTTCGGACAGCCCCACGGAGGCGGCGATCGAGGCGTACGGGCGCCGGCCGTCCTCCTGCAACTGCTCGATGATCTTTTTCGAGACATCGTCGAGTGTCGGCCGGATGCCGGCGGGGCCCGCCTCGGCGAGCTGACCGGTGACGGAAACGCGATCGGACACACGGGCATCATGGCAATGACGGGCCCGTTGCGCAAGCGATTCCGTTGCCGATAGGGTCATCAGCGACGAAATCCGTAGTCTTAGCCGGACCGCCCGCTGGACAGACAAGGAACGATCAGCACATGGCCAGACTTGGCGCGATGTACGGGCCCGACGTCACCTTCACCGGGGTGCCGCGCTGCGACCTGGCCGATCCATCGAGCTACGCCGGCGCCGGCGCGATCATCCTGGGTGCGCCCTACGACTCCGGTACGTCCTACCGGTCCGGGGCCAGGATGGGCCCGATGGCCCTGCGCACCTGCGACTACTCCGAGCACACCGGGTCGAGGCCGCACCTGTCGCTGCGGGTCGATCCACTGCTCGACCTCGGCGTCGTCGACGCCGGTGACGTCATGATGGCGCCGACCGAGACGAAACTCGCGCTGGACACCCTGCAGGCGGCGGTCTTCCAGATCGCCTCCGCCGGCAAGATCCCGGTCGTACTCGGTGGCGATCACACTGTCGCGATGGCCGACATCACAGGTTTGGCAGAGCATTTCGGGTACGGCCGGATCTCCGTCATCCACTTCGATGCGCACGCGGACACCGGCGACATCCAGTTCGGCTCGTTGTACGGGCACGGCTTGCCGATGCGCCGGGTGATCGAGACCGGTGCGGTCCGTGGTGATCGATTCCTGCAGATCGGGCTGCGCGGGTACTGGCCCGAGCCGCCCGAGCTGCTGTGGATGGCCGAGCAGGGGATGCGCTGTTACGAAATGGCCGAGATCCAACGGCGGGGGCTTGACCGCGTGCTGACCGACGCGTTGGCGATCGCCGTAGACGACACCGACGGCGTGTACCTGTCGGTGGACATCGACGTGGTCGACCCCGGCGCCGCGCCCGGTACCGGCACCCCCGAACCGGGCGGTCTGACGCCGCGGGAGCTGTTGGACTCGGTGCGCCGGATCGGTCGGGACGTGCCGCTGGTCGGGTTCGAGATCGTCGAGGTGGCGCCGCCGTACGACCACGCCGACATCACCGCGATGCTGGGCAATCGCGTTGTGCTGGAAGCGCTCTCGGGGATTGCCCGGCGCCGTGCCGATGCCGCGGCGGGCATCAGGTGGGACGAATCCACCCCGATGATGGCCGGTCGGGTGCCCGCCGGGAACGCCGCGAGGGCAGATGCCGCCACTGCGGAGGCGGCCGCCGCCGCCGCGCTGGCCGCGGCCGAGGTCGCCGAACACCGCGACCATGAACGCTCGCTCTAGAACAAAGGCGCCGTCCGCGCACGGCAGGGGCTGCCCCGCGCGCACGGCCGTCAGAAGGTTGTCAGCCCGCGATCCCTGAACTGCCCGCGCACCCGGTTGATGAGTTCCTCGGTGGGCGGGGGGGTGTTTTCCAGTGGGTAGGTGATGCCCAGCTCACGCCACTTGGATTCGCCCATCTGGTGAAACGGCAGGATCTCCACCCGCTCCACCACGGGGCGCGAGCCCAGCAGTTGCAGGCTTGCCACATAGTCGGCGACGGCGTCGACATTGTCGACGGCGTCGGTCAGTCCGGGAACGAGCACGAACCGCAGCCAGATCGAGTTCCCGCGTTCGGCCAGCCGGCGGCCGAATTCCAGGGTCGGGGCCAGGCTCCGGGTGGTCACCGTGCGGTAGGTCTCGGGCAACCCGGACTTGACGTCCAGCAACACCAGGTCGGTGTCGTCGAGCATCTCGTCGGTGGCCCGCTTACCGAGGAAACCCGACGTATCCAGGGCGGTATGGATGCCGATCTGCCGGCAGTACCGAAAAATCCTGGCGGCAAAAATCGCCTGCATCAACGGTTCTCCGCCGGTGAGCGTCACCCCGCCGTGCGCGGCCCTCAGCACCGGCGCGTAGCGGTCGATGCGCCGGCGAATCTGCTGGATGGTGGTCGGCATACCGTCGCGGATCTGCCAGGTGTCCGGGTTCTGGCAGTACTGGCAGCGCAGCGCGCAGCCCGACAGGAAGATCGTCAGCCGGGTGCCTGGTCCGTCGACCGCCGTCACCAACTCCCAGGAGTGCACACTGCCCATGCTGCCGACGTGCTGCGACTGCAATCTGAAGTCGCGCAATTCGTCCGATTCGTGGGCGATCGCGGGTGTGCTCGGGGTGATGGTCAGTGTCCGTCCCCCCTCCGGGTCGTGGTGCCGACGGTCGTCGGGCATCAGAGTCCGCCGTGGAACGTCCGGGAGAGCACGTCGAGCTGCTGCTCGCGGGTCAGCCGGACGAAGTTCACCGCGTACCCGGACACCCGGATGGTCAGCTGCGGGTACTTCTCCGGGTGCTCCATCGCGTCTTCCAGGGTCTCCCGGTTGATGACGTTGATGTTCATGTGGAAGCCGTGCGAGATCACATACGCATCAAGCACTCCGACCAGGTTGGCGGCCTGCTCGGCGGGCGAGTGACCGAGCCCGGAGGGGATCACCGTTGCGGTCAGCGAGATCCCGTCCTGCGACTCGCCGTACGGCAGCTTGGCGACGCTCAGCGCGCTGGCCAGCATGCCGTGCGTGTCCCGACCGTTCATCGGGTTGGCGCCCGGGGCGAACGGTTGGCCGCCGCGCCGGCCGTCCGGGGTGTTGCCGGTCTTCTTGCCGTAGACCACGTTCGAGGTGATCGTCAGCACCGACTGGGTGTGCACCGCGCCGCGGTAGGTCGGCTGCCGGCGGATCTTCTCCATGAACGCGCGGACGATGCCCACCGCGATCACGTCGACGCGGTCGTCGTCGTTGCCGTAGCTCGGGTACTCCCCGTCGATGAGGTAGTCGGTGACCAGGCTACTTTCGTCGCGGACCGGGTGCACGGTCGCGTACTTGATCGCGGACAGGGAGTCGGCGACGACGCTCAGGCCGGCGATGCCGCAGGCCAGCGTGCGCAGGATGGTCTTGTCGTGCAGCGCCATCTCCAGCCGCTCGTACGCGTACTTGTCGTGCATGAAGTGCACGCAGTTCAGCGCATCGACGTAGGTCTCGGCGAGCCAGTCCATCGTCTTGTCGAACTTGGCGGCGACGTCGTCGTAGTCCAGCACGTCGTCGGTGACCGGGTCGGCCGTCGGCGCCACCTGATGGCCACTGATCTCGTCGCGGCCGCCGTTGATGGCGTACAGCAACGTCTTCGCCAGGTTGACCCGGGCGCCGAAGAACTGCATCTGCTTGCCGACCCGCATGGCGGATACGCAGCAGGCGATTGCCGCGTCGTCACCCCAGGATCCGCGGATCAGGTCGTCGGACTCGTACTGGATTGCCGAGGAGTCGATCGACACCTGGGCGCAGAAGCTTCGGAACGCCTCGGGCAGCTTGTCGCTCCACAGCACGGTCAGGTTCGGTTCCGGCGCCGGACCGAGGTTGTACAGGGTCTGCAGCATCCGGAAAGAGTTGCGGGTGACCAGCGGCCGGCCGTCCTCGCCTATCCCGCCGATCGACTCGGTGACCCAGGTCGGGTCGCCGGAGAACAGGCTGTCGTACTCCGGAGTCCGCAGGAACCGGACGATGCGCAGCTTGATCACCAGGTCATCGATGAGTTCCTGGGCCCGCGTCTCGGTGATCCGGCCCTCGACCAGATCCCGCTGCAGGTAGACGTCCAGGAAGGTGGAGGTGCGGCCCAGCGACATGGCCGCGCCGTTCTGCTCCTTGACCGCGCCCAGATAGGCGAAGTACAGCCACTGCACGGCCTCCTGCGCGGTGGCGGCCGGCCCGGAGATGTCGAACCCGTAGTTCGCGGCCATCACCTTGAGCTCGCCCAGCGCGCGGATCTGCTCGGTGTTCTCCTCGCGATCGCGGATGACGTCCTCGTCGGACCGCAGCTGGTCCAGCTCTGCGCGTTCCAGCTTCTTGCCGGCGATCAGCGCGTCGACGCCGTACAACGCCACCCGGCGGTAGTCGCCGATGATCCGGCCGCGGCCGTAGGCGTCCGGCAGGCCGGTGATGATGTGCGAGCTGCGGGCGGCGCGCACGTTCGGCGGGTAGACGTCGAAGACGCCCTGGTTGTGGGTCTTGCGGTACTTGGTGAAGATCTCCTTCACCCGCAGGTCGGGCTCGTAGCCGTAGGTCTTCAGCGAGTCCTCGACCATCCGCCAGCCGCCGTTCGGGACGATCGCCCGCTTGAGCGGCGCGTCCGTCTGCAGGCCGACGATCAGCTCGTTGGACCGGTCGATGTAGCCGGGGGCGTGGGCCGTGATCGAGGACGGCGTGTGGGCGTCTACGTCGTAGATGCCGCGTTCCCGTTCCGCCGGGAACATCGCGACCAGCCGCTGCCACAGCGCGGTGGTGCGGTCGGTCGGGCCCTGCAGGAAAGCGCCGTCACCCAGGTAGGGGGTGTAGTTGCGCTGGATGAAGTCCCGGACGTTGACGCCCTGCTGCCAGGGGCCGTCGTGGAATCCGCGCCAGGCGCCGGCCGCGGTGACGTCCTGGTCAAGGGCGTCGGCGGGGCGGGGGGCTGCTGCGATCGTCATTTCTCTCCTTGTGGGAACGGTCGAATGACCCGAACTCTATCCACCGTAGGGCGAAGGGGTCGCCGGGCGGACGAGTCTTTGGTCCTGTATTTCGGGTGATTCAGACCACCGCGGTTGCGGCGGTCAGGTCTCGGGCCAGTCGGATTCAGGCGACGGCAGGGCCGGCGACCCGGTGCCGGGCGTCGGCCATCGGGATGCCGTAGTAGGCGGCGGCCATCAGGTGCTTCATGTCCTCGAGCATCGGCATCCGCGGGTTGGCCGGTGCGCACTGGTCTCGGAAGGCACCCATCGCGAGCTCGTCGAGCCGGCCGATGAAGCCGTCCTCGTCGACCCCCTGGGCCGCGAACGAGGGCGCGATACCGACTTCCGCCCTGAGCTTCTCGACAGCCTGGGCGTACGACTCGACGCCCTCGTCGGCGGTGGCGGCAGGCAGCCCCAAAGCGGCGGCGATCTGCTGGAACCGCTCGGGCGCGACATACCGCTCGTACTTCGGCCAAGCGGTCAACTTCGTGGGAACCGTTCCGTTGTAACGGATCACGTGCGGAAGCAGGGTCGCGTTGGTGCGGCCGTGGACCAGATGGAAGGTGCCGCCGATCGTGTGTGCCATTGCGTGCACGATCCCGAGAAACGCGTTGCCGAAGGCCATTCCGGCGATCGACCCGGCGTTGTGCATCTTTTCCCTGGCGGCGACCGTCGCGGTCGCGCCGGGGGTGCCGTTCACCGACGTGGCGAGGTTGGCGAAGATCAGCCGGATCGCCTGCAGCGCCATGCCATCGGTGAAATCGTTGGCGTACACCGACACGTACGCCTCGGTCGCGTGGGTCAGCGCATCGAACCCGGAATCGGCGGCCAGCGAGGATGGCATCTTCGCGGTCAGCACCGGGTCGATGATCGCCACCGTCGGGGTCAGCGCGTAGTCGGCGAGCGGGTACTTGACGCCGGTCTCGGTGTCGGTGATGACGGCGAACGGGGTCACCTCGGCGCCGGTGCCCGACGTCGTCGGGATGCACACCAGCTGCGCGAGATCGCCGAGGGTCGGGAAGCGGAAGGCCCGCTTGCGGATGTCGAAGAACTTCTCCTTCAGGTCCGCGAAGACCACCTCCGGATGCTCGTACAACAGCCACATCACCTTGGCGGCGTCCATCGGAGAACCGCCACCGAGCGCGATGATGGTGTCCGGGCGGAAGGAGCGCATCAGTTCGGCGCCGCGATGGACGGTCTCGACGCTCGGCTCCGGTTCGAAAGGTCGATGATCTGCAGCGCCACGGCGTCCGCGCGCCGATGGAGCACGTCGAGCACCTTGTCGACGAACGCGAGCTTGGTCATGGTGTGGTCGGTGACGATCGTCACCCTGGACACATCGGGCAGGTCGATCAGGTAGCGGATCGCGTTGGGTTCGAAGTAGGTCTTGCCCGGCACCTTGAACCACTGCAAATTGTTGTTGCGCCGGCCGACCCGCTTGACGTTGATCAGGTTGATCGCGGAGACGTTGTTGGACACCGAGTTCCGGCCGTAGGAGCCGCAGGACAGGGTCAACGTCGGAACGAAGGCGTTGTAGACGTCACCGATCCCGCCGAAGGTCGTCGGCGAATCACGGATGATCCGGACGGCCTTGACCCGACGGCCGAATTCGATGGCCAGGTCCTCGTTCTCGGTGTGGATGGCGGCGCTGTGCCCCAGCCCGTCCAGTTCCACCATCTGCTCGGCCAGCGAGATGCCCTCGTCGCTGGAGGTGGCGCGCAGCACGGCCAGCACCGGGCAGAGCTTCTCCCTGGTGAGCGGCTCGTGGCGGCCCACCGACGGGACCTCGACCAGCAGGATGGACGTGTCCTCCGGCACGGTGAAGCCGGCCTGCTCCGCGATCCACGTCGGGCTCTTGCCAACGATGTCGGGGTTCAGCCGCGCACCGGAGCAGGCGGTACCGCCGGCCTCGGCGCCGAACATCAGCCGCTCCAGGGCGGTCTTCTCGGCGGCCGAGCAGCGGTGCGCGTGCAACCGGTCGAACTCGACCATCGCCTGGTCGTAGATCGGCTCGTCGAGGATGACGGCTTGCTCTGACGCACAGACCATGCCGTTGTCAAACGCCTTGGACAGCACGATGTCATGGACGGCGCGCTGCAGTTTCGCGGTGCGTTCGATGAACGCCGGCACGTTGCCGGCGCCGACCCCGAGGGCGGGCTTGCCGCAGGAGTACGCCGCCCGGACCATGGCGTTGCCGCCGGTCGCCAGGATCAACGCGACCCCGGGATGGTTCATCAGCGCGTCGGTGACCTGGATGGAAGGGTGCTCGATCCACTGGATGCAGTGCTCGGGGGCGCCGGCGGCGATCGCGGCGTCACGAACCACCCGGGCGGCCATCGCGGAGGACCGCTGCGCCGACGGGTGGAACGCGAAGATGATGGGGTTGCGGGTCTTCAGCGCAATGAGGCTCTTGAAGATCGCCGTGGACGTCGGGTTGGTGACCGGGGTGATGCCGGCAATGACGCCGACCGGTTCGGCGATCTCGACGATGCCGTCGAGCTCGTCCCGGCTGATCACGCCGACGGTCTTGAGCCCGTCCATGGCGTGGGTGACCTGTTCGGACACGAAGATGTTCTTGACGGCCTTGTCCTCGAAGACGCCGCGGCCGGTTTCGGCCACCGCGGCCTGGGCGAGTTGACCGTGCTGGTCGAGGGCCGCGACGGCGGCCTTCTTGACGATGAAATCGACATCCTCCTGCGAGAAGTCGGCGTAGGCGTGCAGCGCGAGAGTGGCCTTGGCGACCAGAGCGTCGATGGTGCGCGCTGTCTCGGCCATGGCTCGTGCCTGGTCGGCAATGGTGCTGCCGTTGGCCTGCTGGTGGTGGACTTCTGTTCCAGCAGAAAGGGTTTCGGCGCTCAGAACGGTGGGCGCTGACATTGGTTCTCCCGAGGGTATGAGTTCGGGACGACTCGTCGCCGTCCCACCACTGACGGTAGGCAAGTCCCACCGCAATTGCTCGGGCCGAAAGTCCCTTGCTCCCTTCGAGTACCCGTGAGGGTGATCACGATCGCGCTTGCCGGATCGCCGGACGCTCTCACCGCCCGGCGATCCGGCGAACCGCGAAGGGCTCCTGGTGCCGGTCGTAACCTGCTGCGCCGCAACGCATTCAGGCCTCAGAGGTACTGCCCGTGGCCGGGGCCGGACGAACCCAGTGGACCGTCCGCGTCGGCGGACTGCCCGGGTGGCAGCACGCCGCGCCGCATCTGCTCGAGCTGCATCCGGGCCGCCATCTGCTGGGCAACCAGCGCCGCCTGCAAACCGTGGAAGACGCCCTCGAGCCAGCCGACCAGCTGAGCCTGGGCGATCCGCAGTTCGCCGTCGGAGGGGACGGTGTCCTCGGAGAACGGCAGGGACAATCGCTCGAGCTCGTCGCGGAGCTCGGGCGTCAGGCCCGTCTCCAGCTCTTTGATCGACTTCTCATGGATCGCTCGGAGCCGGGCCCGGCTGGCCTCGTCCAGCGGCGCGGCCCTGACCTCCTCCAGCAACTGCTTGATCATCGTGCCGATGCGCATCACCTTGGCGGGCTGGCCGATCGCGTCGGCCGGGTTCCCTCCGTCGCCGTTCTCGTCGTCGTCACCGCCGTTCTTCTCGCCCTGCGCGCCCTGGCCGCCCGGGGGGACATCGGCAAACCCGACGGGCTGGCCGTCGGGCCCGATCACCACGACCCGGTGGCTGGGGGATTCGGTCATCGTCAACACTCCTCGTCGTCAATGAATCTGGTGGTTCAGGTGGTTCAGGTGGTTCAGGTGGATCAGGGGGTCCGCGCCGCGGCCGCGGGCGGTCGGCGGTCGACGGCCGGTGCCCGCAGCAGGATCTTGCCTACATGACCGCCGGCGGCCATTCGGCGGTGCGCGTCACCGGCCTTCGCCATGTCGAAGACCGAGTCGATCACCGGCCGCACCGCACCGGAGCTGATCATCGGCCAGAGCCGTTCCCGGACCTCCGCGACGATCTCGCCCTTCGAGCCGGATCCGCCGACCGGCCTGGACCGCAGTGCGGTCGCGATGATACCGGCGCGCTTGCGCAGCAGCGTGTTGATGTCCAGTTCGGCCGTGGTCCCGCCCTGCAGGCCGATGGTCACCAGCCGCCCGCCGTCGGCCAGTGCGGCGATGTTGCGCTGCAGGTACTTGGCGCCGACCACATCGAGGATGATGTCGGCGCCGTGCCCGTCGGTCGCGGCCAGCAGTACCTCGACGAAGTCCTCCCGGCCGTAGTCGATGGTGATCTGCGCGCCGAGTTCCCGGCAGAACTCCAGCGTCCGGGGACGTGACGCTGTGACGGCGACCGTCGCGCCCTCCTGCCGGGCCACCTGGATCGCCATCGTCCCGATGCCCGACCCGCCGCCGTGGATCAGCACGATCTGCCTGGCCCGCAGCCCGGCCGTCATGACCAGGTTCGACCAGACCGTGCAGGTGACCTCGGGCAGACCGGCCGCGTCGAGCAGACTCACGCCGTCCGGGACCGGCAGCACCTGGACGGCCGGTACCGCAACCTTCTGCGCATAGCCGCCGCCGGCCAGCAGGGCACACACCTGCTCGCCGACCCGCCAGGACGTCACCCCGGGACCGACGGCCGAGATGACGCCCGAGCACTCCATGCCGAGGATCTCCGAGGCCCCCGGCGGGACGGGATACCGGCCGGCGGCCTGCAACAGATCTGCCCGGTTGACCCCGCTCGCGGCCACGTCGATCAGCACCTCGGCCGGGCCGGCGACCGGGTCAGGAACCTCCGCCCACCGCAATGTCGCCGGTGCGCCCTGCCGCTCGATCGTGACTGCCCACATGCGCCCGAGGGTAGCCGGGCACCCGGACCGCGGGACCGCCAGCCGGGCGGGGTCCGGCTGTCGAGTTGTCGGCGCCAGTCGCGACCGGCAGGCTTTCAGGCGTGACACCAGCGGGGCGTGACCTGGCCGAGTACTGGCCCGTCTTCGGCCTGCGGCTCGCGACGCCCAGGCTGATGTTGACCCCGCTGCGTGACGACGACCTCGTCGAGACCGTCGACGTCATCCTCGGCGGCCTGCACGCCGCCGCCCGGATGCCGTTCGCCGTGCCGTGGACCGACGCCCCGCGCGCCGAGCTGATCCCGAACTCGCTCCGGTACTTCTGGACCGCCCGGGGCAGCGCGACGCCCGATGCGTGGACGCTGCCGTTCATCGTTCGCCGCGCCGGACGGGTGATCGGCCTGCAGGAGATGTCCGGCACCGATTTCCCGGTGACCAGAAAGGTGGACACCGGGTCCTGGCTCGGCCGCGCCGAGCAGGGCCACGGGTTCGGCACCGAGATGCGTTCCGCCGTCCTGCAATTCGCCTTCGATCACCTCAAGGCGACGCGGGCCGACAGCGGCGCGTTCGTGGACAACGAGAGTTCCCTGCGGGTGTCGCAGAAGCTGGGCTACCGGGCGGACGGCACCGACGTGCTGCAGCGGCGGCCGGGCGAGCAGGCGGTGGAACAGCGGCTGACCCTCGCGCCGGGCCATTTCGTCCGGCCGGGGTGGGACGTGCAGGTGGCTGGTCTGCCGAATTGCCGGTCGTTCTTCGGGCTGACTCCGGCCTGACAGACTCGGGACGTGGGGACCCCAGCGCAGCGCCGTGATCCAGCGCAGCACCCTGATCCGGGCTCACCCGGCATCGCCGGGCGGGTTCCGGCGCCCGCATTGTTCCTGGCGTCCGGGTTCACCCAGTACGCCGGCGCGGCCCTGGCCATCGGGTTGTTCACCGTCATCGCCGCGCCGTCGGTCGCCTGGTGGCGGCTCGCGGTGTCGGCGGTGGTACTGCTGGCCTGGCGCCGGCCGTGGCGGCAACGCTGGACGCGGCGCGAACTCGGTGCCGCCGCCCTGTTCGGGGTCGTGCTGGCCACCATGAACGTGGCGTTCTACCTGGCGATCGACTACCTGCCGCTCGGCACGGCGGTGGCCATCGAGTTCCTCGGGCCGGTTGCGGTCGCCGGCGTCACCGGCCGCGGCTGGCGGGACCGGGTGGGCATTGCGCTGGCCGCGGTCGGGGTGGTGCTGCTCGCGGGGGTACAGCTGGAGAACGGCATCACCCGGGACGTCGTCATCGGCCTGGCCGCGATCCTCGCCTCGGCCGCTGCCTGGGCCGGCTACATCCTGCTCGGTCGCCGGCTGGCCGTGCAGCGGGACGGGATCAGTGCCCTGGCGGTCGGGATGACCGCCGGTGCCCTGGTCTATTCGCCGTTGGCGATCGGCGCGGTGGGTCCGATCGTCACCGACCCGCGGCGGCTGCTGGCCGTGGTTGGCATTGCCGTGCTCAGCTCGGTCATCCCGTACGCGCTCGAACAGGTCGTGCTGCGCCGGGTGACGGCGGCCCGGTTCGCGATTCTGCTGGCACTGCTGCCGGTGACGGCGGCCGTCACCGGGGCGGTGCTGCTGGCCCAGCGGCCCAGCCTGCTGGACGGGCTGGGCATGGTGCTGGTGTGTGCCGCGATCGTGGCGTCCGCGCAGCGGCCGGTCGGCCCGGACAACCCGCTGCCCGGCTGACCGTCAGCCCAGGTTGTTGGTGTCGAAGGTGTTGCAGGAGGCGGGGTTTCCGGACCGGTAGCCGGTCAGCAGCCAGTTCTGCCGCTGCGCCGACGAGCCGTGGCTGAACTGGGTCGGGTCGACGTTCCGGCCGGCGATGGTGGTCTGGATGTAGTCGTCACCGATCGCGCCGGCGGTCTGCGCGGCGTTCTGTAGGTCGGCATCGGTGATCTCGGAGATCAGCACCTGGCCGCTCGCATCCGGCACCGTCGTGGCGTGGTTCGCCCAGACCCCCGCGTAGCAGTCGGCCTGCAGCTCGAGGCGCACCGAGCCGGAGGTGGCGCCGGTCGCCGTGCCGACCCGATCGCTGGTGCCGAGCAGGTTCTGCACGTGATGGCCGTACTCGTGGGCGAGCACGTAGGCCTTGGTGAAGGTGGCGTCGTTGGCGCCGAAGGTCGTCTTCAGCTGGTTCCAGAACGACAGGTCGATGTAGACCAGCTGGTCCGGGGGGCAGTAGAACGGGCCCATCCCGGCGGTGCCCTGCCCGCAGCCGGTGCGGGTGGAGCCGGTGAAGAAGACGGTATCGGCCTCCCGGTAGGTGGTGCCCGAGGAGGCGAGGGCATCCTGCCAGTAGCCCTGCACGGAGTTGATCACCGCGACCGCAGCGCAGTCCTCGTCGGTGTTGGCGTCGGCCCCCGTCTTGCAGGCAGTGGCGAGCTGACTGTTGTCGACGGTGGCGTTCCCGGCGGCACCCTGCAGCAGGCTGCCGGTGCCGCCCGAAGTGCCGGTACTGCCGCCGCCGCTGAACACGCTGATCAGCACGACGACGACGATCACCACCAGGCCGAGCCCGCCGCCGCCGACCGCCAGGCCGCCCCTGCCGCCGGGCAGGCCGCCGAACCCACCGCTGCTGCGTGCGCCGTTACCCCCGCCGCCGCCCCCGCCGCGCCGGTCCTGGACCTGCGAGGTGTCCAAACGGGCATTGGGGTTGAACTTCATCGTGTGACCCTCGCGAGATCGGCCGGTCGGGTCCGGCCGGACCCTGGGGTCACTGTAGGTGCCCGGCTCGGATCGCATTGAAACTGCCTTCTGGGAAAGATTGCGCAATGGGAAAGATTTGACCTACAGTTCCGCGGATGAGTACCAGATCCGAGTCGATCACCGCTGACGCCCCGCCGCCGGCCGGGTCGGCGAGCCTGCGCGAGCGCAAGAAGGACGCGACCAGACGCGCGCTGGCCGAGGCGGCGATGAATCTGGCCGTCGAGCGCGGCTATGCCGCGGTCACCATCGCCGACATCACCGACCAGGTCGGCGTATCACGGCGGACCTTCTCCAACTACTTCGCGGGCAAGGCGGAATGCATCGCCGCCGTCACCGAGGGCTGGTTCGACGACATCGCCCAGTCCATCGCCGGCGCGCCCGCGGATCGCGCTCTCGACCAGATCCTGTGCGACTCCCTGCTGGTCGTGGCGGCCGACCTGCCCGAACGGTGGGAACGGTTGTTCGGGTTGCTCCACACCGAACCCGAACTGAAGGCGGTGGCGCTCGCCAACGACGAGGCCACCGTCGACCTTCTCGCCCAGGTCATCGCCGCCCGGACCGGGCTGGCGCGGCACGACATCCGGGTCCGGATGCTGGCGAGCTACGGCAGTCTGGCCGGGCGCACCTGCATGGAGGACTGGGTGCTCGGCGGTCGCCCGGGCGGCGAGCACGGCTTCCAGAACCAACTGCACCTCGCGTTCTCGATCATCGACCTGGCGGCACTGGCGCCGCCTGGTCCGCGCTGACTTCGAGCAGGCCCGCAGATCATCCGCCGCGGCCCCGGTCCGGCACCCGATGGCCAGGAGGTACCCGTCATGGCGACACTTCTCTACCGACTCGGACACTTCGCCACCCGCCGGCGATGGGCGGTGCTGATCGCCTGGCTGGCGCTGCTGCTCGGCCTCGGCGCGGCCGCGGCCGCCTTCTCCGGCACCATGACCTCCTCGTTCACCATCCCCGGCACACCCGCGCAGGCGGCCCTTGATCAACTGAGCGAGAAGATCCCGGGGGCCGGGGACGCGACCGGGCGGATCGTCTTTGCCGCACCCGAGGGAAGGACGCTCGCCGACCCCGCCTATCAGCGGGCCATCGGCACCGTGGTCGCACAGACCAAGGAGCTGCCCGGGGTGACCACCGTGATCGACCCGACCACGGGCCGGACCGTCTCGCCCGACCAGCGGGTCGCCTTCGCGCAGGCCTTCTTCAAAGGCCAGATCACCGAGATCCCGGAGACCACGCAGGCCGAGCTGGCCTCGATCGCCGGCGCCAACGAGGTCGACGGACTGCGCATCGAGCTCGGCGGCGGCGCCGTCCCGCAATCACCGGCCATCGGATCCACCGAGGGCATCGGGGTCATCGTCGCGATGGTGGTGCTGCTGATCACCTTCGGGTCGATCGTCGCCGCCGGACTGCCCATGCTGACCGCGTTGATCGGCGTCGGCACCGGTATGGCCGGCATCCTGTGGGCCTCCAACGTCATCGAGATGTCCAACACCGCGCCGATTCTCGCCCTGATGCTGGGGCTGGCCGTCGGCATCGACTATGCGCTGTTCATCGTCTCGCGGCATCGCAGCCAGGCCGCGGCCGGTATGCCGATCGAGGAGTCCATCGCCAGGGCGACCGGAACCGCAGGCACCGCGGTCGTTTTCGCCGGGCTGACGGTGTTGATCGCGCTCGCCGGGCTCTCGGTCGTGGGCATCCCGTTCCTGACGGTGATGGGGCTGGCGGCCGCCGGCACGGTGGGCATCTCGGTGCTGATCGCTATCACCCTGCTGCCCGCCCTGCTGGGCTTCGCCGGGGACAAGGTGCTGCGCAAGAAGGACCGGGCCGGCGCGGCGACGCTGCGCGCCGAGTCGACCGGTCTGCACGGGGTGATCGACCACGCGCACTCACCGAACCGGTGGATCCGGATGATCACCCAACAGCCGGCCCTGGTGCTGATCGCCGGGGTGCTGGCGCTGGGAATCGTTGCGATACCGACGGTATCGCTCTACCTGGGGCTGCCCGACGACGGCAGCGCCGCGCCGGACACCACCAAACGCCAGGCCTACGACCTGATCTCGGGCTCGTTCGGGCCCGGCATCAACGGACCGCTGCTGATCACCGTCGCGGTCGACGAGCCGGCCGCGATGGCCAGCGCGCTGCCGGCGACCGCGCAGGCGATCCAGACCGGCAATCCGGACGTGCTGGTCGCGCTGCCCGGCCAGGTCAGCGCGGACGGCACCTTCGGGATCGTCACCGTCATCCCCAAGTCGGGCCCGTCGGACCAGGCTACCCAACAGCTGGTGCACAGCCTGCGGGACGGCGCCCCCGCGCTCGGCGGTCAGGTCGGTGCGACGCTGGCGGTGACCGGGCTCACCGCGGCCGCGATCGACGTCTCCGACAAGCTCGCGGCCGCCCTGCCGATCTACCTGCTGATCGTGGTCGGGCTGGCACTCGTTTTGCTGCTGTTGATCTTCCGGTCGATCGTGGTGCCGGTGGTCGCCGCGGTGGGCTTCCTGCTGACGATCGGGGTCGCCTTCGGTGCTGTCGTCGCCGTCTACCAGTGGGGCTGGCTCAGCGCGATCTTCGGGGTGGACACTCCGGGGCCCATCATCAGCTTCCTGCCGATCCTGCTGATCGGCGTGCTGTTCGGGCTGGCCATGGACTACCAGGTGTTCATGGTCTCCGGGATGCGCGAGTCGTATGTGCACGGCGCCGACGCGAAACGTGCGGTGGTCAGCGGCTTCACCGCCGGGTCCAGGGTGGTGACCGCGGCCGGGATCATCATGGCCTCGGTGTTCGCCGGCTTCATCCTGGCGCCGGACACCATCATCGCCTCGATCGGTTTCGCGCTGGCCGTCGGTGTGCTGGTGGACGCGTTCGTGGTCCGGATGACGTTGACGCCCGCGGTGATGCTGCTGCTCGGCAAGGGCGCCTGGTACCTGCCGGGCTGGTTGGACAAGGTGCTGCCGAACGTGGATATCGAAGGGGAGAAGCTGCTGGCCTCGCTCAATGCGGCGGCCGGGACCGACGTCAGCTACGGGGTGCATTCCTACGAGGCCGATGACGCCGTGGACGGCGCCGGTCAGGACGGCAGGGCCGTCGTCGAGGGGGCCGTGTCGACATCGGCAGCGTCGTCGGCGTCGGCGGGTGGCGGTCGGCACCACCGGGACTGACTCGAGCGCCGCACGGCAGTCGAGATGCCACTTCCGTACCGCCCCGGGCCATTTCACCGTCCCGACCCGGCAGGTTGATCCGGGCTCAGCGGCCGCGTTCGTCCCGGGTCGCGTCGGCCGGCCGCGGCTGCACGGGCACCTTGCGCAGCCAGAGCCGGATGCCCTGCCAACGGATCAGCGCCGCGGTGCGCAGGGTGAGCAGCGGCCAGCGCAGCAGCGAGGCGACGGTCGATCGGGTGGTGATCGCCCGGCCGCGGCCGGTGAGGGTGGCGACGAACGGGGTGTCGCCACCCTGCCGCAGTGCGATGGACACCGCGAGCTTGTCGCCCGGCATGGGGGTGCGCATCAGGTAGGTGCCGCCCATCGGCAGGAACGGCGAGACGTAGAACGCCTTGTCCACGGTGTCCCGGCCGGCGTCGTCCGGCCGCAGCAGGTACACGTGTCGGCCGCCGTAGGTGTTGTGCACCTCGGCGATGACGGCGATCAGCTCCTGCGCGGCATGCTCGCCCTCGCCGAGCTCGCGCGGATCATCGTCGATTGCGCGGCTCAACTCGTTGACTCGCGTCCCACCCGACTCATTTGCCGCGGGTTCATCCGCGCGGGGGGCGAAGCAGTAGAAAACCGACAGCGGGTTGAACACGTGCCCGGCGACCCGCGGGCAGGTCAGCAGCATGATCCGGTCGGCGGTCAGGCCGTTCTCGGCCAGGGTTGCCCTGGCGTTCGCCGCGAGGCTCGCGGTGGGGTCCCCGAGGTGGTCGCGAGCCTCGAATCGGCTGAACGGCCGGAGCGCTCGGGGGAGCGCGGGCATCTTGTCGACGTCGACCAGCCAGTAACAGGTGGTGTAGCGGAAAGTCCTGGTCACCGCACCAGGCGCGGTGCTCTTCCGGTGGTGCGCGGTGGAGGCGAAGTAGATCCGCGGCGCCGGCACGCCCACCGCCGAGTCGAGTCGACTTTTCGCGCGTCCTGCGCCCCGAATCGGTCGAGAAGTCGACGCAACTCCGGGTGGCGCCGGTAGCCCTGGCGCTTCGGTGCTCACCATCCGGCTCCGAACGACTCGGCCGCCCGGACCCCGGACGCGCAGCCGTCCTCGTGGAAACCCCAGCCCTGCCAGGCGCCGGCGAACGCGGTTCGGCCGTCGTTGAGGACGCCGAGCTCGCGCTGCGCGGCGACCGATCGCCGGGTGTACGTCGGGTGCGCGTAGGTCATCTCGGCGAGCACCATGGACGGGTCGACGGCGCCGTCCGCGTTCAGGGTGACCACGTAGTCGGCGTCATCGGTGATGCGTTGCAGCAGTTTGAGGTCGTAGCTGATCTTGACCCGCTTGTCGTCCGACGCGCAGCTGTCCATCCGGTAGTTCCACGACGCCCTGGCCTTCGGGTTCCGCGGCAACACGGAGGCGTCGGTGTGCAGCAGCGTGGTCGACGGCAGGTATTCGAAGGCGCCGAGCAGCCGGGTCTCATCGGCCGTGGGGTCGGCCAGCAGGGTCCGCGCCTGGTCCGGATGGGTCGCGATGACGACCCGGTCGGCGTGGTGCCCCTGGTCGGCCCCGTCCCTGATCGCAACCCCGTCGCGGTGCCGGGTGATCGACCGGACGGGCGTCGCGGTGTGTACGGCGGAAAGGTTCTTGGCGGCCCGCTCGACGTAGGTACGCGACCCGCCGACCACCGTCCGCCACTGCGGCGACCCGGTCACGGTGAGCATGCCGTGATTGTCCAGGAAGGTGAACAGGTAGCGGGCGGGGTAGCCGCGGGCGCCGTCGAACCCGCACGACCACACCGCGGACACCAGCGGCAGCATGAAGTGGTTGGTGAAGTATTTGGTGAACCGTCCCGCGTCCAGGAACTCCTGGAGGGTCAGTTCGTGGTCGCCGTTCGCTTCGGGTGCGTTGTCCAGCACGGCGCGAGCCCGGCGGTGAAAGTACTTCACCTGGGCCAGCATCGCCAGGTACTGCGGCCGGACGATCGAGGACCGCTGCGCGAACACCCCACCAAGGCCCTTGGACCCGGCATATTCCAGGCCGCAGCCATCGCACCGGACGCTCATCGACATCTCCGACTCCTGGGTGGCGACACCCAGCTCGCCGAACAGCCGCAGCAGGTTCGGGTAGGTGCGGTCGTTGTGCACCAGGAACGCCGAGTCCAGCCCGGCGACCTGCCCGTTCGTCATGGCGACGTCATGGGTGTGGGCATGCCCGCCGAGGCGGTCGTCGGCCTCGAACAGCTGCACATCGAACTGCCGCTGCAGCAGGTGAGCGGCAGTGAGGCCGGCTACCCCGCTGCCGATCACGGCAACGGTCGGGCGTGCGTGGCTCGCTGTCATCGGTGAGGTTCCCCTTCTTGCCCCGCGGCTGCGTGGTCCATCGGTATTCGGAACCCACCCCCCGGCGGCTGGGCGCCCGGGCAGGCCGGACCCGGCCGTCGTGACGTTCCCCATGATCTACCGGTCCGGCAACCCCATCAGATCACGGACCGCGCTGTGACTTCGTCGCCGTGGCCCGCTTATCGTCCTGAAGCATGCCAGCCGACCAGCCCACCATCATCGCCACCTCGATCGGTTTCGACTCCCGCGGCCGGGACCGCTTCGACTGGGCCGCCGGTCCGGTCTTCGACCTCGCGGCCGAGGCGTCGGGCGCGGCGGGCACTCCGAAGGTCTGCTACCTCGGCACCGCGACCGGGGACGATTCCGCCATCATCGCGGGCGTGTACTCGGCGCTGGCCGACAGGTTCCGGCCCAGTCACGTCGAGCTGTTCACCATGCCGAACATCGATGACGTTCGCGGTCACCTGCTCGACCAGGACGTGATCTGGGTGGGCGGCGGTTCGGTGGCGAACCTGCTGGCGCTGTGGCGGCTACACGGGTGGGACGAGATCCTGCGGGACGCATGGGCGGCCGGAGTCGTGCTGGGTGGGGTGTCCGCGGGGTCGATCTGCTGGCACGACGGCGGCACCACCGACTCGTTCGGCCCGCAGCTGCGGCCGGTGACCAACGGCCTGGGCTTCCTGCCGTACTCCAACGGCGTGCACTACAACTCCGAGCTGCAGCGTCGGCCGCTGTTCCGTCGGCTGATCGGGGACCGCACTCTGGGCACCGGGTACGCCACCGACGACGGGGTCGGGCTGGTGTACCGGGGTACCGCCGTGGTCGAGGCGGTGGCGGACCGGCCCGGGTGCTCGGCGTACCGGGTGGAACGCGGCCCGGACGGCGTTGCCGTGGAGTCCGTCATCGAGCCGCGACTGCTGCGCTGAACCTCCCGGCGGGCGGCCACTAGACTGCTCCGCGGAGGCGTGTCCGAGCGGCCGAAGGAAGCCGCCTTGAAAGCGGCCAGGTGTCACAGCCTCGGGGGTTCGAATCCCTCCGCCTCCGCCACTCACTTGGCCGGCGAGGGTCTTGTTCCCCCGCAACAGGGGGATCCGGCAGCGATCCGGCAGCGATCCGGGACGGCTAGGGCCGCCACTCCAGCTGGTGGTAGAGCGCGTCCCCGCCGATCTGCAGGAAGCCGACGGAGGTGAACCAGCTGAGCGAGTGGGTGCCGAACACCGCGGTCAGCCGCACTGCCCGGCCGCCGGCGGCGACCAACAGCGCGCGCAGTACCTCGGCGCCGATCCCCTGCCGCTGCTGTTGTGGATGGACGGCGATGTCGACCAGCGTGACGGCCGCGTCGTCGGTGGCGCCGGTGTCGTCGTCGAGGTCGAGCAGCACCCGCCCGACGGTCTGCCCGGCTGTGGTGATGCCCAGGTCCCGGCCGCGGGGGTGGTCCGCGCCGAGTTGCCGGTTGCTGGCGACGAGTTGCACGTCGAGCAGCCGCTGCAGCTGCTTGGCGCGCATGCCGGACTCCGCCCAGTCCTGGGTGAGCAGGGCCCGCAGCACGTCATCGCCGACGCCGGCGTTGTCCGCGGCCAGCGGCCACGGCCCGGGAACGATCCCGACCGGGGCCCGGACCTGCGCGATCAGCGCTGCGGCGACGGCGTCCAGGGCCAGTTGGTGTGCCGATGACGGCGCGGGTTGTGCTGCGAGCACGATATGACGACCACTTCTTCGTCGATGTGCACGGGCGGCAGACCTGGAGATCGCCTGCCGGAGGCGCCTGCCCGCTGCGGGCCGACGTCCCTATGCAACCACCATTTCCGGCGGTCGCCAACCCGGTCGTAGGGTGCCTGGGTGAGCCCGGTCGAGATTGTCGTCATCTTCCTGGCCGGGGTCGGGGCGGGCACGATCAACGCCGTCGTCGGGTCGGGCACCCTGGTGACTTTCCCCACCCTGGTGGCGTTCGGCTACCCGCCGGTCACCGCGACGATGTCCAACGCCATCGGGCTGGTCCCCGGCAGCGCCTCCGGGACCTGGGGTTACCGCCGGGAGCTGAGCGGGCAGGGGCCGCGGCTGCGCTGGCAGATCCCGGCCTCGTTCTGCGGCGCGGTCCTCGGCGCGTGGCTGTTGCTGCACCTGCCGGAGAGCACCTTCAAGAAGGTGGTTCCGGTTCTGCTGGTGGCCGCATTGATCCTGGTGGTGATCCAGCCGCGGCTGCAGATCTGGATCAGGCGGCGGGCCGAGGCGGCGGGCCGGGATCAGGACGTGGTCGGCCGCGGCCGGTTCGCGGTGCTCATCATCGGGACGTTCCTGGTGGGCATCTACGGCGGCTACTTCGCCGCGGCCCAGGGCATCCTGCTGATCGGGGTGATGGGGGCGCTGCTACCGGAGACCATGCAGCGGATGAACGGCGCGAAGAACCTGCTGACGCTGGTGGTCAACCTGGTCGCTGCGACCGCGTACGCGCTGGTCGCCTCCGACCGGATCTCCTGGGCCGCCGCCGGCCTGATCGCGGCCGGTTCGCTGATCGGCGGGTTCCTCGGTTCGCACTACGGGCGGCGGCTGTCCCCGGTGGCGCTGCGGGCCTGCATCGTGGTGCTCGGGCTGATCGCGTTGTGGCGGTTGCTGGCGGTCTGAACTCAGAGTTGGAAGCTGCGGGCCGCGGCCAGGAACGCCTCGTTCTCCTCGGGCGAGCCGATGGTCACCCGCACCCCGCCACACGCATCGGGGAACGCCCGGACGATCACGTTGTGCTGGCGCTCGGCGTGCGCGGAGAAGTCCGCGGCCCGCTGGCGCAGCGGCAGCCAGACGAAGTTCGCCTGTGACGCCGGTACCTCGAACCCGGCCGCCCGCAGCCCAGCTGTCACCCGCTCCCGCTCGGCGATGACCTGCTGCCAGCGCGGCGCCAGTTCGTCCTTGACGGCCAGCGCGGCCAGCCCGGCGGCCTGCGCCACCGAGCTGAGGGCGAACGGGATCGCGACCTTCCGGAGCGCACCGATCACAAGCGGGTCGCCGACCGCATAGCCGACCCGCAGCCCGGCCAGCCCGTACGCCTTGGACAGCGTCCGCAGGGTCAGCACATTCGGCCGGCTCAGCGCGAACTCGAGCCCGTCCGGTGAGTCGGCGCCCGCGTCGAACTCCCGATAGGCCTCGTCGATGACCACCAGCACGTCGTCCGGCACGGCGTCCAGGAAGGTGACCAGATCGGCCCGCCGGACGGCGGTTCCGGTCGGGTTGTTCGGGGTGCAGATGAAGATCAGCCGGGTGGCCGGGGTGATGGCGGTGGCCAGCGCCGGGAGGTCGAGCTCGTGGGACGCCGTCACCGGCACCCGCACCGAGCTCGCGCCGGTGATCTGCGTGACGATCGGGTACGCCTCGAACGAACGCCAGCCGAACAGCACCTCGTCGCCCTCGCCCGCGGTGGCCTGCACCAGCTGCTGGCACAGTGCGACCGAGCCGTTCCCGGCAATCACGTGCGATTCCGGGGCGCCGGTGTGCCGGGCCAGCGCGGCGACCAGCCCCTGCCCGCCGGGGTCCGGGTAACGGTTGATGCCCGCGGTCCGGTGCGCGACGGCGTCGGCGATCGCGGCGGCGACCGAGGGCAGCGTCGGGAACGACAGCTCGTTGGACGCGAGTTTGATCGCACCGGGGACGATCCGGCCGGGTGCGTACGCGGGCAGCGTGTCCAGCGCGGGCCGGGTGCGCACCGTCATACCGTCGAACCTCCTGGTCGGACCTGAATCGCTGGAACAGTTCGCGATGGGTCCACGACGGCCCACGAGCGCTCTCGACCCTAGCGCCACGGCGAGACCGGCTTCCGCGGGTCGCCCGCGGCCACTCGGCGGCCCCGGGTGTAGGAACGTCACATGAGTCGGACCGATGTCGTGCCCGAGGTGCTCTGGACCCCTACCCCCGAACGTATTTCCCGCGCGGCGATCACCGACTTCTCCGCGTTCGTCACCCGGCGCACCTGCGTCGAGCTGCCGGACTACGCGGCCCTGTGGGAGTTCTCGACCCAGGACCTGACCGGGTTCTGGTCCGCCGTTGCCGACTACTTCCAGATCCGCTGGCACGAGGCGCCGACCGAGGTGCTGCCCGAGGCGATCATGCCGGGCGCGGACTGGTTCCGCGGCGGCACACTGAACTACGCCGAACACGCCCTCGCTGCCGGCTCGTCGGATTCACTGACCGATCCCGCGGTGATCGCCGTTGCCGAGGACGGCACCGAGCAGGTGCTCACCGCGGCGCAGCTCCGCGCACAGGTGGGGGCGGCCCGCGCCGGGCTGCGCAGGCTCGGGGTGGGGGCGGGCGACCGGGTGGTCGCACTGGTGCCGAACTCCGTTCAGGCACTGGTCGCGTTCCTGGCCACCGCCGCGCTGGGCGCCGTCTGGTCGTCCTGCTCACCGGATTTCGGGGCGCCGTCGGTGATCGACCGGTTCACCCAGATCTCCCCGACGGTGCTGATCGCGGTCGACGGCTACCGCTACGGCGACCGGGAATTCGCCGTCACCGACACCGTCCGCAAGATCCACGACGCGCTGCCGTCGTTGGCCGGGTCGGTGCACATTCCGGCGCTCGGCACCCCGGCCCCGGACGACATGATCACCTGGGACCAGCTGACAGCCGTTGCGGCAGAACCGGAATTCACCGCGGTGCCGTTCTCCGCACCGCTCTGGGTGCTGTATTCGTCGGGCACCACCGGCCTGCCCAAGCCGATCGTGCAATCCGTCGGCGGCATCCTGCTGGAGCACCTCAAATCGCTGCGGCTGCACTGGGATCTCGGCCCCGGCGACCGGTTCCTGTGGTTCACCACCACCGGCTGGATGATGTGGAACTACCTGATCGGCGGCCTGCTGGTGGGCGCGACGGTGGTGTTGTACGACGGCAGCCCGGGCCATCCGGACCTGATGTCGTTGTGGCGCCTCGCCGAGCGGCACCGGGTCACCCTGTTCGGCATGTCGGCCCCCTACGTCGCAGCCTGCCAGAAGGCGGGCCTGCGGCCGGCCGCCGAACTGGACCTGACGTCGATCGGCGCCATCGGGTCCACCGGGTCGCCGTTGTCGACCGGCGGTTTCCGCTGGATCCATGACGAGGTCAGCCCCGGTATCCCGATCGCCTCGTACTCCGGTGGCACCGACATCTGTACCGGCATCGTCGGCGGCGCGCCGATCGTTCCGGTGTGGATGGGCGAGATCTCCTGCCGCGCACTGGGTGCCAAGGTGGAGGCATTCTCACCGGAGGGCGCGTCCCTGATGGACGAGGTCGGCGAGCTGGTGATCACGGCACCCATGCCGTCGATGCCGGTGTTCTTCTGGGGCGACGACGGAACCCGGCTGCACGACTCGTATTTCGCCGACTACCCGGGAATCTGGCGGCACGGCGACTGGATCCGGATCACCTCCCGCGGGTCGTCCGTGATCGAGGGCCGCTCGGATGCCACGCTGAACCGCGGCGGGGTCCGGATGGGCACCGCCGAGTTCTACCGGGTGGTCGAGTCGGTGCCGGGGGTCGTCGACTCGCTGGTGGTGGACACGTCGTCGGCGTCGGGCGAGGGTGACCTGCTGTTGTTCGTCGTTCTGGAACCCGAAGTGGACGCTATCGATAGTGCAACGGTTTTCGCCTCAGTCCGGAAGGTCATCCGCACCGAACTGTCGCCCAGGCACGTTCCCGGCGCGGTCGTGGCGGTGCCGTCCGTGCCCAGGACGCTGAACGGCAAGAAGTGCGAGGTGCCGGTCAAACGGATCCTCGCCGGGTCGCCGGTGGACGCGGCGGTGTCCCGTGACGCGCTCGCCGACGCCGCGGGTTTCGATGCGTTCTTGGAGGCGGCCCGGGACGCGCTGGCAACCGGTGGTCGCCGGTGAGGCGCTCGCTGTTGGCAGTGGCCGGCGCCTCGTGCGCGCTGGTGGTGCTGGCCGGCTGCGCGACCGGGTCCTTGGCGACGTCGGACACCCGCGGGGCGCCGTCCGCCGGTTCCGCCGCGCCGACCAGCCCGGTCGCCGGCCCGACGGTGATCGTGACCGTTCCGGACCTGCCGCTGCCGACGAGCGCGGCGCCGCCGGCGGCCGCTGGTGACCCCAGCCCGGCGGCCAGCGTTGAATCGCCGGTACCGCCGTCCTCGGAGGTGGCGACTGCCGCGCCGGTTGCGACGTCCGAGGCCGCCGCGCCGGCCACCGCGGCGCCGGCCGCGGCCGAGCCGACCATGGCGGCGGCCACTGCTCCGGCCCCCGCGGCGCCGCCCGGGGAGGGGCTGAACGTCTCGCTCGCCAACTGCGACGGTTGCACGGTGCTGGCCACCCACCGCGGCGTCACCGGAGACCTGTCCGCTGCACTGGTCGGCACCGGTTCCGACCGGGCGATCCTGCTGTCCGTCGGCGCCGACGGGTCGGTCGCCGGGGTGATCGGGGTGCCGTACGGCGCGGCGTTCAGCGCGCCCAGCGGGGGAGTGCTGGCCTGCGCGCAGGGCCGCTGCGTGGTGCAGGGGCGGCAGAACGACGGGCGGGCGATCCTGTCCGCGTTCGAGCTGACCGACACCGGGGCGTGGCGGGACGTCTCCGGTGACGACGCGTTCCCGTCCGCGACAGAGCAGGCGGCGGTGATCGAGCTGGACGGCGAGTTGGCGATCGCCGTGCAGGACCAGGGCAACGGTGCGGCCGTCTGGATGCTGTACACCTGGGGCGGTGACCGGTACGCGGTCGTGGGTTGCGCGGCGGACGGGCCGGCGCCGACGTCGGTCGGCGCCGTCTCACCCGGGGTGTGCCTGTCCTGAGCCTGGCCGTCCTGAGGGTGCTGGCCGGGCCGGCCGGTGCGGTCAGATCGTTGCCGGAGGATGGTGCAGCAGCCGGGCCAAGAGCCCGCCGATGTGGGCGTGCTGAAGCCGGCCGGCCGATGGCCGGCCCGCAGTGGCGGCCAGGATCAGCGGGGTTCGGCGGGAACGGTCGGCGGCCTGCATCAGCTCGCGGCGGCGCTCGGCGTGCAACCCATCGAGGACGGATGTGTACATGGGCACTTCCTCTGGCTCGGAGCCGCCGGGATGCGTGTTCCTACCCCTCACCGGAACACGACCTGTCGTGCGGCCACACTCGACAAACCGCTGACGCGCGCTCGGCCCAGGATTTCAGCGGGCGGCGGCTGGGGCCATTCGCCTTTTGGCGTATTTCGTCACCGGTGTCCGGTTGATACGGTCAATGGCACCACCGTCAATGGCATCCCCGGTGGGAGGAGCTACGGTGTCGACCTTGGCGGATCGTGACCTGCGGGCGCTGGCGACGGTCGTCGAGGACGGCTACGCGGATGAACCTGGGCCCGGCCTGCCGTGGGCGGCAATGAACGGCCTGATGTCCAAGATCCCCGGTGAGCACGTCGTCTTCTGCGAATTGGATCTCGCCCGCGAACGCCGGCCGCTCGAGCAGTCCGTGGGCGATGGGGATGATCGTGAGGTCCAGCTGCCGCAGGACGACGTCGCCGACGAGAACGAGTCCTACTGGCGGCTTACCGCGGTTTCCCCGGTTGCGGGTTTGCCGCCGACGTGGGTGAACCGATGCGATTGTCCGATCACCTCTCCGGGCCCGAATTGCGGTGTAACCCGTTGTGGGCGGGAGTGTTCGGCCCGGAAGGACTGCGGCACCTCCTGTCGGTCGGCTTGCCCGCCCAGCCGGGATACACCCGGCGTCTGCTGTTCTGGCGACGAACGGCGCTCGACTTCGCAGATCGGGACAAGCTCGTCCTGCAGCTGCTGTGGCCGAACCTCTACGAGGTGTACCGGGACTCCCGGCGCCGGCAGCAGGGGATCCCGCGGCTGACGCCGCGCGAGTGGCAGGTTCTCGATCTCGCGGCTCAAGGAAACAGCAACAGCGAGATCGCCCGGACCCTGTTCACCTCGGTCGGCACCGTGCGCAAGCACATGGAGAACATCATGGAGCGCACCGGGACGCACAGCCGCGGAGCCGCTGCCGCACAGATGATGTGCTGGGCAGACGCCAATCGGGGAGCCCTCGGGCCCTACGGCCAGGCGGGCCTTCCGTCGGGCCGGGTCTCGGTGCGCGGCCTCGGCTGACGCTTGATCGTCAGACATGGTCTGACCTGCTGTTTTGCCCGCGCCCACGGGTGCCGGGTAGGGTTAACCGCCGGTGGCCACCCCAGGGCGGCCCTGGGAAGCGTGCCAGAGCGGCCGAATGGGACACACTGCTAATGTGTTGTGCTCGTAAGGGCACCGAGGGTTCAAATCCCTCCGCTTCCGCGCTGTTAGCCGGAATTTCGGGATCGGCAGCACGGCCTTTCGCTCCGGCGAATGGATGCAGTGCCCGCACGACGACGGCCCGGCCGGCGGATTGCACAACTGAACAGGCGCCTGTAGCTCAACGGATAGAGCATCTGACTACGGATCAGAAGGTTGGGGGTTCGAATCCCTCCAGGCGCACGCAGGTCAGAGGCATTATTCGAACACTTCCCGAGCGTGTCGTGACATCATTCATGACGCGAGTTGCCTCACCGTCACTTCATGACGACCACTTCGGCAAGGCGGAAGCGGCCCCGCGGCGGCGTCGACCGCTTACCGAGCGGGGCTTTTCGAGTGCGTGTGTACGCGGGCCAGGACCCGATCACCAAGCACCGCCACTACTTGACAGAGATCGTGCCGGCGGGGTCCCGGGCGGCCACGCTCGCCGAGCATGCCCTCACCCGGCTCCTCAACCAGGTTGACGAATTGCGCAACCCGCGGACCGTCTCGACGGTCAACCAGCTCTTGGACAAACATCTGGAGTTGCTCGACATCGAACGCTCCACGCTGCTGAACTACCGCAGCCAACTCGGGCTGCACGTTCGCCCGTTCATCGGCGGCCAGAAGGTCGGCACTATCGACGCCGCCGTGCTGGACTCGCTCTACGCCGAGCTCCGCCGGTGTCGCACTCACTGCCGGGGCTCTCGCCTGGTCGAGCACCGCACGGACAGGCCGCACGACTGCGATGCCCGCTGCGGGCCGCATGTATGCCGGCCGCTGTCGGCGTCGAGCATTCGGCAGGTCCACCACATCCTTTCCGGGGCGTTCAAGCGAGCCGTGCGATGGCGCTGGGTGGGAATCAACCCGATGTCCCAGGCGGAGCCGCCGCGAGCGCCTCGACCCGATCCGCGGCCACCGTCGGCAGCCGAAGCGGCCAAGATCCTGAACGAGGCGTGGCGTCGAGATCCCGACTGGGGGGTGCTGATTTGGCTTGCCCTGACCACAGGCGCCCGGCGCGGCGAATTGTGCGGGCTGCGGTGGGCGCACGTCGACCTGGCCGGCGGTGTGCTGACCTTTCGTCGGTCGATCGCTCAACATGGCGGCGAGGTATGGGAGAAGGACACCAAGACCCACCAGCAGCGGCGCGTCGCGCTCGATCCCGAGACTGTCGTGGTGCTCACCGAGCATCGGGAGCGTTTGGTGGCGCGGGCGTCCTCGATTTGCGTCAAGCTCGGACCGGATGCGTTCGTGTTCTCGCTTGCCCCAGACAGCTCGACGCATCTGCAGCCGTCCGCGGTCACGCATCGGTACAGGCAGCAGGTCGCGAGTCAGGGCGTCGAAACGACGCTGCACAAACTGCGCCACTACAACGCCACCGAGCTCATATCGGCAGGGGTTGACGTCCGCACGGTGGCCGGCCGGCTTGGCCACGCTGGCGGCGGTACGACAACGCTTCGTGTCTACTCGGCGTGGGTCGAGGAGTCGGACCAGCGTGCGGCCGCGGCGCTCTTCCCGCGCATGCCTGCCAGGCCGGTCGTTCAGCTTGACCCGGTCCAGCGGGCCGCCATCGCTCCGCGGGCGCCCTCGAGCTCCGTGGGCTGGTCGAGGACGGGACGTTTCCGCATGGCTCGCTGCTACCAACGATCAACGACGTTGCCGAGCAGTACGGGGTGTCGGTTGGCACCGCCTACAGAGCTGTAGCCCTACTCGCTGCGTGGGGGCTCGTCGACATCAGTCGCGGCCGCCGTGGCGTCATCACAGTCGCGCCTGTTGCGGTCCTACGGATAGCTGACGCAGCTGAGGCGATTGATCTGAACCTCGAGTCCGCGCCCGACCCGAGTGAATTCATGGACAGACGCCGTTTGCTGGACCTCGTCGTGAAGCGCAAGGGCGACGTCGTCGCCGACTTCTCCGCTACGGCAGATCCAGACAACGCCGATCACCTGCACCAGTTGCTCATCGACGCCGTGCGCCGCAACGGCGGGGACGAGTCGCAACTCTCGGACTTCGCGATGGAGGTTTCTGACGCCGCAGCAAAGGCGCGCCTGCGGACCTTTGTGGCGTCGTCACGCTGATGTGTTGACGACATGTCGGTCCTGATGGGTCTTCCGATCCGGGCGTGACGAACCCCCGGGGTGGGGATCGAAGCCATGTCCCCACCGAGACCGGCGGTAGCGTTTGCCGCGTGAGCAGCAAGCGAACGGTCGATCATGGGGAACTGGCCGCTGAGTCCGCGGCCGGCGCGCTGCGGACCGCTGGAAGCCAAGTTGGGCTCCCAACGGATGGTGCACAGCTCATTCGTCTGGGCTCGAATGCGGTGTTCAGGCTTCCAGGTAATGTCATTGCGCGTGTGGCGCGGTCGGCCGAAATGCTCGAAAACGCACAGAAGCAGGTCGATGTCGCTGGATGGCTTGAGGCGGAGCACTTTCCCGCTGTTCGGGCGCTCAACGTCGACAACCGATCGTCGCTGAACATCGAGTAGTGACGTTCTGGCGGTCGGAATCCGACGAGGAGGTCTATGCGCCGATCGGTGATGTCGCGGACCTCATCCGTCGCCTGCACGCTCTGGTCGAACCAAAAGACATTCAGCTGCCTTCGCTGCGCCCTTTCGGGATGCCCGACGATCCGCTCCCCGATTTCTCGGCCCTGTCGAGGGACGATGCAGAGTATCTGCGGGGGCGGGTGGCGGACGCTCGACGCATGTTCGATTCGCTCGACTACGAATTGCCCCGCGGCGTTGTGCATGGCGACGCGAATGTCGGGAACGTCATCATGGCTGATGACGGCGGGCCCGTCCTCATCGATCTCGACAGTTTTTCAATTGGCCCACGGGAGTGGGATCTGATTCAGAACGCGATTTTTTACGACCGGTTTGGCTGGCATTCAGCCGACGAGTACGAGATCTTCGTCCGAGTTTATGGATACGACATCATGGGATGGAGCGGCTATCCCGACCTTGCGGATATGCGAGAGGTCGCGATGACGGCTTGGCTGAGCCGACAGGCAGTGAATTCGAATAAGAGCGCCGCCGAGGTGGCGAAACGCATTAGCACTATGCGAACCGGCGCCAGTCGGCGCGACTGGTCCGCCTACTGACGTGGCGGTGGGTTCCAGAGTCGAGTACCTTGGACGCTTTCGGTGAACGCCCTGACCGACTGTCTCCCACCTTTGAGAGACGAACCCGGAACTCCTCCACATATGAATGGCAGCGAGCGGACTTCAGCTGTTCGCCGATGCGTATCGCCCTAAGCGCGACGCCGCACGCCTCCTCGACCTCGCCTTGGTCGAGGTATGAGTCGGCGAGGACCATCATCACGAGTAACCATTCAGTGGGCAGGTGCGGCGTGTCATTCGTTTGAATGAAAGTGGTTGCGGGATAATGTTTTTGTGGCCAAACCAACGTACGAAGAACTTG
>Ga0208588_1000055_pt1 | contig 32976 bp, 30 predicted proteins | sample NGESurshal092012_8_FD_184483 | JGI IMG/M metagenome (GOLD analysis project Ga0208588, IMG submission 184483) | Arctic peat soil microbial communities from Barrow, Alaska - NGEE Surface sample 415-3 shallow-092012 (SPAdes) | ecosystem: Environmental > Terrestrial > Soil > Wetlands > Peat ...
CCACCTGTCGTCTCACCGTCTCACCTGCGAGATCGCCTCGTGGATAAGCATGTCGCCAACCCTGTCCGTCACCCACTACAACGTCAGGAGGTCCCTCCAGCGACCGTGGGGTCACCGACGCGACCTCGGCCAACGAACTCACCGACCCGACGAGCGGCACGCGCAGGTTGCCGATCACGAGGTCGGATCCGACGACCCGCGGCCCTGGCTGCCTCCAGACTCCGAACCCGCCAGGTGTTGCCCGCAGCCGGATGTCGGTCTCGTGCGCGTACGCGGGGCCGGCCAGCAGGAGTTCGGCTACCGCGTGCAGCGACGTCCGGATTGGTCCTGCGGGCGGTCGACGGTGCGGGCGTTGGCAACGGGCCCTCGGACCCACCGGCAAACACTCACGAGGCCAGGACTCCACCCCCAGTTCGCGGACCCACCTCGTCCCGGTGTCAGCACGTCATGGACGTCAACGGCGCACGGCGGCACCAGCCGTGTCCGGTCGACCGCAGATCGACAACTCGCGGCCGACCGGACCTGAGTACGGCGCCCGATGGGTAGCGAATTCTGTTGTGCTGGCTCGGGGTGTGATCCACTTCGGTCCGTGACGGTCGTCGAGTCGCCTGTATGGCATCGGGTCGCTGTCTTCGGCGACGTCGGAGGACAGGCCGAGCAACTGCGCAAGGCGCTGATCGAGCTCGGCGCAGACCCGGCGACCTTGCGCCTCCCTGAGGATCTCACCGTCGTTCAGGTCGGCGACCTCGTGCATCGTGGCCCCGACTCGCCCGGCGTGATCGAGATCGTGCGCCACGCCCTTGCGACGCAATCGCGGCAGTGGGTGCAGCTGGTCGGCAATCACGAGGCGCACTATCTGACCCCGCCGCGCTTTCACTGGCCCGAGCGGATGCGCGATGACGATCTCGAGACGCTCTACGAATGGTGGCGGACCAGGCGGATGAGGGTCGGCGCCGCCATCGAGGTCGACGGCGAGGACGTCCAGTACCTGGTGACGCACGCCGGGCTGACCGAGGGCTTCTGGCGGCACTTCATCGGGATGCCCGACGACGCGGTGAGGGCGGCTGCGGCGCTGAACCGGTTGGTCGGCCGGATCCACGAAAACTGGGTCTATCGACCGGGAGTGATGCTCACCGGCAACGTGGACCTGTCGGCGGGCCCGCTGTGGGCCTCCGCGCCCGACGAATTGCTGCCGTCCTGGCTGGCGTCCTCCGCGCCCGCTCCGTTCCATCAGGTGCACGGGCACAGCAGCACCATCGACTGGGTGACCGGCCGTCGGTACGGCCGGCCGGATCTGCCGATAGAGCTCGTCGAAGACGTTGGACCCCGGCATGCCACCGCCGTGGTGGAGGGCCGTCGGATCGTCGGGATCGACCCCGGCCACGGGCGGCGGCCGGCAAAGTCATGGGGGCCGTTGGTGTTCGAGCGGGCCAGGATGCTGTAGGTCAGGTGAACCCGGGTGCGACGAGCCGTGCCATCCTGGAATCGTGAGCGCAGACAACGACCCACCCGACGCGCACCGGCCGCAGGATCCGGCGGACGCGCCGGCGCGAGATGACGATACCGGGGCGACCACGGGCCACGCAGCTGATCCGGCGGCGCTGCGGGCCGGACGGCATCCTGGGAGGCCGCCCCGCACGCGGCCGGTGATCCACCCGGATCCGCTCTGACCGGCTGGAACAAGCTCAGGAGCAAGAAGGTTCAGCGACGATTGACTCCGTCTGTGGCGCGGGCCGCTGCCTGCCGGCGCTGGCGGGCCGTGCCGGCGCTACTCGTCGAACCGCGGACTATGCCGACCGACCACTCAGGTCTCGCCAGAATTGCCTTCCCTCGATGACCGCCCGGCGCGCGGTGCCGAAGCCTGTCCCATCGGGAGTTCGGTGTGCACCCGCCACCTCGCTCCATCGAAGGCGAGCAGGCAGCCGACAGTGATGTGCGCGGTGATCGGCAGCCACGCTCCCACCGCAACGCGGGCGGCCTCGACCATGTCGGCGGGGGCGGTCTCCGTGACGGTGAGGTGCGGGGTGGGGTCGGCAACCTGCCCCGCATAAGGCGGCGCCTGCGGCCAACGGCTGACGAGCGCGGCGGTCAACCGCCGAAAGGCGCCGTCCGGCGTCGGCTCGAGGTACAGCACGTCAGCCGCACCACCCGCCCCTGCGAATCGAGCCAGCCGGGCAAAGTCCACCGTGCACGCCGGTTCGTCAGCGAAAAGCGATGCCAGATCGACAATGTCGCGCGTGGACAGCTGCGGCAGCGGCACAAACGGAAAGACAATCGTCACGTGGGCGGGTACCCCGAAGGGCGCGGACGTGTCGAACCGACCCCGCCAGGGTGAAGTAGCCTCCTCGACGGCCGGCACCGGCACGATGACAGCCGTCTGTCCGTCCTGGAATCCCATGGCCCGAGTGTGCCCAGCCGGCGATCGATCCGCTCGCCAAATCCGCTCGCCAAGTGCCGAAGGATCAGCCGACACCTGGCGCGTGCCGGCGGCAGGACCGGGCCAGTCGGAGGTGGGATGTCGTTACGGAGGAGGGAATGTCGCTCGCCGGCACCCTGCGAAACATCGCCCCGAGCCGGGGACGCGTGCCGAGTCGACCGAGGAAGGCGCGCTCGTGCGCCCGGCGCTCCCCCCGCACGAACAGCTCGTCGAAATCGGCTGCGCCGGAATCGATCCGGGCGATCTCCAGCCGCTCCGGGTGGTCGCTACCGGGCCGCTCACGGACCACCCACCAGATGGTGTGCGCGTCCTCGACGGTGAAGCGGGCCGCCCGGCCGGAGCGCGGTGCCGGCGGCTCGTGCCGCGGCGATACCAGCGGAGCAAGCGGAACCTCCGTACCCGGCCAGCACGAACGCCAGCAGGACTAGGACGGCGTCGACGGCCCGCACCGCTCAGCCGCCCGGTTCCGCCGCGGGCTGGGCGGCGCCGATCGCGAAGGCGCCGCCCGGTGCGTAGGTGGTGATGCCCTGCGGCAGATGGTCGAGCAGGTCCATCTGGCCGCACACCGGGCAGGCGTTGTAGCCCTCCTGCTTTTTCGCGTTGGTCTGCGCGTCGATGGCCGCCTGCTGCAGCCCGGCCTGCGCCTTCGTCACTCCGGCGAAGGCGCCCTGGGCGTCGTTGATGGCCTGCTGCACGTTGTCCGGTAGCGAGATCTTGCTCAACGCGAATTGAATGTTGGTCAGCACCGGAACGCCGAGAATGTTCTGCACGTCGCTCGCGAACCCGGTGTTCACCGCCTGCTGTACCTGGGCAATTGTCTGGTTGCCCTTGCCGTCGGTCGGGACGACCGTTTGCGTGGCGTTCTGAGCCAGCGTGCAGGAGGGTGCAGGAGGCGACCAAGTCGGCGCAGGTGACATTGCCGATCTCCTGACGCAGCACGTTCTGCGCCAGGTTGCCGAGAGTGGCTGCCAGGAATGCATTCCAGCCTTCGTCACCGTCCCAGGCATGCAAATGAATCGTTGCCGGCCGGGAATGACCGGGTGCCGAATTTGTTGTCGAAGTCCTCGAGGATGGCCGGGTCGGTGCTGAGCTGGAAATAGAACGTGTCTTCGACCCCGACCAGAACGCCGTCCTTGGTCGGCACATTGATCACCTCGTTGCTGTCCGCGCCTTGCGCGGCGCTGACCTTGAAGTAGCGCTGCGACGATGGATAGGGGTGATCGATGCTCCACAACCCGGTGTAGGTCAACTCGGAATTGGGCTGGATCACCTGCCGGAAGGAATTGTCGTCCAGGAATCCACCGTTGCGGACGACGACCACCTCGCCGCCGGCCGCCTTCGTCCAGCCGGTGGCGAACCCGAGACCCGTCGCACCGAGCGCGATCAGCGCCACCAGCAGCAGGGTGGCCAGGACAGTCACGGCCGCCGGGCTGCGCCGGCGGGCCCGGGCGGGCCCCGGCCGGTCCGTGTCGGTATATGTGTCGGTGTCGGTGTCGGTGTCGGTGTGAGAGTCCGGGTCGGTGGTTGTCAGGCGAGCGGCCCCCCGGCTGGTGTGGGTGGATCCCGGTCCGGTAGTTCTCGGTGCCGGCCGCTTCGAAACATCGAACCGGTGTTGATCGGGACTCCGGCGAGAAAGCACGCGGCGCTTCCCCCTGGCCCTGGCCTGCTGGGCTTGTCGGAGCCGGAATCCAGCACCGTCGCCCTACGATCAGCGGGCGACCCGCCGTCACACCCGACCAGGCGGTCGCCGGGCGGAGGTTGGGTCGTCGTGCTCGCTGCGTTGCAACGGTTCGTCGCATCGTCGTGGGCGCCGTGGGCGTTGCTGGCGCTGACCGGTGTGCTGCACGTGCTCGCGACGCTGGCCGGCGGTGACCCGTTCCTGATGGTCGACCTGGCGGTGTACGTCGACGGCGCCCGGCACCTGACCGACGGCACGCTGTACGACTTCTTCTCCGAGCCGCTGCACCTGCCGTTCACCTACCCGACGTTCTCGGCGATGATCTTCACCCCGATGACCTGGCTGAACTGGACGCTGCTGCGGATCCTGTGGCAGCTCGCCTCTTTCGGGGCGATCGGGCTGATGGCCTTCTCCATGCTGCGGCTGCTCGGCCGGGCCGGGAAGGGCGCGCCGAACCCGATCCCGAACGTCAGGGGCATCGTGGTGACCGTCACCGCGCTGGGGCTGTGGCTGGAGCCGGTCCGCACCACGTTCAACTACGGGCAGATCAACCTGTTCCTGTGCGCGCTGCTGCTGGCCGGGGCGGCGTCCGGCAAGGACTGGTGGGCCGGCGCCTCCGTCGGCCTGGCGGCCGGCGTGAAGCTGACGCCGGCGATCACCGGGCTGTACTACCTGCTGCAGAAGCGCTGGTGGGCGGTCGTCTGGTCGATCGTGTTCTTCGCGCTGACCGTGTTGATCGGGCTGGCGCTGCTGCCCGACGAGACCTGGCGGTTCTTCACCAAGTTGATGCTCGATCCTGCGCGCACCGGACCGGTGTGGTCGGCGATCAACCAGTCGCTGCGCGGCGCCGTTGCGCGGATCGCCGGCGAGGACCTGACCTCGGTGTGGCTGCTCCTCGCCGCGGCTGCCGCGGCGCTCGGGGTCTGGTCCACCTGGGTGTGCCTGCGAGCCGGGGACCGGGCGGCCGGCCTGCTCGCCGTCCAGTTCACCGGCCTGCTGATCTCGCCGATTTCCTGGTCACACCACTGGGTGTGGGTGTTGCCGCTGCTGATGTGGTGCCTGTTCGGCGCGCGACAGCGGGTGACCTCGGTGCGGGTGCTGGCCGTTGCCTGGGCGGTCGCGACCTGCAGCTACATCGTGAGCATCCTGATCGCGCAGCAATACATCGACCAACCGGCGTCCCGGCCCGGTTGGCAGTCCGGGTTGGGCGCCATCTACCCGGTGCTGGGCGTCGTCACCCTGGTGCTGCTCGGGGTGGTCAGCCTGCGGGCCAGGACGGCCGGTCCGGCCAACACCCCGGATCTCGCGCCGCCGCCCGGTCCCGGGTTGGCCACGGCGTCGTAGACTGCTCGGTGACACGGGAGTCCGGTGCGCCGGGCACGGTCAGGTGCTCGCCCTGCTCGGGCCCTCGGGCTGCGGCAAATCCACCCTGCTCCGGGCCATCGCCGGGTTGGAGCCGATCCAGGAGGGCCGGATCTGTTGGGACGCAACAGATCTCGCCGGGGTGCCGGTGCACCGCCGGGGGTTCGGGCTGATGTTCCAGGACGGCGTGCTGTTCCCGCACCGCGACGTCGCCGGGAATATCGGCTACGGGCTGCGGCGAGCACAACTGGATCGGGCCGAGATCAGGTCCAGGGTGGGCGAGCTGCTGGAGTTGGTGGGGTTGCCGGGTTACGGCGCGCGGCGGGTGGGGACGCTGTCCGGGGGAGAGGCGCAGCGGGTGGCGCTGGCCAGGGCGGCGCACGACCAGGGGGAGGCGTTCGCGGTGGCCGATCGACTCGCCGTGCTCCGGGCGGGCGTCCTGCGGCAGACCGGCACTGCCAGGGACGTCTGGTCCCATCCCGCCGACGACTGGGTGGCCGGCTTCGTCGGCTACAGCACGCTGCTCGACGCGGCGGCGGCCGCCCGGATCGGCGCTCCGGTGCCTGCACCCGGGCAGCTGCTGGGCCTTCGTCCGGCGGCCCTGGTGCTGGATCCGGCTGGGCCGCTGACCGGGCGGGCCGTGCTGGTCTCCACGGCGCCCGACGGAGTGCTGCTGACCGTGCGCCTGGACGGGGTGGACGGGCTCGGCGAGGTGCGGGCGATCGGCGCCGCGGACGACCTGAGCGTCGCCGGGGATCCGGTCCGGTTGCGACTGGCACCGGCAGCAACGGCGCTCCTCCCGTGCGCGGCAACCTCGCCGGCGGCGTCGATGGCCGGCCCGTGACGACCCTGACGACCAGCCTGCTCATCGACGCTCCACTGGGGTCGGTGCGCCGGGTGCTGGGCCGGACAGACGTCTGGACCCGCACCGCGCGGGCGGCGGGCGCCAGGGCGGAGGTCGCCGGGCAGCGGGTCGGCGGGCTGGCGCCGCTGCGGGACGGCGACCTGATCCGCGTCCGGGCGGATCGGGCGCATCAGGTGCGCTGGCTGCCCTCCCGGTCGCTAATCCTGCGGGTCCGCACCGATCCCGCCGGCCTGCCGTCCCTGCACCTGGTCGCCGGCCCGGTCACGGAGTTGGTGGTCGAGCTGACCGCAGAGCCGGCGGACGGCGGCACGCTGGCCACCGTCACCGTGCGGGCGGTGCAGTCACCAGGGTCGCTGGCCGGAGTGCTGACCCCGCTGCTGCGCCGCCGGCTGTTCGCGGCCGGGCGGCTGTTGCTGGGCATCGCCCTGCTCGCGGCGCGGGAGCCGCTGATCGTGGTCGGCGGCTGCGTCATCGCCGACGGAGCAGTGCTCGCCGCCCGCCGGACAACACCGCCCGACCTGGCCGGGAAATGGGAGCTGCCCGGCGGGAAGGTGGACCCAGGGGAGACAGAGCGGGCGGCCCTGGTGCGCGAATTGGCGGAGGAGCTCGGCGTCACGGTCGCGGTGGGTGACCGCGTCGGGCCGGACGTCGACCTGGGCGACAACGTGCTGCTGCGCTGTTACCGCTGCGAGATCGTCGCGGGCTCGCCGGTTCCGACCGAGCACGACGCGGTCCGCTGGGTGCGCGCGGGCGACCTCGATGCTCTCGATTGGCTGGCCGGTGATGCGCAAGTGATCGGTCATGTCCGTGGCACGTTGAATCGGCGGGGCGTCATACCTCCTGACGATCAGTGACTTTCTGTGTCCCCTTGGACACAGGCAATCACCGTTACCCACCGGTCACATGTCCCATGGCAGTATGCGAGGCGCCGCCTACCTGGGGTGGCACCTGTGATCGGAGAGAAAGTTGCAGAAGACCGTTGCCACATCGCGTTGGGCCGCAGGTGCTGCTGCCGCCTTCGGACTGCTTCTGTTGGCCGGCTGCGGGGCGAGTACCACGGCCCCGGATGCCGCTGCGCCAGCAGCGGGTGCGGCGGCGTCGAGCGGAGTCGGCGGGGGTTCTTCGGCGGCCGAAGCGGTTCCCTCATCCCTGGACCTGAAGCTGCCCAAGGACGACGCCATCGCCGCGACCCTGCCCGACAAGTACAAGCAGTCCGGGAAGCTGATCGTCGCGACCGACGCCACCTACCCGCCCAACGAGTTCCTGCCGGAGGGAAGCAACGATCCGGTGGGGATGGACATCGACATGGCGAAGGCGATCGGCCAAGTGCTCGGGCTCGATGTGACCATCCAGCCGGCGGGCTTCGACGGCATCATCGCAGGCATCAACGCCGGTCGTTACGACATCTCGTTGTCATCGTTCACGGACACCAAGGAGCGGGAGGCTTCGGTCAACTTCGTCACCTACTTCGAAGCGGGGACGTCGACGATGGTGTTAGCGGGAAATCCGCAGAACATCACGACGACGACCGATCTGTGCGGCCGACCGGTCGGTGCCGAGAACGGCACGACGCAACTGGCCCAACTGAACGACCCGACGGTTGATGGATCGGTGGTCAAGGCGTGCACAGATGCGGGCAAGCAGGCCCCGGTGGCGCAAGGATTTCCCAAGCAGACCGATGTCAACGCTGCGCTGCTGGCCGGACGTATCGACGCCTACCTCGCCGACACGCCGGTCGTCGATTACGCGGTCAAGGTGACCGGCGACAAGTTCGAGAAAGTTGGCAAGGATCAGGACGCGGCACCCTATGGGATCGCCATTCCAAAAGATCCGGCCGCCCTGACCCCGGCTATCCAGCAGGCCGTACAGAAGCTGATCGATTCTGGCGCCTACCAGCAGATCCTCGACAACTGGGGCGTCTCGTCCGGTGCGATCACCACTGCCGCCATCAACGGCGCCACCTACTGACCGCCGCCTCTCGACGATGACGACGACGACTGATCAGACGATGCCGGGCAGAAATGCTCCGCTGCCGATCAAGGCAATACCGCAGCGTCATCCCTGGCGGTGGGTTTCAGCCGCTGTACTGCTGGTCCTGGCCGCGATGTTGCTCAACAGTTTCATCACCAATCCCGCGTGGGATTGGTCGACGGTCCGGCAATACCTGTTCTCCCCCCAGATCCTCAAAGGTGTCTGGCTGACGGTCTGGGTGACCATCGCGGCGATGATCATCGGCGTCGCGCTCGGGATCGTCCTGGCCGTGATGCGCCTCTCGGTCAACCCGATCCTCAAGGGCGTCGCATGGATCTACATCTGGTTCTTTCGCGGCACACCGGTGTTGGTTCAGATCATCTTCTGGGTGTTCCTCGGCCAGCTCTACCGGTTCGTCAGCCTCGGCATCCCCTTCGGTCCGCAGTTCCTCTACTTCAACACCACCGAACTGATCCCCGTCATCGTCGGCGGGCTGCTGGCATTGGGGCTGAACGAGGCGGCCTACATGGCCGAGATCGTCCGGTCCGGTATCACCTCCGTGGACCCGGGTCAGTCCGAGGCCGCCGAGGCATTGGGCATGACCAAGCTCAAGGTGATGCGGCGCATCGTGCTCCCGCAGGCGATGCGCATCATCGTGCCCCCCACCGGCAACGAGACCATCTCCATGCTCAAGACCACGTCGCTGCTCAGCGTGGCTGCCATCCTGGAACTGTTCGGTACGGCGCAGCTGATCTACGGCAGCAACTACAAGCAGATCCCGTTGCTGGTCGTGGCCAGCATCTGGTACCTGGCTTTCACTTCCGTCATGTCCGTCGGCCAGTACTTCCTGGAACGTCGATTCGGCAGAGGAACCGCACGCGGCCGTCAGCGGCCCAAGCCGAAGCTGGAAATGGGAGGACGACTGTGAGCCCGATGGACGAGAACGATGCCGATGCGCAAGCCCCCGTGGTGCTGGCCGAACAGGTCCACAAGCGCTACGGGTTCATGGAGGTGCTCAGGGGTATCGACATGCAGGTCCGGGTCGGCGAGGTTGCCTGCCTCCTGGGCCCCTCGGGTTCCGGCAAATCCACCTTCCTGCGCTGCATCAACCACTTGGAGAAAATCGACGGCGGCCGCCTGTCGGTATCCGGCCATCTCGTCGGGTACCGACAGAAGGGCGACAAGCTCTACGAACTCAAGGACAGCGAGGTGGCTCAGCGCCGCAGGGACATCGGGATGGTGTTCCAGCGCTTCAACCTCTTTCCGCACATGACGGCGCTCGGCAATGTCATGGAGGCGCCGAACCAGGTGCTGGGACGCAAGAAGAGCCAGTGCAAGGACGAGGCCATGACGTTGCTCGAGCGGGTGGGGCTGGCCGACCGGGCGGACTACTACCCATCCGAGCTGTCCGGTGGCCAGCAGCAGCGGGTGGCGATCGCCAGAGCACTGGCGATGCATCCGAAGCTGATGCTCTTCGACGAGCCCACCAGCGCGCTGGATCCCGAACTGGTCGGTGAGGTGTTGGACGTCATGCGCGACCTGGCCAACGGCGGGATGACGATGGTCGTGGTCACCCACGAGATCGGTTTCGCCCGCGAGGTCGGCGACACCCTCACCTTCATGGACGAGGGGATCGTGGTGGAGTCGGGTAAGCCGCGTGAGGTGATCGCGAACCCGCAGCACAAGCGCACCCAGGATTTCTTGTCCAAGGTGCTGTGACCAATTTTCGAATGACCGACGGGATGCCTACAGCGGACCTACACTTGTCGGCATGACAGAAGTCGCCTCGCGAGAACTTCGGAACGACACCGCTGGTCTGCTCCGTCGTGCGGCAGCCGGCGAGGACATCGTGATCACGGTGAACGGCAAGCCGACGGCCAGGCTGACTCGGATCTTGGTGCCGACAAGCCGCCGGGAGTGGATGCCCCGCGAGGAGCTCATCGAGATGTTGCGGGACAGCCAAGCAGATCCAAGCCTGCGTGATGACCTCAAATTCATGGAAGAAGACACGACGGATGATCTGGATCCGCTGACGTGACGGCAGTGTCGATGCGCGCCCTGATCGACACGTCGGTGTTCATCGCGGCAGAATCCGGCCGACGCTTGGACATCGGTGCACTCCCGGAGGGCTCGACTGCATCGGTCATGACATTCGCCGAACTGACGGTTGGCGTGCTGGCGGCCAGCGATATCGCTACGCGCTCGAGACGCCTCGCCACCGTTGCGCAGCTCAGGAGCATGGAACTCCTGCCCGTCACCGAAACTGTCGCCGGCCACTGGGCCCGCCTTCGGGTCCTGCTCGCCGAGCAGCAACGGCGGGTCAACGTCAATGATCTCTGGATTGCGGCGACCGCCGCCGCTCACAGGCTGCCGGTCGTTACCCAGGACGCCGATTTCGACGTGCTGGCCGAGGTCGGTGGCATCGAGATCATCCGGGTCTGACCAGAATCCTGAGAGCGACCAGCACGTTCAGGGCGCCTGCGGGTCGGTCCGCTCCAGGTCGGCGAGCTCCTCCTCGGGCCGCGGCGGGACGTTCTCGTCGTCCTCCAGCACCCGCAGCGGTAGGTCCGGCCGGCCGTCGGCGCCGAGCGGGAAATCGGCAGGTGACGTGGGTTGAGTCATCGATCCTCCAGGGCGGCCTGCTGCGGCGCAGGTCAGCAGAATGTAACGGATGACACCAGCCGATCGGACGCTTCGATTCGGTCTGCCGGTGGCCGCCGGTAGACTCGGAGGGCTGCACTGCGTCGGTCAATCCGGGTGGGTGGCCGACCCAACGCTCCACAGGTCACCGATCGGGTGCCGCCGGAGCGTCACCTGAACCCGAGGAGTATCCCAGTCGTGGCTGCCCGTTCTATTCGTTCCGACCTGCGCAACGTCGCCATCGTGGCCCACGTCGACCACGGCAAGACCACCCTGGTCGATGCCATGCTCTGGCAATCCGGGGCCTTCCGGATCGGCTCGGCGCACACCGACCGGGTGATGGACTCCAACGATCTCGAGCGGGAGAAGGGCATCACCATCCTGGCCAAGAACACGGCGGTCCGGCGGCGCCAACTTGACGGCAGCGACATGGTCATCAACATCGTCGACACCCCAGGGCACGCTGACTTCGGCGGCGAGGTGGAGCGCGCCCTGATGATGGTCGACGGCGTCGTGCTGCTGGTCGACGCTTCCGAGGGCCCGTTGCCGCAGACCAGGTTCGTGCTGCGCAAGGCGCTGCAGGCGCACCTGCCGGTGGTGCTGGTGATCAACAAGACCGACCGGCCGGACGCCCGGATCGACGAGGTCGTCGACGAGACCTACGCGCTGTTCATCGACCTGGACGCCACCGACGCGCAGATCGAGTTTCCCATCGTCTACTGCGCCTCCCGCGCCGGTCGGGCGTCGATGAACAAGCCGGGCAACGGCGAGATGCCCGACCACGAGAACCTAGACCCGTTGTTCGACACGCTGCTGACGACCATCCCAGCCCCGGAGTACACCGAGGGGGCGCCGCTGCAGGCGCAGGTCACCAACATCGACGCCTCGCCGTTCCTCGGCCGGATCGGGATGTGCCGGGTCATCGAGGGTGTCATCACCAAGGGCCAGCAGGTCGCCTGGATGAAGGCCGACGGCACCATCGCCCGCACCAAGATCACCGAGCTGCTGATCACCGAGGCGCTGGACCGGATTCCGGTGGAGTCGGCCTACGCCGGCGACCTGATCGCGGTGGCCGGGATGGCCGAGATCACCATCGGGGAGACCCTCGCGGACCCGGAGAACCCGGTGGCCCTGCCGCCGATCACCGTCGACGAGCCGGCGATCTCGATGACCGTCGGCATCAACACCTCCCCGCTGGCCGGCCGGGACGGCGGCACCAAGCTGACCGCCCGCCAGGTGAAGAACCGGTTGGATGCCGAGCTCGTCGGCAACGTCTCGATCCGGGTGCTGACCACCGAACGGCCGGACACCTGGGAGGTGCAGGGCCGCGGCGAGCTGGCGCTGGCCATCCTGGTCGAGACCATGCGTCGGGAGGGTTTCGAACTCACCATCGGCAAGCCGCAGGTGGTCACCCGCACGGTCGACGGGAAGATCCATGAGCCGTTCGAGCGGCTGACCATCGACGTGCCCGAGGAATACCTCGGGAATGTGACCCAGCTGCTCGCAGTCCGCAAGGGTCGGATGGAGGGCATGACGAACCACGGCACCGGGTGGGTGCGCCTGGAGTTCCACGTGCCGTCCCGCGGGCTGATCGGTTTCCGCACCGACTTCCTCACCGACACCAGGGGCACCGGCATCGCCTCGGCGATCTTCGACGGCTACGGCCCGTGGGTGGGTGCGCTGCGGGGCCGGCCCACCGGCTCACTGGTTGCCGACCGGGCGGGCAAGGCCACGCCGTTCGCGATGTTCGCGCTGCAGGAGCGCGGCACCATGCTGATCCCGCCGACCACCGAGGTCTACGAAGGAATGATCATCGGGGAGAATTCGCGGTCCGATGACATGGACGTGAACATCACCAAGGAGAAGAAGCTCACCAACATGCGGCAGTCCAGCGGTGACGAACTGGTGCACCTGGTGCCGCCGCGGTCGCTGTCGCTGGAGCAGGCCCTGGAGTTCTGCGCCGACGACGAGTGCGTGGAGGTCACCCCGAAGGGCGCCCGGATCCGCAAGGTCGCGCTGGCCGCGACGGAACGGGCGAAGACAAGGTCGCGCAGCAAGGTCACCAGCTGACCGGGTGATCCGTAGGGTGGGCCCCGTGCGGCCCGGCCGATCGACACTCCCCACGGTGGGGATGCCCAGGATGGGTCATGCCTGGGTCGTGCTGGCCTGCCTGTTCGCGCTCACCGCCTGCACGCCGCCCGCCCTGCCCGCACCGATCGCGCCGACCGGGCTGAGCTCGGTGCCGAGTACCCCGCCACCGGCCGGCACCGTGATCATCGGCCTGGACGGGCTCGGCGGCCGGATCACCGGGTTCAACCCCTATGCGATCGCCGACTTCTCGCCGGCCTCCCAGGCCGCTGCGTCACTGGTGCTGCCGTCGGCGTTCGTGGTGGCCGACGACGGCTCCCTGCGGTCCGATCCGGACGTCATCGACAAGGCCGAGGTCACCGGCCAGAACCCGTTCACGGTGACCTACACGCTGGACCGCAAAGCGTCCTGGTCCGACGGCACGCCGATCACCGCCGAGGACTTCTCCTACCTGCGCGACCAGCTGCTGGTGCAGCCGGGGACCGTCGACCCGGCCGGCTACCGGCTGATCGGGGCGATCCGGTCCAGAGACGCCGGCAAGACCGTGGAGGTCGAGTTCAGCGCACCCTTCCCGGACTGGATGACGCTGTTCTCCCCGCTGTTGCCCAGCCACCTGATGAAGGACTTCCCCGGGGGCTGGGGGGCCGCGCTCGGCGCCGACCTCCCGCTCTCGGCGAACCGCTACCGGATGACCGCCTACGACCCGGTCACCGGGCAGATCAGCCTGGCCCGCAACGACAAGTACTGGGGTACCCAGCCGGCGGTGGCGGCCGTGCTGCTCCGCCTCGGCGACCCGGCGGACCTGCTGGCCGCCTTCGGCCGCGGCGACGTACAGGTGCTGTGGCTGGCGCCCAGCGGGACGATGGCGGCGGCCATCGAGGAGGCCGTCCCGGCCGACCTGCGGACCGTGGTGCCCACCCCGGCCAGCGTGCAGCTGGTGTTCAACACCACCACCGGCGCCACGGCCTCGCCGCAGGTACGGACCGCGATCGCCGCGGGCCTGACCCCGGCCATCGTCGGCGCGGACCTGACCGCCGGCTGGCTGTCCGGCGGTGCGACCATCACCTCCCAGGTGGCGCTGCCGGCCGAGAACGAGTCGACCGCACCCGCTGTGCCGCCGGTCGTCACGGCCGATCAACAGGCCGCCCAGGATGCGCTGTCCGGGGCCGGCTATGTCAAGAACGGGCTGTATGTCTCCCGCGACGGGGAAGTGCTGCGACTGACCCTGGGCTACCCCAGCGGCGTTCCGCGGCTGGCCGCCGCGGCCCGCACCATCCAGAGCCAGCTGGCCGGCATCGGCATCGAGGTCGACCTGCTCGCCGATGCCACCACCAGCCTGGTGGAGAGCCGGATGGCCGCCGGCACCATCGATCTCGGGTTGCTGACGCTGCCGCGTGGGATCTCCGACCCGACGGCCGCGGCCTCGGCGTTCGGCTGCCCGCCGAGCGATGTGCTCGGCATCGGGCAGACGGTGACCACTCCGCCGACCGAGACCGGTCAGCCGGTGACAACACCAGCGGCGACGCCGACCGGACCGACCGGGGCCGAACCACCGACCGCCTCCACCGATACCCGGGCCGCGCCGACGACGACGCCGACGACGCCGACCGCCGGCAGCGGCGACGCCGCGCCGGTGCGCACCGGCAATCTGTCCGGATACTGCACTGCGGGCACCCAGCGGGACCTGGTCGCGGCGATCACCGGACGGAGCAGCGCCGACGAGGCCGATGCGGCGCTGTGGGCGGCTCTCCCGGTGCTGCCGCTGATCCAGCAATCGGCCATCTTCGCCGTCTCGGAAACGCTGCGGCCCGTGCTGAACGGACCGCACGACGGGTGGATGTGGACCGGTCCGCTCAGCGGGCTTTCCGGCTGGCCGGCGGCGTGAGCGCGACCAGGCCGCGACCCCTGCCGGCCGACCGCGACCCTGCCGGCGTCCGACCGCGAACCCGTAGGGTGGTGGCCCGTCACGTCAGGTAGTCGGATCGGGGTGAATACCTACTCGTTGTAGGAGCGCGTCGGACCGAAGATCTTCCTGTGTTACATCCTTTCGGGTGAAATCTGTCCCTGGTGTCACCCGGTTTGTGTCTAGATATCCGAAATATCCGGTGCGACGTTGGTCACTTGTTAACCTTCGGTCACGATTTGACCGCCTGGTGCGCCCAGGTGTTGAGACAACTCGTAAGGTCTGACAGGTCGGACACGTAGGTGACGAGCGTCGCGCCTGGTTTGCCCGGCCGGTCGATGGGGGCCGGCCAGGAAAGCGTCGAGTGCCGTCACAAGGAGGATTGTCAATGAGGAAAACTCGGGCAGTGGGGCTCACTGCTCTTGCAGCTGCGGCCACGCTGGTGCTGGTCGCCTGCGGTGGTAGTAGCAGCAGCACGGCATCATCCACCACCGAAGCGCCGGCCTCGTCCGCTGGCGGCGACGCCGGCGCTTCGAGCGGCACCGGCGCTGCCGGAAACGGCACGATCACCTACGCGGCCGAGCAGGAGTGGGCCAACTACAACAGCCTGACCGGCGCGGGGAATTCGACGGCGAACGGCGTCGTGCTCAACCAGGTGCTGCGGAACTTCTGGCTCATCGACAGCGACGGCAACTATGTGGAGGACAAAGAGTTCGGCACGATCGAGAAACTCGCCGACGAGCCGCTGACCGTCAAATACACGCTGAACGACAAAGCGGTCTGGTCCGACGGCACGCCGATGGGTTGTGCCGATCTCCTGTTGGACTGGGCCTCGTATTCCGGCCGGTACAACAAGGACGGCACCATCAACCAGACGGGAGTTGTTCCGGCGACGCCTGCCTACCTGTTCGACGCCGCCTCGACGGTCGGCTGGGATCAGACCCAGAAGCCGACGTGCGCCGACGGCGACAAGTCCATCACCCTGGTCTACGACAAGCCGTTCGTCGACTGGAAGGCGCAGATGAACGCCCCTTTGCCGGCACACGTTGCCGCCAAAGCCGCGGGCATCGACACTGCTGCCCTGATCAAGGCCATCGAAACCGACGACGTCGCCACGCTGACCAAGGTCGCCGACTTCTGGAACAATGGCTGGACACTCGACAAGGCCAAGGGTCTGCTCGACGCAGCTCTCATTCCGGCCGCCGGCCCCTACATCGTGTCGGCCTGGGATCCAGGCCAGTCGGTCACCCTGACCGCCAACCCCCAGTGGTGGGGGACCCCGGCCAAGACCCCGACCGTCGTGATGCGATTCCTGGATCAGGATCAGCAGGTCGCGGCATTGCAGTCCGGGGAGGTCGACGTCATCCAGCCGCAACCCAACCCGGACAGCAACGCACAGCTCGCGGCGCTCGGCGACCAGGTCAAGACCGACTTCGGGTCGGAGTTCAGCTTCGAGCACCTGGATCTCAGCGTGAAGAACGCGTTCCCCAACGAGAAGCTGCGCGAGGCGTTCTTCAAGTGCGTGCCCAGGCAGCAGATCGTCGACAACCTGATCGTGCCGGCCAACCCGGATGCGAAGGTTCTGAACTCGCTGGTGGTTCAGGACTTCCAGGAAGGCTACGCGGCGGCAGCGGACGCGTCTGGCTTCAAGGCGTACGACGAGGTCGACATCGAGGGCGCCAAGGCGGCATACGCCGCCTCCGGTGAGGCGGCAGGCAAGACCATCAGGGTCCTGCACCGCACCAATCCGCGTCGGACCAACCAGGTGGCGCTGATCAAGGCATCCTGCGATCCGGTCGGCTTCAACATCCAGGACACAGAGGTGTCCTCCGATGCATTCGGCCCCGCCCTGAACAGTGGTGACTACGACGTCGCGCTCTTCGCGTGGGCGGGCTCGGGCCTGTATGGCGGCATCCCAGCGCTGTACTTGTCAACTGGCGGCCAGAACACCGCCGGCTGGAACAGCCCAGAGCTGGATGCTGCGATGAACAGCCTTGCGACAACAGTTGATCCGGCGTTGATCCCGGCGCTGCTCGCCACGGCCGACCAGCAGTTGGCGAAGAACTACTGGTCGATCCCGCTCTTCACGTTCCCAGGTGCCACGGCGTTCCGACCCAACATCACCGGTGTCGTGCAGAACGCCGGCCAAACCCAGGCCACCTGGAACATGCAGGACTGGGCCCGGTCCTGATTGCGGTAGCCCGGCGCGGGTACCACACTCGGTGAGGTAGCGCGCCACCACGGTGCAGGGGGCCGGGGCGAGAGCCCTGGCCCACTGCACCGCCCGTCATATCAGGCAGCAGTCGGTCGGAGGTGTCGTGCTTCCTTTCATCGTCAGACGGTTGTTCATCTCGTTCTTCGTTCTGCTGTCAGCGACGTTCATCGTTTATGTGCTGGTGGCCAGCGCCGGCGACCCGCGCGCGGCTCTGCAGGAGTCCACCGACCCCGGCAAGGCCAACAAGATCGCGATCCTGACCCGCAACCTGTCCCTGGATGTGCCGGTCATCCCGCGGTACCTCGCTTGGCTGAAAGGTGCGCTCGGCTGCCTGATCGGTCAATGCGATCTGGGCAACACCGCCACCGGCGCGGATGTCGGCAGCCAGCTGACAACTGCGATGGGTTCCACCCTGCGGCTGGTGCTGTTCGCCACGGTGACCGCGATCGTGCTCGGCGTCACGGTCGGCATGATCACCGCGCTGCGGCAGTACTCGGGCTTGGATTACTCGGTCACCTTCCTTGCTTTCCTGTTCTTCTCGCTCCCGGTCTTCTGGATCGCGGTGCTGATGAAGCAGTTCCTGGCCATCAAGTTCAACGAATGGCTCAAGTCGCCGAGCATCTCGCTCGCGATCACCGTCGTCGTCGCGGTACTCGTGGGGCTCGCCGCGATGGCGATCCTCGGCGGCGACCGCCGACGCAAGCTGCTGGCCTTCGCCGGCGGCGCGGCGGCCGTCGCGGTGATCCTGACCTACCTGAACCTCACCGACTGGTTCTCCGAACCCGGCATCGGGGTCGTCGCGATGATCGTCATGTCCGCAATCACCGCGGTCGCCTGTACCGCGCTGTTCGCCGATTTCCGGGTTCGCACGGTGCTGTACGCGACCCTGGTGACCGCCCTGGTCGGGGTCATCTCCTACTTCGCGCTCGATCCGATCCTGGCCGACCCGACGCTGCTGTTGATCCTCGGTCTGCTCGTGGTCGCCCTGGTGGTCGGCGCGTCGATCGGCGCCGGGATGGGCGGGCTGTTCCGGTCGCAGGCGATCAAGGCCTGTATGCTGACCGCCTTCGGCTGCAGCGCCCTGGTGTTCAGCTCACACCTGCTGAACGCGGTGCCGGCCTACTCGGCCAAGGTGAACGGCGTCGTGATCGCCACCATCGGTTCGAGCACCCCGAACTTCACCGGCAACTTCTGGGAGACCACCCTCGACCAGCTCGGCCACCTGATCCTGCCGACCATCGCGATCGTGTTGATCTCGTTGGCCGCGTACACCCGGTACACCCGGGCCTCGATGCTCGAGGTGATGAATGCGGACTACATCCGCACCGCCCGGGCCAAGGGCCTCACCGAGCGCACCGTGGTGGTGCGGCACGGGTTCCGCAACGCGCTCATCCCGATCACCACCCTGATGGCCATCGACTTCGGCAGCGTGATCGGCGGGGCCATCATCACCGAAACCGTCTTCGGCTGGTCTGGGATGGGGAAATTGTTCAATGACGCCCTGAAGATTCCCGATCCGAACGCGGTGATGGGTTTCTTCCTGGTGACCGGCACGGCGATCGTCATCTTCAACATGATCGCGGACATCGCGTATGGCTTCCTCGACCCCAGGATCCGGCTGTCATGAGCACAGAAGAAAAAGTCCCCACCGACAAGGCGGTCGACCCGCAGGCGCCCGCGCCGGGTTCGGCGCCAGGTTCCGCAACGGCCGCCCAGGGGCTGGCCATCGTGGCCCGCACCCAGGGTCAGCTGGTGCGCCGCCGGTTCTTCCGGCACCGCGCGGCGATGATCTCGCTGACGATCCTGTTCCTGGTGATCATCCTGGCGTACACCTCGATCGGCTTCGCCGGTATCCCCGGCTGGTGGATCTGGAACTACTACACGCCGGGCAAGGTGGTCAACCGCGGAGCGCCGACGCTGAGCCTCTGGCCGACCTTCCTGGGCGGCAGCGGGTTCTCGATCGGCGAGCACCCGTTCGGCCAGGACGACCTGGGCCGCGACTACTTCGCGCTGACCATGCGCGGCGCCCAGATCTCGATCATGATCGCGTTCGTCGTGGGCATCGTCAGCACGCTGATCGGCGTCACCATCGGCGCGCTGGCCGGCTACTACCGCGGCTGGGTCGAGTCGGGTCTGATGCGGTTCACCGACGTCATGATCACCATCCCGATCCTGGTCATCGCGGCCGTCCTCGGGCAGAAGTTCGGCGGCGCCGGCCCGCTGGTGCTGGCGATCGTCGTCGGCCTGGTGTTGTGGACCGGGCTGGCCCGGCTGGTCCGCGGTGAGTTCCTCTCGCTGCGCGAGAAGGAATTCGTCGAGGCCGCCCGCGCATTGGGCGCGAAGCCGAACCGGATCATCTTCAAACACATCCTGCCGAACACCGTCGGCGTGATTACGGTGTCGGCGACCCTGGCGATCGCCAGCGCCATCCTGCTGGAAACCGCGCTGTCCTACCTCGGTTTCGGCGTGCGTGCGCCGGATACCTCGCTGGGCCTGCTGGTCTCGACGTACCAGAATGCGTTCGCCACCCGGCCCTGGCTGTTCTGGTGGCCCGGCCTTTTCATCATCACCATCGCGCTGAGCGTCAACTTCATCGGTGACGGCCTGCGCGATGCCTATGACCCCCGACAGAACAGGGTGCGTGCTTGATGACGGTGCCTCCGACCACGCCGCCGGACGACGTCCCGGGCGGCAGCATCTACGGGCCGGCCACCGAAGAGATCCCGGAACTGTTCCAGGTCTACGAGCCGTCCGAGGGCGTGGAGCTCACCCCGAGCCGCACGTCCTCCGTTGGCCCCACCGGCACCACCGAGGTGCTGAAGGTGGAGAACCTGACCGTCGGATTCCCCACCGAGGACGGCCTGGTGCGCGCGGTGCGCGGGGTCTCCTACACGCTGCACGAGCGTGAGGTGCTGGGCATCGTCGGTGAGTCCGGCTCCGGCAAGTCGGTGTCCTCGATGGCGGTCATGGGCCTGCTGCCCAAGAGCGCCCGGATCACCGGCAACATCTCCTTCCGCGGGCAGAACATCCTGTCGATGTCCAAGAACGAGCAACGCTCGCTCCGCGGCCGGAAGATCGCGATGATCTTCCAGGACCCGATGACGGCGATGAACCCCGTCTACACCATCGGCTTTCAGCTGGCCGAGGCCGTGCTCTCGCACGAGGTGATGTCGAAGAAGGCCGCCATGGCCAGGGCGGAGGAGATGCTGAACCTGGTCGGCATCCCGCAGCCCAAGGCCCGGCTGAACTCGTACCCGCACGAGTTCTCCGGCGGCATGCGGCAGCGGGCCATGATCGCCATGGCGGTGATCAACAATCCGGACGTGATCATCGCGGATGAGCCGACCACCGCGCTGGACGTCACGGTGCAGGCGCAGATCCTGGAGAAGTTGATCGAGGTCAAGGACGCCTTCAACGCGGCCATCGTGCTGATCACCCACGATTTGGGCGTGGTCGCCGGGATGGCGCACCGCACGCTGGTGATGTACGCCGGCCGGCCGGTGGAGCTCGGCACCACGGAGGAGGTCTTCTACAATCCCCGGATGCCCTACACCGCAGGGCTTCTCGGTTCGATCCCGTCGGCGGGCGACACCGGTCGGCTGCGGCCGATCACCGGCGCTCCGCCGTCGCTGATCAACCTGCCGGACGGTTGCCCGTTCTCGCCGCGCTGCCCGCTGGCCGACGACAAGTGCCGCACGGTGGAGCCGGAGTTGCTGCCCACCGACACCATCGATCACCTGGCCGCCTGTCATCACTGGGATCGACTGGCCGCCGCGCCCGATCCGACCGCCTTCTTCCGGACCGAGAGTGAGGCCCACCGATGAGCGCCGAAGCAGTGCCGGCGGCTCCGGGTTACCAGCATCTGCTCGACGTGCAGGACCTGGTGATGGAATTCCCGGTCAAGGGCGGCGGGATCTTCCGCAAGGTGATCGGCAAGGTGCAGGCCGTCTCCGGGGTGTCGATGCACCTCGATGCGGGCGAGACCCTGGGCGTGGTCGGCGAATCCGGCTGCGGCAAGTCGACGACCGGGCGGGCCATCCTGCAGTTGCACAAGCCGACCAGCGGGTCGGTGAAGCTACGCGGCGCCGAACTGACCACCATGTCCCACGAGGACCTGCGCGCGGTGCGCCGCAACCTGCAGATCGTCTTCCAGGATCCGTACGCATCGCTGAACCCGAAGATGCCGGTCAACGACATCATCGGCGAGGCGCTGAAGATCCACGGCCTGTGGGAGAAGGACGGCCTGGAGCGGGTCGGCGACCTGCTCAAACTGGTCGGCCTCTCGCCCGAGCACGGCAACCGCTACCCGCACGAGTTCTCCGGCGGGCAGCGCCAGCGGATCGGCATCGCCAGAGCGCTCGCCCTCGAGCCCGAAGTGCTGATCCTGGACGAACCGGTGTCCGCGCTGGACGTCTCGGTGCAAGCCGGGGTTGTCAACCTGCTGGAGGACCTGCAGGACACCCTGGGCCTGGCGTACTTCTTCATCGCGCACGACCTGTCGATCGTCCGGCACATCTCCGACCGGATCGCCGTCATGTACCTGGGCAAGGTCGTCGAGACCGGCACCAGGGACGAGGTGTACGGCGATCCGAAACACCCGTACACGGTGGCGCTGCTGTCGGCGGCCCCGGAGGCCGACCCGCATTCGGAGCGGTCGCGGCAGCGGATCATGCTCACCGGCGACGTGCCGAGCCCGCTGAACCCGCCGTCCGGCTGCCGGTTCCGGACCAGGTGCTGGAAGGCGCAGGACCTGTGCGCCGAGGTCGAGCCGCCGCCAGTCGACCACGGTGGCGGCCACCTGGTGGCCTGCCATTTCCCGGTCACCGACATCAGTGCCGAGACCAGCAGCGCGGCGCGGCACATGGCCGGCGGGGACGCGGCGCCGGCCAGCGGTGAGTACCCGGGCGCGCTGAAGCTGCGCCAGGACACCGTGGCGGCGAATCGCGACGCGGCCGGGGCCGGCTGACCGGCGGCTCACGCGCGACCGGCCGGTCCCGCGCCACCGGCGCCGGCCCACCGGCCGGTCCCGCGCCACCGGCGCTGGCTGTTCCGGCGCGACCAGCCGTTCCCGCGCCACCGGCGCCCGACCGGTCCTGGCCTAGGCTCGTCGTCGTGTCCCGTCGTCTGCTCGCCGTGCATGCCCATCCCGACGACGAGTCGGTGACCATGGCCGGCACGCTGGCCGCGGCGATCGCGGCCGGCACAAGGGTCACCCTGGTGACCGCAACGCTGGGGGAGCAGGGCGAGGTGATCGGTGCGGATCTGCAGGGGCTGGTTGCGGACCGGGCCGACCAGCTCGGCGGCTACCGGCTCACCGAACTGCGAACCGCCTGCGCGGCACTGGGTATCGCCGATCAGCGGATGCTCGGCGGGGTCGGCGCCTTCCGCGACTCCGGGATGGTCGGGACGCCGTCGGTCGAGCACCCGAGGGCGTTCGTCCGGGCGGCGCCAGGTGGACCCGACCATCGGCGCGCCGTTGATGCGCTGGCCGCGGTGATCGACGAGGTCCGGCCCGACGTGCTGCTGACCTATGACGCCGACGGCGGCTACGGCCACCCCGATCATGTTGCGGCACATCAGGTTGCGCTGGCCGCGGTGGCTGCTGCGGCCCCGGCGGGCTGGCGGACGCCGCGAACGCTCGGGGTTGTCCGCCCGGTCACCCCGACCCGCGCGGCGTTCGCAGCCTTGACCGCCCCGCCCGGCTACCTGACCGCCGACGCGGCCGCCGTCGGCTTCCTGGCCGACGACAGCGTCGTCGCCGTGGCGGTTCCGGTCGGCGCCGCCGATTCCGCCCGGCGCCGCGCGCTGGCCGCGCATGCAACGCAGGTGGAACTGATCGAGGGTGCTTTCGCCCTGTCGAACCGGATCGCGCAGCCGTTGCCGGACACCGAGTTCTACCGGCTGCTGGCCGGCGATCCGCCGCCGCAGAGCGCCGGCGGGTCGCCCGCGAGTGATGTTTTCGCGGGTTTGGCATGAGCGCCGCGGAGCGGGCGACCGCCGGTGCCGCGGAAGCGGCAGCCGATCCGACAGCGGGCCCGGTCACGGCACCTGCTGCCGGGCCCGGCGCCCCGATCGACTGGCTGCTGGTGGCGCTCATCACCCTGGTCGCCGGCTGGACCGCCGTGCTGGCCATCGCCTTCCTGCCGCTGTACGTCGGCGCTGTCCCGCTGCCGATCAGCGCGCTGCTCGGGGTCGCCGCGATGATCCTGGGCCCCCGCGCCTGCTACGCGCTGACCGGTTCGCTGCTGGCGGCCCTGCTGCCGGTGGCTGCCTGGTTCGGGGTCAGCGTGTGGCTCTCGCTGGCCCGCAGTTCGCTGACCGGGCTGCCGGTGACGGTGTACCAGGCGCAGTGGCGGGTGATGGTGCTGCTGGGCCTCGGCGCGCTGGCGGCGGCCGCGACCATCGGGCTGCTCTGGGGCGATCGGCTCCGGGAGCGGATCGCGGCGCAGGGGCAGGCGGACCGGGTCAACAGCCCCGCGCGGACCATCGGCGACTGACGGCCGGCGCGGAGCTGGACCGGCTACGGCGCCGCGTACGGCCGGGTCCTCGCTGCGCACTGTCCCGACCGGCCGCCGGGGCCCTGCCCGCCGCCGGTGGGAATCACCCGTCCGCTGCGTTTCGACTGTCCTGCAGCCAAACAGCCGGGGTAGTTCGTCGCAGTCCCGGGCGCGGGTGATACTTGAGCGTGCCTGTCGGCCGCCATCTTGGCGGGCTGACCCGAACTTGTGCGTGGAGAACCGACGTGACGTATGTGATCGCCGAGCCGTGTGTGGATGTCCTGGACCGGGCCTGTGTCGAGGAGTGTCCGGTCGACTGCATCTACGAGGGCGGCCGGATGCTCTACATCCATCCCGATGAGTGCGTCGACTGCGGCGCGTGCGAGCCGGTCTGCCCGGTCGAGGCGATCTTCTACGAGGACGACGTGCCCGCCGAATGGGCGGACTACACGCGCGCGAACGTCGACTTCTTCGACGACCTCGGCTCGCCCGGCGGAGCGTCGAAGGTCGGCAAGCTCAGCAAGGACGACCCCCTGGTCGCCGCCCTCCCGCCGATGGGGGAGGAGCACTGAGCTCGGCCGGCGACAACCGGAGCGCCGCGGACCCTCAGCGGGCCGGTGGCCGTCAGCCGACAACGATGGCGGGTGGCCGAGCGAACACCTCCCCGATCAGCCGGTTGCCGGACTTTCCGTGGGACAGCCTGCTGCCCGCCAGGGCCACCGCGGCCGCGCATCCGGACGGGCTGGTCGACCTGTCGGTCGGCACCCCGGTGGACCGCGTTCCGCTGCCCGTGCGGACCGCCTTGGGCGACGCCTCGGAGGCGCCCGGCTACCCGATGGTGCACGGCACCGCCGCGGTCCGGAAGGCCTACTGCCAGTGGCTGGACCGGGCGCACGGCGTGGTCGACCTCGACCCGAACAATGTGCTGCCCACCATCGGGTCGAAGGAGCTGGTCGCCTCGCTGCCGACCCAGCTCGGCCTGCGGGCCGGCGACGTCGTGGTCATTCCCGAGCTCGCGTACCCGACCTACGAGGTCGGCGCCATCATGTGCGGCGCCTCCACGTTCCGCGCCGACTCGCTGACCGCAATCGGGCCCGAACGTGTCTCGCTGATCTGGATCAACTCGCCGTCCAACCCGACCGGCAGGGTACTGCCCGTCGAGCACCTGGCAAAGATCGTCAGCTGGGCGCGGTCCAGGGGCACGATCGTCGCCTCCGACGAGTGCTACATCGACCTCGGCTGGGAGTCCGCGCCGGTGTCGATTCTGCATCCGGACGTCTGCGGCGGCGACCACACCCGGCTGTTGGCCGTGCACTCGTTGTCCAAGCGGTCCAACATGGCCGGCTACCGGGCCGGGTTCGTGTCCGGCGACCCGCTGCTGATCGCCGGGCTGATCTCGGTCCGCCGGCATCTCGGCGCCATGGTGCCCACCCCGGTGCAGGCCGCGGCCCGCGCCGCGCTGGCCGACGACGGGCACGTGCTTGCTCAGCGCAGCCGTTACGGGCGGCGCCGTGAGCTGCTCAGGGATGCGCTGGACGCGGCCGGCTTCCAGGTCTCCGCCGAGGCGGGCCTGTACCTGTGGTGCAGCCGCGGCGAACCGGCAATGCGATCGGTCGACTGGTTCGCCGAGCGCGGCATTCTCGTCACCCCAGGCAGCGTGTACGGGCACGGCGGTGCCAGCCATGTGCGGGTGGCGCTGACCGCCTCCGACGAGCGGGTCAACTCCGCGGTCGGCCGGCTGGAGAAGGCGGGCCGGCGGCGGTGACGTCGGGCAGCATCGACGGACCCGACAACCGCTGCAGGGGATGACGATGGAACCCGACCCCACCACCGGGCTCACGATCGACCCCACCACCGGGCTCACCACCGGCCCGGCGTCGCCCCGGGTGCTCGCCGACCTGATGGCCCGCGAGCCGCTGTTCCATCGCGTCGAGTGGGGCACGACGCGGCGCGATTTCGAGGCGATGATCACCCCCGACTACTGGGAGGTCGGCGCGTCGGGGAGCCGGTACAGCCGGGCGTTCGTGCTGGACGTGCTCGACGAGCGCTTCTCGCAGCCGCACGAGGATCACTGGGCCACCGACGACTTCGCGTGCCGGCAGCTGGGCCCCGCGGTCTACCTGCTCACCTACCAGCTCTGGCAGGGGCCGCGGCACACCCGGCGCAGCACCATCTGGGAGAACTCCGGCGGCGCCTGGCGAGCGGTGTACCACCAGGGGACGATCGTGCAGCCGGCGGCCACCGGATAGGTCGGCCCGGCGACCGGTCCGTGCGACTCAGGACGGGGGAGGTGACGCGGGCGCCGCTGAGTTCCTGGCCAGCAGGATCTCCCCGACCGCCGTCTCCAACGCGCGGGGCAGTGCCAGCGCCTGCAGGTGGGACAGCCGCACCGACAGCGGCTCGTCCGCCGTGCCGATGGTGTGCACCAGTTGCTTGAGCTCGTAGGCGATGTGGGCGTGGTCGAGCAGCGTGAACAGCCGCCCGCTCACGTCGTTCGCGCGCAGCGCCGGGTCCGGTCCGACACCGACGCACAGGGTGGCGCCGGTCGGGACGTCGGCGATGGTGACCGAGACCCGGGCGTGCGGCCGGGCGATCGCGGGTTGCGCCCCAGGGTCCACGACCAGCGCGGCGTCCGGGCCCGCGGCGTCCGCCGCGACCCCGTCGATCGTCACTGTCGGGCCGGCCCCGGCGGCCAGGCCCAGGAAGCTGATCCGCCAGCCGCGCCGCGCCGGCAGGCAGGACAGCGCGCCGGTCGCGGGTCCCACGGTCACCGTCCCGGCCCGCTGGTCGTACCGGATCGGCGTGCTGGCAACGGTTGTCGGGTCCAACCCGGTGCCGGTGCCGTCGTCCTCGAGCAACTCGAACTCGCCTGGCGCCCCGACCACCACGAGAACCTCGATGGCACCGGGGTTCTCCGGAGAGTTGTCGGTGATCTCGGGGCCGGCCAACGGGATCACCGCCCCCAAGCGGGCGAGCACCGGGATCGCGGTCAGGTCCCGGTGCAGCACGATCCGTCGGCCGCCGGCGTAGAGCAGGCCGCTGAACACGTCGATCCAGGTGCCGGGAGGCAGCCAGGCGGTGACCGAACCGAGCTGCAGCTCAGGGTCTTTCGCCCTGGTGATCGGTGCGACGATGAGCTCGGTGCCGAAGGCGAATTGGTTGCGCACCTGGTAGGCCGCCGGCTCCGCCGGGTGCGCCCAGTACATCGGCTGCACCAGCGGCTCACCCGCTCTGGCGGCCCGGTGATTCATCGTGTGCAGGTACGGCAGCAGCCGGTGACGCAGCCGCAGGAACGCCGTCATCGCCGCCCGGGCCTCGGCGCCGAACCGCCACGGCTCCTTGGAGTTGAACGGGCTCAGGCTGGAATGCAGCCGCAGGATCGGTGAGAACACCCCGAGCTGCACCCAGCGGGTGGCGAGCTCGTCGTCCTTGACGCCGAACATGTGCCCGCCGATGTCGTGGCTCCACCAGCCGTAGCCGATGTTCGACGCCGTCGCGGTGAAGTAGGGCTGGAAGTCGAGCGACGCCCACGTCACCAGGGTGTCGCCGGAGAAGCCGATCGGGTACCGGTGGCTGCCGGGCCCGGCGTACCGGGAAAAGGTCAACGGGCGCTTGCCGTCTCGGGCGTTGTCCAGGAAGTGGAAGTGGTTCAGCATCCACAGCGGGTCGATGCCGGCCACCCTGGAATGTGCTCCGGACTGCCAGTCGATCCACCAGAAATCGACGCCGTCTCGTTCCAGGGAGTGGTGCAGCACCTCGAAGTACGCGGCCAGGAACGCGGGTTCGGTGACGTCGAACGCGATCGGGTCGCCGAGCGCGGGGTCGGTGCCCAGCGCCCTGCTCATCGCGGGATAGGCGTCCTCGAACGCCCTGACCCCGTCGGCCGGGTGCACGTTCAGGGTGACCCGCAGGTCCTGCTGGTGCAGCCGGCCTAGGAAGCCCGGCGGGTCCGGGAACAGGTCGCGGTTCCACGTGTACCCGGTCCAGCCGCTGCCCTGCCCGGGGTCGATATCGACCAGGTGCCAGTCCATGTCCAGGACGCTGACCGCCAGCGGGATGCCCTCGAGCTCGAATCTGCTGATCAGCGCGGTGTACTCGGCGGCGGAGTACGGGTGGTACCGGCTCCACCAGTTGCCCAACGCGAACCGCGGCAGCACCGGGGTGGACCCGGAGACCGCGTACAGCGCGCGGACGGCCTCGCGGTAGTCCCGGCCGAAGCCGAAGAAGTACAGGTCGGTCCGCGATCCGTCGCGGGGTGCCACCCAGCCGTCGCCGGTGAGCACCAGCGTCCGGGAGTCGTCGAGCAGCGCGAACCCCCAGCGGGAGGTCACACCGGCCTCCAGCGGCACCGGGCCGTCTGCGTTGTCCAGGGTGCGGGCCGTCCCGCCGAGGTCGTCGGGGACCTCGCCGTAGCGCCACACACTGTGGTAGGAGCTGACGTTCCCACGCACCTGGATGCTCAGACCGCTGGCGGTGAAGGGGCCGCGGTCGTGCACCAGGTGCACCCGGTCGGTGATGATCTCCAGGTGATGCGGGCCGTCGATGACGCGGAACGGCGGCACCGGCAGATCACGGAACAGGGCGAAGGCGCTGGCCCGGTCCTCGAAGACGCCGTCCGCCGCGTACTCGAGCCGGATCAGCCCCTCGGTCAGCAGGGTGAACCGGAAGTTCTCGCCCCGCACCACCGCGGCGGCCGCGGCCACCGGGCGGGACTCGATCCTGTGCTCGGGTTTCATTCCACGGTCCCGCTCGTCATCGGCACCGGAGCATTCTCACCCACCCGACGATCAGCGCGCCCCCCGCCTGGCGACCAACCCCGCCGGCCGTCCGACCGACGACCGACCACGCACCGGGGCTCAGCTCTCGAAGGCCTTCCGGCCGGCGGCCTCCGCCTTCTTCCAGGCGGCCGGGTACGCGGCCCGCGCCGCCAGGCGGCGTTCGTGACAGCCCTGGATCACCCGGCCGGCGGCGATGCCGGCCCGCGGGTCGGCGGACTCATCGACGAGCTGCCGGAGCCGGTCCTCCAGCACGCACGCGTCCTGGTGGTCGCCCAGCACCTCCTGTAGGGCCGCGAGGGCCTCCAGAAATGTGCTGACGGAGCCCTTGTCGTGCAGCAACTCGGCCGCGTACCGGGCCCGTTTGCCGTAGATCCGCAACTCGTGCAGCTCGTCATTCGGCGGGTTCTTGCCGAATCTGCGGTGCAGCTTGCGGCGCGCCCGCTCCAGCGTCCACCACTCGTCCGCGGCCAGCTCATGCAGGTCGGCCCACGGATCGGCGACCGGCGGCTGGGCGGCTGCTTCCTCCAATTCGCCCAGCAGCGCGGTGTAGGAGGGGTCGTCCAGCTCGCTGACCAGCTGGTCCCGGCCGGCGACGCGCTCGGCCTCGAGCCGGGCGATCAGGTGCTCGAGGGCGCCGGTGTCCGGATCGCCGAGCAGGCCGGCCTCGATGTGCAGGCGGTGGATCATCACATCGTTGTCCCGGATCACCCCCAGGGTGCCGGCCAGTTCGGCGACGTCGCCGCGGAGCCGGTCGGTGGCGGTGCGGTCCAGCGCGGGACGCGCCGCCTTCAGGTAGGCCCGGACCCGGCGGGTCGCGACGCGCATCTTGTGCACGTCCTCGATGTCGCCGCCGCGCCGGCTGCCGTCCTCGTGCGCCTTGATGTCCGCGACCGCCTTGCCCAGCACCGGGCCGATGGTGTCGGCGATGTCGGTGGGGATCAGCCCGGGCCGCCGGGGCGCCGGCCGCGGTGGGGCGAGCAGCGGGTGCTCGTGCCCCTGGCCCGCGGTCAGCAGCGGGTCATCGGCCACCTCGGCAGGCACCGGCAGTTCAGCCACTGGCTTGGCCGGCGCAGCGGGCGACACCGTCGTTGCCGCCGCCACCGTCGTTGCCTTCGCTGCTTTGGCTGCCGGAACTGCGGTTGCCGGTTGCCCGGCGGCCGACCCGTTGGTCTTGCGGCGTTGTGCCCGCCCGTTGCCGTCGGGGCGCTCGTGGAGCGCGGCTTGCGTGTACATGTCCTGGTGAACGACGGGCGCCGGCCGCGGGCTGGCGCGGCGTCGGGTTCTCGGGGGCACCTGTCGAGTATCCCGTATGGGCGGCCGTCTCCGGGTCGGACCCGCCGCGACAGGGGCGCGCTCCCGGGTCGGCTGCGTCGCCGCCGAGGCGTGCCCCGCTCGGCTTTGTACCTGGTCCGGGTCGCAGCGGCCGCTACTGGGCGTGCAGGACGGTGTTCAGGCCGCCCCAGGTGCCGGACCGGGGGACCGCCTCGACGCCGCCGGTCAGCGAGTTCCGCCGGAACAGCAGCCCGGCCGCGCCGGACAGCTCCCTGGCCTTGACCACGCGTTCCTCACCCTCGGCCTTCAGGGTGAGCTTGGTGCCCGCCGTCAGGTACAGCCCCGCCTCGACGACGCATTCGTCACCCAGCGAGATGCCGACCCCGGAATTGGCGCCCAGCAGGCAGTGCGCGCCGATCGTCACCTGTTCCTTGCCGCCGCCGGAGAGGGTGCCCATGATCGACGCGCCGCCGCCGATGTCGCTGCCGTCACCGACGACGACACCCTGCGAGATCCGGCCCTCCACCATCGAGGTGCCGATGGTGCCGGCGTTGTAGTTGCAGAACCCCTCGTGCATGACGGTGGTGCCGGCGGCCAGGTGGGCGCCGAGCCGGACCCGGTCGGCATGCGCGATCCGCACCCCGGGCGGCACCACGTAGTCCGTCATCCGGGGGAACTTGTCCACCCCGAAGACCGACAGCCGCAGGCCCGCGGTCACCGCTTGCAGGCGGACCCGCTCCACGTCGTCGGGCGGGACCGGGCCGAGCGAGGTCCAGGCATTGTTCGGCAGCACCGCGAAGATGCCGTCCAGGTTGATCGTTCGCGGACGGACCAGCCGGCCGGACAACAGGTGCAGCCGAAGATAGGCGTCCGCGGTGTCCGCGGGTGCGTTGGCGAGGGAGGCGATCCGGGTCTGCACGATCTGCAGGCGGACGCCCCGGATGTCGTCGGTACGTTCGGCCAGTCGCAGTTCCGGCTGGTCCGCCGGCTGGTCTGCCGGCGGACCAGCCGAGGCCAGCAACGCAGGGGCCGGGTACCAGACATCCAGCACAGTGCCATCGGGGGTGACGGTGGCCAGCCCGGTGCCGACAGCGCCGTCGGTGACGAGGAACTCAGTGGGCGCTGCGGTCGATCCGGTCATGGCGCGGAGCCTATCGGGGTGCCGCGCGGGCTCCGTCCGGCAGCGGCTCACTCCGAGACAGTGATCAGCACCCGCGCCGGATCGGTGATCGGGTCCGCGGACTGCCACTCGTGGTCGGTCCACCGCCGGTCCTGCACGGCCACGCCGGTGATGCCCATCCCGATGCCGTGGGCGACGGACCAGGCGGCCAGCGCCCGGCCGGCGGCGGTCGGATCGAGCGCGGCCACGGCCACGTCGACGGTGGCCGTCCGGCCGTCGGAGGAGATCGCGTCCACCGTCAGGCCACCCAGTTCGGCCTGCGCGGCGCCCAAGGCGGCGACCAGTTCGGGCGTCGCATTCTCCGCCCCGGCCGGCGCGGGGCGTTCGGGGACTTCAGAGGTGGGTTGCCGGGACCCCGCACTGCAGCTGAGCTCGACCGGGACGCCACCGCTCAGCCCGCGGACCAGGCTGGTCGCCTTGGGTTCCCACTTCGTGTAGGCATCCGGGAAGCCGGAGTACTGCACCGCCTGGGCCGCCTCGGTCAGCGGCATGCTCTGCCAGCCCTGCACCTGAAGCAGCGCGTCGTAGAACTTGCCGGCGGCGTAGATCGGATCCTTGATCTGGGCGGCGGTTCCCCACCCCTGCGACGGGCGCTGCTGGAACAGCCCGACCGAGTCGCGGTCGCCGTTGGACCGGTTCCGCAGACTGGACTCCTGGTAGGCGGTCGCCACCGCGATGACCCGGCCGCGTTCCGGGATCCCCCGGGCCAACCCCACGGCGTTGATGGTCGCGGCGTTGTGCAGTTGCGCGACTGTGAGTTCCACCGTCGGCACCGCCGTCGTCGCCGGATCCCCTGGCACCGAGCATTCCGGACCGGACAGGAAGCTGGGCCGCCACAGCAGCAGCCCCGCGGTGACCGCAGCAGCCAGCACCGCCACCAGACCCACCACGGTGAGGCTGATCTTCACCGACTTGCGCACGCCAACGACGGTACTGTGCCGAGCGTGTCCGTCACCGAAACGACCGGAGTTGCCGCTGTGCCCGCGCTGGACCTTCGTTCCGACCCCGCCGCGTTGACCGCCGCCCTGGTCGATATTCCTTCGGTGTCCGGCACGGAGGGGCCGATCGCGGACGCCGTCGAGGCGGCGCTGCGCGCCCTTCGTCACCTGAAGGTGGAGCGGGTGGGCAACGCGGTGCTGGCCCGCACCGACCTCGCCCGGCCCACCAGGGTGCTGTTGGCCGGGCACCTCGACACCGTCCCGATCGCCGACAACGTGCCGTCCCGGCAGGACGGCGACACCCTGCGCGGCTGCGGCACCACCGATATGAAGTCCGGCGACGCGATGCTGCTGACGCTCGCCGCGTCGCTGACCGCACCCGCACGGGATCTGACGTTCGTGTTCTACGACTGCGAGGAGGTCGAGTTCGAGCGCAACGGGCTGACCCGGATCCAGGCCGAGTATCCCCAGTGGCTGGCCGCCGACCTGGCGATCCTGGCCGAGCCGACCAACGGGCAGGTCGAGGCCGGCTGCCAGGGCACCGCGGCGGTGGCCCTGACAGTGCGCGGCCGCCGGTCGCACTCGGCCCGAGGATGGTTGGGGGACAACGCGATCCACAAAGCGGCGGCCGTGCTGGACCGGTTGGCGAGCTTTGACGCGCGGATCGTGGACATTGACGGCTGCGAGTACCACGAGGGGTTGAACGCGGTCGCGATCAGCGGCGGCGTCGCCTCGAACGTCATTCCCGACGAGTGCACGATCCGGGTCAATTTCCGGTTCGCGCCCGACCGCAGCCCGCAGAACGCGATCGATGTGCTGGCGGAGTATTTCGGGGACGTCGAGATGACCGTGCTGGACGTGGCGGCCGGCGCGCTGCCCGGTCTGTCGGCGCCGGCCGCTGCGGAATTCGTGGCCGCCGCCGGCGGCGCCGCGAAGGCCAAGTTCGGCTGGACCGACGTGTCCCGGTTCGCCGCGCTGGGCATCCCCGCGGTCAACTACGGGCCCGGCGATCCGTCCCTGGCGCACACCCGCCAGGAGTGGGTGTCGATGACCCAGATCCGCGAGATGACCGACGTGCTCAGGGGTTTCCTCGCCTAATCGGTTCCGCACCGGCCCGCGCTCCTGGCCCCGGGCGGATCAACTTCACCCGCG
>Ga0208588_1000056_pt1 | contig 32794 bp, 24 predicted proteins | sample NGESurshal092012_8_FD_184483 | JGI IMG/M metagenome (GOLD analysis project Ga0208588, IMG submission 184483) | Arctic peat soil microbial communities from Barrow, Alaska - NGEE Surface sample 415-3 shallow-092012 (SPAdes) | ecosystem: Environmental > Terrestrial > Soil > Wetlands > Peat ...
GCTACGCCGCCAGAACCCGTCTCGGAACGTCAAACTTGACTCAAACTTCCGGCTTCGCCGGTTGTAGCTCCCTAGCCGCCCGGTACTGAAACAGCGCAGTCCGCCGAGATCTTGACCGCCGAACCAGGTCCGGGCAGGGTCGGTGGCTCCGACGTATCCGGTGAGCGGCGCCGCACGGGTGCCCGGAGGGACGGAGTCCGCAATGAAGTACATGATCCTGCTGTACGGCTCGCAACGGGAGTATGACGCGATGGCCGGCCGGGCCGGCGCCGACCAGGCGTGGTCCGCCGACGATTTCGCCGCGATGGGCGCGTTCATGAAATCCTGGAACAACGACCTGGTGGAATCCGGCGAATTCGTCGAGGCGCGGGGGCTGGCCGAACCGGTGCTGACCAGGAGAGTCCAACTGCGCAAAGGGGTTCCGGTGATCACCGACGGGCCGTACCCGGAGACGCAGGAGGTGCTGGCCGGCTACACCGTCGTCGAGTGCGTCAGCTTCGACCGGGCGACGGAGATCGCCGCCCGGCTGGCGCAGTGCCCGAACCCGCTCGGAGCCGACGCGCAGTACATGGTCGACGTCCGGCTGATTCTCGACGGTCGCGACGAATTGGTGACGTGAATCCCAGAGCACCGGGACCTGGCGTCGAGCGCCTGCTGCGGGATCTGGCGCCGCAGGTTCTCGGCGCGGTGGTCCGCCGGTACGGAAACGCCGGGAAGACACTGTTGCGCAATGGGTTCGACCCGACGACTTTCTGGCGCCGGCGGCCGATCGGCGGGTCGCGCAGGACCCGGCAGCTCTCACCGAGGTCGACGACACGCTTGTCCTGCTGTTCCTGTGCTGCCACCCGGCGCTCGCCCCCGCCGCCCGGATCGGGCTGACCCTGCGGGCTGTGGGTGGGCTGACCACTGCCGAGATCGCCAGGGCGTTCCTGGTGCCCGAATCGACGATGACCCGTCGCATCAGCCGAGCCAAGCAGCAGATCAGGGCCAGCGGGATCCCGTTCGCCCTGCCGCCGATGTCGGACGAGCGTCTCGGCCCCGTGCTGCACGTGCTGTACCTGATCTTCACCGAGGGCTATGCCAGCACCGCCGGGCCCGAGCTGTCCCGGGTCGAACTGTCCGGCGAAGCCATCCGCCTGACCCGGTTGGTGCATGCCCTGCTGCCCGGCGACCCGGAGGTCACCGGACTGCTGGCGCTGATGCTGCTGACCGACGCCCGCCGGCCCGCTCGCACCGATGACAACGGCAGCCTTGTCCCGATGGCCGACCAGGATCGGACCAGCTGGGATGCGCCGAGCGTCGCAGAAGGGGTAGCGCTGATCACCGAAGCGCTGCGGCGCGGCGCGCCGGGTCCTTACCAGCTGCAGGCGGCGATCGCCGCGCTGCACGACGAGGCGCCGACCGCGGAGGCGACCGACTGGCCGCAGATCCTGGCCCTCTACGACCTGTTGCTGCAGGTCGCCGACAACCCGGTGGTCAGGCTGAACCACGCCGTCGCGACCGCGATGGCCGCCGGTCCCCGGGCCGGTCTCGCGCGGCCCGACCCGCTGCGGGCCGACCCGCGGATCGCCGAGGACCACCGGCTGTTCGCTGTCCGCGGTCACCTGCTCGAAATGGTCGGTGACCGCGATGCGGCCCGCGAGTGCTATCGCTGGGCGGCGCTGCGGACCACCAGCCCACCGCAACAGCGCTACCTGCGTGCGCAGGCCACCCGGCTGGCCGGTCCCACCGGTGACCGCGAGTCGCGTGCGGCCACGGCAGCCCGACGCAGCTGCCTACGCGGTTGGCGTCACGAACTCCGGCTGGTCCAGCACCCGCGGCCAGCTCCCGTCGGGCTGCCTGTCGAAGAAGACCGTCGAGGCACACGGGCGCACCATCTTCCTCAAGCTTGACCTGACCATGTCACCGGACGACGACCGCCGCGTCCTGGCCGTCCCGACGGTGCTGCGGTCCATGCCCTGAACCATTCGATCTTTAGACGCTGGGCGGAACCTTATGGCCGCGGCCAGCCGATGAAGCAGTTCTGACCGTGACCCCGCCCATGGCCTACCGCGAACTCGGTGATGTCGCTCCGTCGTGCCAGCGGGTGATCTGATCCTGGATGCCGCCGACCGCGCTGGCGATCACCGGCCGGCCCTTCCACAGTGCCTCGGCGACGGTCAGACCGAATCCCTCAACCAGGCCCCCTGCACCACGGTCGCCGCATGGCGTTGCAGGACGTTGACGATCACGGCGTTCTCGTCCCTGTCGCCGATTCGGCAGGCTGACCATATGGACGCGGGCCCGGACCGCGGGAGCGAGCTGTTCCATCAGTTGATCTCCGCAGGGATTTCCGCCGAGGCCGTGCGACGTCGAGTGCGAGAGAGGGTTGTGGGATTCACCGTCACCCGCAGGTTGAGCGGCCCTTCATACCAGTGCCATCGTGGCCCGACGACGTTCTGCCAGGCGCCGCCGGGGTGGAGCTCAATGCGGGTGCCTGGTTCGGTGACAATCGGTATGTTTGGGGAGCGAGACTGCGACGGTTCGTCGGGGGTCGACAGCGATGGCGTAGTGGATTGTTCCGACCAGCCGGCGCCCATCCAGCACCGGCAGCAGCCACATCCGTCGCTGCGCCATGAGTTCCCAGACTTGAGTCACCGGGTCGTGGACACTGAGCGTCACCGCCGGCATCGCGGCGAGCGAGGCCGCCGTGGTCCGTATCGGGTTGCAGTCACGCAGGGCATGGTGCACATCCCTGAAGGAGATGATGCCCAACAGTTCACCGGCGCCGTCACAGACCGATAGGAACGCCGTCAGCAGGCTTCGCATCCGGCCGGCGACCTGAATGAGGGAGTCATCTCCGGCGACCCGGTCCGGATTCCGGACCATCAATTCGGCTGCGGTCCTGATCTGCTGTCTGTCGGGCTCCGGCCACCTGCTTGGCGCCACCGATTCCGATCCCCGGGAATCGCGGAGAACCCCGCGCGGACCTGCCAAGGGGTAACTCATCGCCGCCTCCAGTTCAACCGAAACCCTTGCATGAATTGTGGTCTCGTTCCTCCAAGGGAATGTCCCAGGTCACGCCTGTGCAATTGCAGCGAAAAGTGGAGCTCTGCGAGCGTTTCCGAATGTCGCGCGATCGGTGGCGATCACGAATCCTCACTTCCCCGCGCTTGAGCGACACCCCGCCTCGGCTCCCGTAACCCGGTCAGTCAATCCTGGTGAATTTCCAATGCTGGTCAAGTTTCGCTGGTGAATTTCCGCACGGTCATCCAACCCATGACGCCGCCGCTAGACCGTGTCTTTCGTGTTAGCCGTCTCCGTGAGTCGGACGCCTCTGGGGCACCAGGATCGGTGGCATCTGGCCCGTGCGAGTCCGGATGGGCAACGAAGCAACGAGGATCACTGTGCCACGCCGTGGCTGGTTTGTCATCCTTTGTCCGCATCGGAGAGCGATGTATGGATCACAGCGCGGCAGTGGCGGTTGACTCTCGTCGGGTACAGGGTCAGCGATGAATGCCTCGAGTGTGGGCCATGGGAACATCTTCTGCGGTTCGGGCCTTTGCTGACGACGGTGGGGCCGTCCGGACCGTCTCGAGGTGGTTTCCAGAAGATCGCGCCGCATTCGCGGTGGGTCTCTCGAGGCGTTTCAGCTCCTCCGACGGCGCCGTCCACCACTGCATGATCGGACCTGTGCTCTCCGCGAAGGCCGCCGCCCTCATGGCGCGTGGCTTGATGGCGCGGGATCCCCTTGACGACAACCGCGTCCGGCCAGTCAGCGAGGCGGACCGTTGCCCAGATCAGTCTGTGATCGACGGCGAGACGGTGGACCTTCGAGATCGGGTTGACGCCCGGGTGCGCTCCTTCGAGCCGGATTTCTGTCGTATCGAGTCGAAGCTGCGAGTTACCGGAACCGGTGAACAGCTTCCCCCACCAGGAGGCCCCCAACCCGGCACAATATGGCACCCCAGATACGCCTCAGCGCTCAACAGGGTCGACAGGGACTGTATCCAGTCGCGTCCGCGGAGCGAAGACCGAGCGCCACCCCTGGGTGCACGACGGCGCGTGGCGGGACGCTCCCGCCCGGGACACCGACACAGCGCGGATGGATGCGATCGGTGCTGCCCGCCGGGTCCGGCGGGCCGTCACCTCGTGATCCGCAAAGCACTGCGGTGGCTGTGATCTCACCTCGGGTGAGAAGCCGGCGCCGGCCGCCACCGCGGAGAACGTCGGAGGGACCACCCGTCGAACGAGGTTCCTCCGGTCACCAGGCCGGAACTCCCACTCCCCCACGCGACCGAATGAGGCTCCTTCAGGGTGAACGTGTTTCTGGGTGTCCCACCCACGGCAGTAGTTGCCCCAGCCCCTTACCACCATGATCTGCTCGACGCGGTTCTGACCGTCGAAGAGATGCGCCTGACGCACGAACGCGCTGTCCCGAGTTGAGCAGCGGTTGGTCGCGGTGAACCTCGCGGCCGGAGACGTTGAGAACTCATCGGACCCGGCACGATCGTCGCTGAATTCGAGGTGCTGGATTGCTTTCGGACACATTCGGTGCCGTAGATGCGCAACTCGTAGTGCTCGCGGCGGAATGAGATGAGAATGTTGACTGACATCTTCCGGCCAAGGTGCGAGTGACCCGGCTCGGGATTTCCGTCTGTAATTGCGCGAACCGAAAGCCGACTCCCGTCCGCGAACAGGCCACCGAATACCTGTTCTGACGCGGCCGGCTTAGTCAAGAATACCTGGTGGTCGCCCTAGCACCCGGCCTGTCGCCGTCGACGTAACAGCCACCCACTGATGGCCCGGTGAGGCAACATGGCGAGTCCTGGGTCCAATGCCTCTGGCTCGCAGGGACTTTGGGTTGCTTGCCGGCGCGGGATGTCGTCCGCGTTCCAGGACGTGGGGTTGCGAGTCGACGCGTCTTCGCATTGCGGCCGATTGTGCTGTTTGGTGAGCTACGAATAGCCCGTTCGGCGTACCAGGTTGACAACATGGCCTCAGCCTTGCCAACTCGCTGTGATCGGAACAGACTGGGCAAGCTCAACGATGAGCCCTTGAGGAGGCCAGCATGACCGTCATGATGACAATGGATTTACCTGTATCCAGAGCGGACCTCGAAGCGGTCAGCGCCGACTTGGGCACGCACGACAATCCGCCGGATGGCCTCATCGTCCATGTCGCGACGGCGACCTCCGACGGGGTGCATGTCTTGGACATCTGGGAAAGCCAGGCTGCGTTCGAAAAGTTCCGAGACGACCAGCTCATGCCGAGCATGATGAAGTTCATGGCTGAGCACAATATGAACATGGACGAAGCGCCTCAGCCCTCACTCGACGAGGCATTCGACGTCGTTCGAGGACGATAGACCCCGGCACCCACACCCAGCGCCGTTGGCCCGTTGGCCCGCCGGTCACTGGTCGGCGAGCGTGGCGATGAGCGCTGCGACCGCTTCGGGACGGGTGACCATCGGGCTGTGACCGCCGGACCACTCGTGCCGGGTGGTTGCCCTGGCGGCCATTGCGCGCTCCAGTTCGGGGTTCACCACCCGGTCGTCGGCGCAGATCACGTACGTCGAGGGGCGGCTGCGCCACGCGATCCGCTCGGGCACACCGCGGAAGACGGTGCGGCGCACCGGTCGAAGTCGGCTGACCGCGGCGGAGGCGATCTCCGTTGGCGCGTCCCCGTACAGCAGCTCCGCGGCCAGGCCCGGATCGAGAGTCACGAGCTGTCCGTCGTCGGAGAACCTGAACGCCTCCCCCAGCCGGGTCGGTGGGACGCCGAGGCCCGGTAGGGTCCGCCCGACGGATTCACCCTCCGCCAATTGGAACGCGGCCAGGTACAGCAGGTGGGCGACATGCCGGTGGACGCCGGCGCCGGTGATGACCGCGCCGCCGTAGGAGTGCCCGACCAGCACCACGGACCGGTCGAACTCGCCGATCACCCGGGTGGTCGCCGCGATGTCCGAGGCGAGGTCGGTCATCGGCAGTTCGACGACCGCGCTGACGATCCCGGCCCGGTCCAGGTCGCGGCGCACCGCGTCCCACACCCACCCGCCGTGCCACAGTCCGTGCACCAGAATGACGCCGACACCGATAACCGTTTGCTGCATCGTCGTCAATCACTCCCGTCACCTGAGCTGAAGCCGGTCAACACTGAGCCACGCCACCACGATTCCACCACGATTCCACCCGCTGGTCCGCAGCGCCGACCTGAAGGGCATCCAGATCGGCGGCCGGAACCAACGGCGGGTTGGACCGACGAAGGGTGAGGAATCCATCGAGCGGGCCTGCCGGCGCACAGCGGAATCATTGAAGGATCTGCCGGCCGGAACGGCCGCGGACCGCGAGGAGTGCCTTCATCGCCGGCCTGACCAGACGGAGATGCAGCTCATGTCCGTGCTTTTCGGGCAGGCCGGTGAACTGTTCGACGAGCTTCCGCCCGCCGCATCGAGCGCGAACTGTTCCGGCCCTGCACGGGCCGGGTGGGCTGCACCGGACGACCGCCGGCTCTGACCAACGGGCTGAGCAACAGAGCCGCAGTTGGGCGTCAGCCCCGCCGATCAAGCCGGTTGATCGTCGCTGTGCGGGGGGACTACCGGCGCGTCGAGCACGGTGACCGCAATCCCATACGGGAGGAACCGAACCTTGCGGTTGCCGTCGGTGTTGTGCTTGTTCGCCCGCAATGCATCGAGCTCGGTCGCATACACCTGTTCGACCCGAGCGTCACCGTCACCGTCCACGGTGTAGATCACCCAGACACCCTCGCCCGTCTCGCCGGTCGTTTCCGGCTCGGGCGCCGAACGACGGCCACGGCCGAACTCCTCCAAGACCCCGGACCACCCCGCCCGCTCACCGGACCCGTTGAGCAGCCGGGCGAATTGGCCGAGCGCCCCCCGCAATTGCTCACCCGCACCCGGGAAGATGCGATCGAGGTCCTCGGGATCGAATCCGAACGGTTCGTTGCTGGCCATGGCGGTCCTGCTGGCACGATCCCCGCAGCACCTGCGGACCCACCCAGTGTGCGCCATGCGACGCGACCGGGGGCTGATCGGTGGCGCGCCGGGTACATCGGCCCGGTTGCGGGTCCCCCGGGGCGACTACCCCAGGGGCCGCCACCGCATCCGTGAGACCGAACAACCGGCCGGGGTCGGGCTCAACCCAGCCGTCGCCGGTGACTTCGCACGGCGGCTCGTGCATCTCGAAGACCGGAGTTCGCCCAACTCCCCGAACCCTCGGTGGCGGACCCCAGTTCGGGACGGCCCGCCACCGTCCGGCGGTAGCGATCCGCCAAGTGCGACTGTGGGTTCGCGGTGAGCCCACAGCCGCCCTGGGAGATCCTGACTTCCTCGGCGTGCTAGGGAATCTCGGCGGTCTGCGCCTCCTGGATGAGTCCGCAACCGCCGACGCCTGCTCGGCGACCAGCTGCTCGGTGATCGGCTGGGCGGTGGCCGGCGCAATCGCCAGCGACAACACCCCCGCCACGGTCGCCAGCAGTGCGATGGCCCGAATCATTCCTCGATGCTGGAAGCCTCGTCGCTGCCGATCGAGGGCAGAGCTGCGTTGGTCCACCGATCCTCCTGGGAGTTGAGTGTTGCGTGTGGGATTCCTGTGTATTCTCCGAGACGCCGGATGTCCACCTTTGCCGGCGGCATTGTCGAGCGAGATGAAGAATCGATCAGCAATTTCCGACATTGCCGACAATTTGCGAAGGTAAGCGCTGCTACGGGCAGGGACGCCCTCGGCCAGCGGTCATGGCACTGACGGCCGGCCGCCTACGACCCGGCAGGATCGCCGGCACCGACAACTCTGCGCCACGAACTGGACAGCATCCTGAGGTTCGTCGGCTGCTGTGGTGGCGGGCTGACCGAGAACAATAAGGGTCTCCGACTTCGAGCCTTTGTGACGCCTGAAGCTGGATCAGGGCTCTTCCGCGGGCCGGGCCCGGCCGTTGGTGGTCGCGAGGGCGGCCCCCACCTGATTGGCGAGTGTGACCGCGACGCGCAGCTGTTCGTGCGACGGCCTGACCACCCGGGTCGCGGCAGTGAGCACCAAGTGTCCATAGGTGACACCACCGCTCTGCACCATGAGCGCGATCTTGGAGTCGGTGGGCAGGCCTTGGCGAGCGACATTGATGGTTCGGCCGGCGCGGGTGACGGTTCCGGTGGCGTTCAGCGCGGGCAGTCCCGACCGGGTGCCGACGTCGAAGCGGCAGCTGTCGATCTGCAGGATATCGACGATCTGCTGACACACGTGGTCGATGAGTTCGCCGGTGGAGGAACGGCCGGCTGCGACAGTTGCGGCCGTGCTGAGCACACCGTCGAGGTACCCCCACTCCCTGCTGGCCAGGGCCTGTTCGCGACGGCCCCACAGGGCCACCTCGGTGACCGCGGCGCCGACGAGCAGGAGCAGCACCGCCGTCTCGATGTCGGCCCGGTCAGAGATGTTGAGAGTGTTGTACGGCTCGGTGAGGAAGTAGTCGAAGCCTGCCGCGCTCGCGAGTGCAGCCACGATGCCGGCCAACCGGATGCCGGTCGACGCCGCAGCAACAACCAGCAGCACCAGTCCGAGAGCAGCGTTGGTGTTCGCCACGGATTCACGGAACAGCGCCAGGATTCCGCACGCCACGAGTGGTAGGACAGCGGAAGCAGCCACGACGAGTGGTCGGTGAGCCTGTAGAACCGGGTCGACTCTCATTTCCCTATCGAACCGCCAACTGCAGCGGCGATGCGGACCAGAGCCGAGTCGAGAGGGTAGAGAGCGGCGGGTGGGGTCCGCTTGATCCACGAACGTGGCCGGGTTCGGACGACCAGGCCTGTCTGCTGGTGATCACCAATTCTCACCGCTGATCCACGACGACGCACAACTCACAAACTCGACCTCTCAATTGTCGTCGACATAACGCGCCGTCCGTGGACCGTCGCCGAGCCGATCGCGAACGACTGTGCCGAGTCCGACAAAGGTGACGAGAATACCGCAGACCACTGCGACGACGCCCAGCATCTGCGGCACTGCCTCGTCGGTGGCGGCGACGGCCATGAAGCCGAGGAACCCGGTCCACACACCGAAAACAGCCACCAGCAAGAACCGACTTCGAACTTCCATCGTCGACGCACCACTCCTAGATCGTGACCGGCATTCAGCGATGAGCCGTTTGCGGTTGACACCGTCGGTGCCAAGCCGGGTCAGCCGGGTTAGGTAGAGCCGCTGCCACCAGGTCATCAGCACCCAGCGGGGCAGAATCCCCGCGGGTATCTCCTGCCCGCCCGGGGAATCTCATCGATCCTTTATGTACTTGTCCGACAAAGGTCCGGAATTCCATGACCAGGCAAACTGTAGGACCCCGCACACCGTCCACGAACCATCTTGACGGAACATTGACACCCACACCGGAAACCTTGACGGAATCCTTACGGCCGTCCCACGGCGAAGCCACGTGCGCGATGAGTAGCCGCTGATCACGGCAGAAACCGGTAGCCGACGCCTGTTTCGGTGATCAGGTACCTGGGGTGGGCGGGATCAGGTTCGAGTTTGCGGCGGAGCTGGGCCAGGTAGACCCGCAGGTAGTGCGTTTGCTGGGCGAAACCGGTGCCCCAGATGTCGGTGAGGAGCCGTGATTGCGGGACGATTTTGCCATCGTGCCGGATCAGCATCTCCAGGATGGACCATTCGGTCGGGGTGAGCCGGACCGGGCTGCCGGCCCGATTGACCTGGTGGGCGGCGAAGTCCACGGTGAAATCGTCGGTGACGACGGTGTCTGCGGTCGCTGATGGCGGTGGCGAGGTGCCGCGGCGGACGGACGCCCGGATACGCGCGAGGAGTTCGTCCATACTGAAGGGTTTGGTGACGTAGTCGTCGGCACCTGCGTCAAGTGCTTCGATCTTTTCTGCGGAGGTCGACCTGGCGGACAGCACAATGACGGGTACGGCGGACCAGCAGCGGATCCCGGCGAGCACCTCGATACCGTCCAGATCGGGTAATCCGAGATCGAGGATGACGACGGCGGGCCTGGTGCGGGTGACCTCGGTCAGGGCGGATCGGCCGTCATAGGCCAGATTGACGTCGTATCCGTGGGCCCGGAGATTGATTTTCAGGGAGCGGGCCAGCGCCCGGTCGTCGTCCACCACCAGCACCCCGATCACCGCTGGTCGCCTGCCGCGACTGTGGTTGCCCTGACAGTGCTCTGGGCAACCGGCACGGTGACGATCATGGTGAGGCCACCGCCGGGAGTGTCGTCCACCTCGATGGTGGCATCGACGGCGTCGGCAAGGCCGCGGGCGACGGCCAGACCGAGCCCCACACCGGACCCCTGGGGGACGTCGCCGAGCCGCTGGAAGGGGGCGAACATGGTGTCCCGCTGGGCGATCGGGACGCCGGGCCCGTGGTCGACGATCCGGATCTGGACGTGGCGGCCACGTTCGTCGGTGACCTCGCCGGCCAGCAGCCGGACGCTTTTCCCGGGCGGTGAATATCGGACAGCGTTGAAGGTGATGTTCGCGATGACCCGCTCCAGCAGGCCCGCGTCGGTGTCGATCAGCGGGAGGTCGTCGGGGATGGTGTCGTGAACCCGGTCACCGGGGATGCCGATCATCGCCTTGTGCACCACCTCGTCGACCGACGACGGCCGGCGGAGCGGGACGACGGCCCCGGTCTGCAGCCGGGACAGGTCCAGGAGGTTCTCCAGCAGCGCGTCCAGCTGGTCGGCCGCTGCGTCGGTGGCCGCCAGCAGCTCGGTCTGGTCAGCCTCTGACCAGGTGATGCTCCGGTCGCGCAGGCTGGACACCGAGGCCTTGATGGTGGACAGCGGCGTCCGGAGATCGTGCGACAGTGCGGCCAGCACCGCGGTCCGGACGTTGTCTGTCTGGCGTAGCCGCTCACCCCGCTCGGCCTCCCTGGTCATCCGTTCCCGGTCCACGGCCAGGACCGACTGGGCGGCGAACACCTCCACCAGCCGCAGGTCCGACGGCGGGAGTGGCCGCCCGTACATCGCCAGCACCCAGCCCGAGTCGGATGGGCCGGCCGGGACCGTCACGTCCGCGCCGTCGGGGCCGACCGAGCCGGGTGCGTCGTCGGTGCCGGACGTCGTCGGGTCGAGAGCGACGTCCGGGCCCGCGCTGCTGACCACCCGGTAGGTGCCGGTCGGCGCGTCGACGGTCGATACGAGCTGTACCGACCGCATGCCGAACCCAACCCTGGCCTGTTCCAGCACGGCATGCACGGGGTCGGTGGAATTGATGACGCTGGTCGCGGCGGCGGCAACGAGCTGAGCCTCGGCCTTGCCTTGCGCGGCCTGCCGGGCCCTGATGGTGCTGCGGTCGACAACGGACGCGACGGTGACCCCGACGATCAGGAAAACGACCAGGGCAAAGGCGTTTTCGGGTTGGGTGATAGTGAAGGAACCGAACGGTGGGGTGAACAGGTAGTTGGCCAGCAGCCCGGCGATCACCGCAGCCGCCGCGGCGGGCAGCGCGCCCCCGATCAGGGCGTTGCCGAGCACGCCGAGCAGGAAGACCAGCAGTACGGTGCTCAGGCCCAGGCTGTCCCGCCAGGGCAGCAGCGCCGCGGCCAACGCGAACGGCAGCAGGACGGCCGCCACCCATGACCCGACCCGACCGGGGCCCGGCCGGCTCTGCGAACGGGGTGGGCGGGCCCCGGCGGCGCGGGGATGGGTGACCATGTAGACGTCGATGTCACCGGAGCCCTTGACAATGGCATTCGCGACGCTCGGCCGGAACAGCTGCGCGAGGCGGCCGTGTCTGGAGGCACCGACGATGATCTGGGTGCCGTTGACCGAGCGGGCGAATTCCAGCACCGTTGCGGCGACGTCGTCTCCGACGATGAGTTGCAAGCTGCCGCCGAGGTTCTCCACCAGCAACCGTTGCCGTTCGATTTCGGTCGCCGACGCGGTGGCGGTGCCGTCCGACCTGACGACGTGCACGGCGATCAGTGAGCGGCCGGCCACCCGACCGGCGATCCGCGCCCCACGGCGCAGCAGCATCGCCCCTTCCCGGCCGCCGGTCAACGCGACCACGATCCGGTCCCGGGCCGCCCAGGTCCCGGTGATGCCGTGCTCCGCCCGGTACCGGTCCAGGCCCTCCTCCACCCGATCGGCCACCCAGAGCAGGGCCAATTCGCGCAGCGCGGTGAGGTTGCCCTCCCGGAAGTAATTGCCCAACGCCGTGTCGATGCGTTCCGCCGGGTAGATGTGGCCGTGCGCCATCCGCCGACGCAGCGCCTGCGGGGTCATGTCGACGAGTTCGATCTGTTCCGCTGCCCTGACGACCTGGTCGGGCACGGTCTCGGTTTGCTTGATCCCGGTGATCGCGGCGACCACGTCGTTGAGGGACTCCAGATGCTGCACGTTCACCGTGGTGATGACGTCGATACCGGCGTCGAGGAGCTGATCGACGTCCTGCCAACGCTTCTCGTGCGCGGAGCCGGGGGCGTTGGTGTGCGCCAATTCGTCGACCAGCACTACGTCCGGACGCCGGGCCAGCACAGCGTCCGTGTCCATCTCGCTGAGCTCGACGCCCCGGTAGCTGGACACCCGCCGGGCCACCACGGGCAGGTCCACGACCTGCCCCGCGGTGAACTCCCGGCCGTGGGTCTCGACGATGCCGACCACCACATCGGTGCCCCGACCGGCCCGCCGACGGCCCTCGCAGAGCATGTCGACTGTCTTGCCGACACCCGGCGCCGCGCCGAGATACACCCGTAGCCGGCCCCTGGCCTTTGCCTTGACCGTGGCCGGGGCCGCCTGGGCGGCCGGGTCGTTGGCGGCCACCGACCCGCTCACCCTCCCGCAGCGGGGCTGAGCCGCTCCAGGGCGAGGTTCAGGTCCAGTACGTTGACCCGTTCCTCACCGATGAACCCGAGGGCCCGCCCGTCGGTGTGTGCCTGAACGAGGTCGCGGACCTGGTCCACGGACAGCCCGCGGGCGGTGGCCACCCGATTCACCTGCAGCTGGGCGTAGGCCGGGCTGATGTCCGGGTCCAACCCGGACGCCGATGCGGTCAGCGCATCCGGCGGTACCTCCGACGGGTCGACCCCGTTGTCGGCGGCGATCTGCGCACGCCGCTGCTCGACAAGGGCGAGCAGGTCCGGACTGTCCGCTGCGAGGTTGGACCCGCCCGAGGACATCGCGTCGTACCCGTCGCCGGCGGCCGACGGCCGACCGGCGAACCAGTCGGGTCCGTCGAACTGCTGCCCGATCAGCTCCGACCCGACCACAGTGCCGCTGTCGTCCGCGACGAGAGAGCCGTTCGCGGAGTTGTTCGCCGCAAGCTGGCCGATGCCGAAGACGAGCAGGGGGTAGGCGATGCCGAGGATGATGATCATGGCCAGCAGGAACCGCAGCGCCACCAAGGCCTGCCTGCCGGCGATGGAGACGAGCGCGGACCCCGAGGGGCGGGCGGTGATGGCGGGTTGTAGGGGTCCGGGCCCGTCAGTGACGGCTTCAGTGGTTGTCATGAGGATCAGCCGATTCCGGGGATGAGGGAGATGACCAGGTCGATGAGCTTGATGCCGACGAACGGCACGATCAGCCCGCCCACGCCGTAGATGAGCAGGTTGCGGTTCAACAGTTTCGCTGCAGAGGACGGCCGGTACCGGACGCCGCGGATGGCGAGCGGGATCAGCGCGATGATGATCAGCGCGTTGAAGATGACCGCGGACAGGATGGCCGAGGTCGGCGAGGACAGCCGCATGATGTTCAACGCGGCCAGGCCCGGGTAGGCGGCCATGAACATCGCGGGCAGGATCGCGAAGTACTTGGCCACATCGTTGGCGATCGAGAAGGTGGTCAACGCTCCTCGGGTGATCAGCAGCTGCTTGCCGATCTCGACGATGTCGATCAGTTTGGTGGGGCTGGAGTCCAGGTCCACCATGTTGCCGGCCTCTTTGGCCGCCGACGTCCCGGAGTTCATCGCGACCCCGACGTCTGCCTGCGCCAGTGCCGGGGCGTCGTTGGTGCCGTCGCCGGTCATCGCGACGATCCGGCCGCCTTCCTGCTGCTTGCGGATGTAGGCCAGTTTGTCCTCCGGGGTGGACTCGGCGAGGAAGTCGTCCACCCCTGCCTCTTTGGCGATGCTCTGCGCGGTGAGCACGGTGTCACCGGTGATCATCACCGTGCGGATGCCCATCGCCCGCAGGTCCGCGAACCGCTCGGCGATGCCCGGCTTGACCACGTCCTTGAGATGCACCACGCCCAGCACCTGGGTGCCCTCGGCGACCAGCAGCGGGGTGCCACCGTCACCGGAGATCTCATCTGCGGCCGCCAGCGACTCCGACGGCACCGTGCCACCGTTGTCGGCAACCCATTGCGCGACCTGGGAGACCGCGCCCTTGCGGACCGAGCGAATGTGACTGGCGCCGTCCGTACCTGCGGCGGGCAGGTCGATGCCGCTCATCCTGGTGCGGGCGGAGAACTCGATCACCACTCCGTCCTTCGCCGCCGCGCCGGCCCACTGCGGGTCCACGTGGTAGGTCTGCTGGCACAGCTCGACGATCGACTTCCCCTCCGGGGTCTCGTCGGCCAGGCTCGCGGCCAGCGTTGCGGACGCCATCACGTCCGGGTCGACTCCCGGGGCGGCTACCAGCCTGGACGCCTGCCGGTTGCCGTAGGTGATGGTGCCGGTCTTGTCCAGCAGCAGGGTGGAGACGTCGCCGGCGGCCTCGACGGCCCGGCCGCTCATCGCGAGCACGTTGTGCTGCACCAGCCGGTCCATCCCGGCCACCCCGATCGCGGAGACCAGGGCGCCGATGGTGGTGGGGATCAGGCAGACCAGCAATGCGACCAGGATCACGATGGACTGTGGTGAGTTCGCAAAGTCCGACATCGGTTGCAGCGCAATGACCACCAGCAGGAACACGATGGTCAGGCTGGCCAACAGGATGTTCAGGGCGATCTCGTTCGGGGTCTTCTGCCGCACCGAGCCCTCGACCAGGGCGATCATCCGGTCGACGAACGACTGGCCCGGTTCGGTGGTGATCCGGATGACGATGCGGTCGGACAGCACCCGGGTGCCGCCGGTGACCGAGGACCGGTCACCACCGGATTCCCGGACCACCGGGGCGGACTCCCCCGTGATCGCCGATTCATCAACGGAGGCAACGCCTTCGACGATGTCGCCGTCACCGGGGATGATGTCCCCGGCCTCGCAGACCACCAGGTCGCCGACCTTCAGCACCGCGGCCGCGACCTGCCATTCATGGCCCTGATCGTCCAGTTTGCGGGCGGTCGCGGTGTCCCGGGACGCCCGCAGGGATGCGGCTTGCGCCTTGCCGCGGCCCTCGGCGACGGCGTCGGCGAGGTTCGCGAACACCACGGTCAGCCACAACCACACCGTCACCGAAATGACAAACACACTGGGTTCGGTGAAACACAGCACCGTGGAAATGGCGGCGCCGACCTCGACCACGAACATCACCGGGTTGTGCCACATGACCCGCGGGTCAAGTGCTCGCAGCGCGTTCGGCAGCGCCTTCCACAGGCTGGCCGGGTTGAACACCCCGACGCCGATGCGCCCGGCCTGGAATTCCTGGTGGTGCCGGGGATGTGACGGCGGAGTCAGAACGGGAGTACTCATCTCAGATCAATCCTTCTGCGAGGGGGCCGAGCGCTAGCGCCGGCAGGTAGGTCAGGGCGGCGACCAGCACGACGACGCCGACCAGCATCACGACGAACTGCGGCCGATAGGTCGGCAGCGTGCCCGCGTCGTCGGGCCGGACACCCTGCCGGGCAAGCGAACCGGCCAACCCCAACACCAGGGCAATGGGCAGCAACCGACCGATGAACATCGCGATGCCCAGGGCGATGTTGTAGAAGTCGGTATTCGCGGACAGCCCGGCAAACGCGGAGCCGTTGTTGTTGGCCGCCGACCCGAACGCATACGCGATCTCGGTCAGGGCATGGGGTCCGCTGTTGAGCGGGCCGGCCTGACCGGCCGGCAGGGCCAACGCGGTAGCAGTGCCGAGCAGCACCACCGCGGGAGTGACCAGCAGGTAGCTGGCGGCGAACTTCATCTCGGTCCCGCCGATCCGCTTTCCGAGGTAGGTCGGGGTGCGGCCGACCATCAGGCCGGCGATGAAGACCGTGATGATGGCCAGGATCAACATGCCGTACAGGCCCGAACCCGTTCCGCCTGGCGAGATCTCACCCAGCAGCATGTTCAGCAGCAGCACCCCGCCGCCCAACCCGGTGTACGAGGAATGCGTCGAGTCGATGGCTCCGGTCGACGTCATCGTGGTGGACACCGCGAACATCGCCGACAGCGGTATCCCGAACCTGACCTCCTTGCCCTCGGTCGCCGCTCCCGCGGCCTGCAAGGCCACCCCGGGATGCGCGTTCTCCACCGCGATCGTCGCCACCAGCGCGCCCGTCCAGAGCACTGCCATCGCGGCCAGGATCGCCAGACCCTGCTTGGTGTTACCGACCATGCGGCCGAACGTGCGGGGCAGCGAGAACGGGATGACCAGCAGCAGGAAGATCTCGAACAGGTTCGTGAAGGCGTTCGGGTTCTCGAACGGGTGCGCGGAGTTCGCGTTCAGGTAACCCCCACCATTGGTGCCCAGCTCCTTGATCGCCTCCTGGGAGGCGATCAGCCCACCCGGCAACGTCTGGGTACCGCCCGTGATGGTCGCGATATCCGTTGGCGGGTTGAGGTTCTGGACCACACCGGAGACCACCAGGACAAGGGCGGCCAGCACCGACAGTGGCAACAGAACTCGCAAGCTGATCCTGGTCAGATCGACCCAGAAATTCCCGAGCCGGTCGGTGTTCCGGCGGACCAAACCGCGGATCAGCGCCGCCACCACGGCCATCCCGACCGCGGCGGACAGGAAGTTCTGCACCGTCAGGCCGATCGCCTGCACGGTGTATCCGAGCGCAGATTCACCGGAGTAGGACTGCCAGTTGGTGTTGGTGACGAAGCTGACAGCGGTGTTGAAGCCTTGCGCGGCCGGCATGTTCGGGGTGTCGTTCGCGAACGGTAGCCATGACTGCACCGACAACAGCCCCCACAGCAGGGCTATCGACACCAGGCAGAACGCCAGCACCGACAGCAAGTATGTGGTCCAGCGCTGATCCGCCGACGCCTCGATCCGCAACGTCCGGTAGAGGCCGCGCTCGGCCCGATTGTGCTTCACCGGGGTGAAGACCCGCGCCAGGTAATCACCCAGCGGGACATGCACCAGCGCAAGCGCCGCCACCACCAGAAAGATCTGCAGGCCGGCTGCCAGGGCCGGGCTCATCAGAACCGCTCCGGTTTCAGCAGAGCCATGACCAGGTAGCCCAGCAACAGCAGGGCGACTATCCCCGCGACGACCGTCATCGGTCCTCCATGCACTCGTTCGACAGAGCCCTGGAATGCCAGGACCTCCCGAACGGTAGGGCCGTGCCCAACCCCCAGGCTCCGTCTTGACGGAACGTTGACGCCCGGCCGGGAAACCTTGACGAAATCCTTACGCCGAAGCTGCCGAGGGCGACGGTGAGCTCATCCAGCCGCTGGGTGCGACCTTGCTGGCAGATCTGCAGGTCGACTCGGTGAGCGGCCTGCGCCCGCTCGGGCGGCACAGACCAGTTCTCGGGTCGCGGCGTCGATGCCGTCGGACAGCACGCCGAGGTCGGGGACCATGTCCGCGTCGCCGGTCACCCCGTAGGCGACGTGCCCGTCGTAGGAGACGATCCCGATGGTGATGCGCAGCCCGAGGGCAAGCGGGATGTACGGCACCATCTCCAGCATTCGGCGTCCGAGCAGGAACAGCGGGACTTGGGGGCCGGGCACGTTGGTGGTCACGGTGCTGAAGGACCGCTGCGGGAGCCGGGCGGTGATCCGCGCACCCAGGGCGAACAGGGTGGGCGGTAGCAGCTCTGTCGCATCCAGGATGGTGTCCACCCCCATCGCCATGCCGTGAGACTTGAGTCCGGACAACTGGTCGGACACCGCCCGCAGTCGTCGGACGGGATCGGCGATCCCTACCGGCAGATCGGCGAATACCGCCGACACCTGGTTTCCCAGGGTCGGAGGTTGTCCGGGCCGGCGCATGGACACGGGCACCATGGTGCGAATGGTGCGGCCGTCGAGGTCCTGCCCCCGCGCGAGCAGGAAGGTGCGGAAGGCGCCGGAGATGACCGCCAGCAGCACGTCGTTGACCGTGCCGCCGAATGTGTTCTTGATTGTCTTGACGTCGCGGAGGTCGCTGCGCGCCCACTCCCAACTGCGGTGCGGTCCGATCGGTCCGTCCAGGACGGTTTCCAGCCGCACAACCCGGCCGCCGAGTGCGGCGAGGCCGCCGACATCGACGGCGACGTCGCGAAGCAGGCGGGTCGGGCTGGCAAGTGCGCGGGCGAGTGCCGTGGTCTGCTCGACCAGGACGCCCACGGTGTCCCGGAGCGCCGAGCTGACGAGTCGGGCATTCGACGGTGCGGGCGCGGCTTGCCACGACGATGCCAGCGGTTCCTTCGTTCGCTGGTGCCGGTCGAGGACGACACCCATCAGACCGGTTCCGGAAACGCCGTCCATCAGCGCATGGTGGGACTTGTTCAGCAGCGCCCATCGACCGTCGGAGAGCCCGTCCACCAGCCACATCTCCCACAGTGGACGATCAAGATCCAACGGCTGGGACATGATGTGCCCGGCGAGTTCGCGCAGTTGGGTGTCGGTTCCCGGAGCGGGCAGGGTGGCGTGCAGCACGTGGTGCTCGATCCGGAAGTGCACCGCGTCGATCCAGACCGGACGCCCTAGGTCGAGTGGGATACGGCGAAACCGTTGTCGGTAGCGGGGAGCCCGGTCCAGGCGCGCGGCGATGGTGGCGCACAGCTCGTTGTAGGTGGGGGACGGTCCGGCGAACAGCAACGCCGAACCGACGTGCAGCTGCTGGTTGCTGCGCTCCAGATCCAGGAAAAAGGCGTCGAGCGGGCTCATCCGGTCCATCCCGCCACCGTGCCCTGCCGGTGCGCGGCTGGGTAGGGCTGAAGGACCTTGCTCAGCGAAGGACCGTGCTCAGCGGCGACGTTGGCGGTCGAAGCGGCTGATCACGCGGTGACGAGCCAGTCGAGGATGGCGTCGACGGTCCAGTCCGGCGCTTCCAGTTGCGGGACGTGCCCCACGTTCCGGGCGATCGCGAAGCGCCAGGACGGGTTCGCGCGCGCGGCCAGCCGGGCCGAGGTCAGCGCTACCAGCCGGTCCTTGTCGCCGTGCAGGAGCAGGACGGGCGTGCGGATCTTGCGCATCTTGGCCTCGTAGGACTTGTGGTTGGTCAGCACCCACATCAGGCTGCGTGCGGCGCCGAGGAACTCGGAGTCCACCCCGGAGTAGGTGCTGCGTTCGCGGCTCAGGGCCACCGAGGCCTGCACGATTTCGCGGGGCACGAGCGAGGGGTCGACGCAGCACAGCCGGAGCATCCCGTCGACGGCGTGTTCCGCGGTGTTACGGCGCCGTCCGGCCAGGAACGCGCGACCGATACCCGGCACCGCGAACGCCGCGAAGGCGGCCGCCACCCGCGGATCCGGTCGGGTCAGGCGCAGCTGCGGCAGGGCCGGATCGATGAGAACCAGTCCGGTCACCGTCTCGGGATGCGCAGCCGCCTGCAGGATCGAGATCATCCCGCCCATCGAGTTGCCGACCAGGATGGCCGGGCTGTCGCAGATCTCGGTGAGGAACCGGTGCAGCAGGCGCTGGTTTGCCGGCACCGAGGTTGACCGGCCCAGCGCGCGGGTCCGGCCGTGCCCCGGCAGGTCAAGGGCCAGCACCCGGCAGGTGCGGGTGAGCCGCGAGGCGATGGCGGCCCAGTTGAGGTGGGACCCTCCCAGGCCGTGCACGCATACCAGGAGCGGGCCGATGGTCGGTCCACCGTGATCGACGTAGTGGGTAGGCCCGTCCAGGTCGACCCACCTGGAGACCGGCACCGTCAGCGGCTCACGCACTGCGCCGGCAGGGGGATTTTCGGTGGCTGATGGGTAGGGCACCGGCGGGCTCCAAGTGGTGGTGGATGGTGATTCGTCAGGGTACGTCCGAGACACCGGGTGCTGGTCGGGGTCAACGCGTGACAGGGGTCAGCAGGTGGCAGGGAGGGGGGGTCAACAGGTGACAGGGGGTCAACGGGTGGCAGGGGTGGGTGGCGCCGCCGCGCTCAGGTCGGCGGGGGCGGCGGCGGAGGTCTGATCCAGGCCGAGCAGCTCGATGGACTCCGCCCGCATCTGGATTTTGCGGATCTTGCCGGTGACGGTCATGGGGTAGTCGTCCACCAGGCGTATGTAACGGGGGCATTTGTAGTGAGCCAGGCGACTCCTGCAGAACTCCCGGACAGCGTCCGGTTCGAGCGGCGCCGCACTTGGCTTCAGCCGGATCCACGCCATCAGCTCCTCCCCGTACTTCGGGTCGGGAACGCCGATCACCTGGGCGTCCAGGATGTCCGGGTGGGTGTACAGGAATTCCTCGATCTCCCGCGGGTAGATGTTCTCGCCGCCGCGGATCACCATGTCCTTGATTCGGCCGGTGATGTCGACGTAACCGGCATCGTCCATGACGGCGAGGTCGCCGGTGTGCATCCATCGCGCCTGGTCGATCGCCTCCGCCGTCTTCTCCGGCTGCGCCCAGTACCCCAGCATGACCGAGTACCCACGGGTGCAGAGCTCCCCCGTGACGTTGCGCGGGACGGTGACGCCGGTGTGCGGATTGATGATCTTCACCTCCAGGTGCGGCAGGACCCGGCCCACGGTGGAGACGCGACGTTCCAGGGAGTCGTCGGATCGGGTTTGGCAGGACACGGGCGAGGTCTCTGTCATGCCGTAGCAGATGCTGACCTCAGGCATGTGCATGTCGCTGATCACTCGTCTCATCACCTCGACCGGGCAGGGAGATCCGGCCATGATCCCGGTGCGCAGCGACGTCAGGTCGTGCTCGGCGAACGATGGATCGTTCAGTTCCGCGACGAACATGGTGGGAACGCCGTACAGCGAGGTGCATCGTTCGGTGGCCACCGCGGACAGGGTCGAAGCCGGGTCGAACCCGGGCGCGGGGATGATCATGCAGGCGCCGTGCGTGGTGGCGGCGAGGTTGCCCATCACCATTCCGAAGCAGTGATAGAACGGTACGGGAATGCAGATTCGGTCCCGCTCCGAATAGCCGCACAGCTCACCGACGAAGTAGCCGTTGTTCAAGATGTTGTGATGCGACAGGGTCGCGCCTTTGGGAAAACCCGTGGTGCCCGACGTGTACTGGACGTTGATCGCGTCATCGGCGTTCAACGTGGACGCGATCGCCGACAGGTCGCCGCGATCACCACCCCGCCCGGCCGCGAGCAGGTCGGACCACTCGTCGTGCCCGATCAGGATGACCCGCTCCAGCGTCGGACACTGCGACCGGACCTCGTCGATCATCGCGGCGTAGTCCGAGGTCTTCAAGCCCGGTGTCGCGATCAGCGTCTGCATCCCGCACTGCTCGATCACATAGGCGAGTTCGTGAGACCGATACGCGGGGTTGATGTTGACCAGGACCGCCCCGAGCTTTGCAGTGGCGTATTGCACGAACACCCACTCCGCGCAGTTCGGGGCCCAGACACCGACCCGTTCGCCCTTGCCCACGCCGAGCGAGGCAAGGCCGAGAGCCACCGCATCGACCTCCTCGCCCAACGCCGCGTACGTCCACCGACGGCCGCCCGAACAGTCGACCAGAGCCTCCCGGTCACCGAACAGGGAAACTGCGCGGTCGAAGTTGTCGCCGATGGTGTCTCCCAACAGCGACGTCGACGACGAACCGGACGCATAACTGACCGGCGATGAGAATGACGCCATTGCCAACACCCCTTTCCATTCTTGGACCCGACCAGGCCTGCGACCCGCCGCCGCAGGAAAGATGCGTCAATGCCGCGCGAACTTGCTCACTTCACAATTGTCACTGTCCACCGCAATCCCACGACCTCCGTAATGAATCGTCTCGTCGTCCCGGAATTGCCCGGTCGGCGCGCGGCGAACGGTTCACCCGCCGGGGCACGTCGCCTCGCCGGGCGAAAGGTCTGGGTGGATGGCGCCGTCACGGTCACTGATCGCGGTGACGGCTCCCGATGTCGTCCGGAGCCGCCCGGAGCGCGCGGCCACGATCTCCGCCAGGATGGACAGCGCGATCTCTGCGGGCTGGTCGACCAACCCAGGGCCGACACCATGACGGTCAGGGCGTCGGTGACCGGGCCATCGCCGACAATCAACAGCTTCGCGGAATCTGCCATGCCGTCACTATCGCCCTCCGGGCGGCTCAGTCAAGTGATAGCCGGACCGTCACGCCGGCTGGGACACTCGACCCATGGCAACGAGCGGGCGGTCGCCGCGGGTCTGGATCGACGTCGAACTGGGCGCGACCTTCGGCAGCCCTGCCGCCAGCATCGACATATTCCATGCGTTCAGAAGCGCCATCGGCCCACCCACCGAAGCCTGGCTCTTTCACCGCGATCGGGCCCCCCTGGTGCGCGGGTTCTACTACCCCCTCGTCGCTCAGGAACGGTACGGCGTTCCGAAAGGGCTTGGGCCACGCCTGGTCCTGATCGACGCGATCGGTGATCACCTGTGGTTGAGCGGGGCGTCCTGCGGACCGGGCGACGGCGCCGCGGCGGCCATCACAGTTCTCGCGGAGCTCGGCTTCGACACCCCGCCAGGAATGAGCGAAGGCGAGCATTCGCCGCTCGCCCGGTTCGACGAGATGCATTATCTGGACGGGCAACTCAGCGGCCGGCGGCACCTGCTGGAGCAGCTCCCCGGAGCTCCACCCGGCAAGACCTTCGTGCGCGGCCGCCGACTGGTGAACCGGATGGAATTCGACAAGGGCGGCGTCACAGCCACCGACCTCCGTGACATCTGGGCGCTGGCGACCGAGCCCGACGGTTGGCTGGGACGACCCACCTCATTGACCCTCTACGACAGCAAGCGGCGGTCCGAGGAATCCGGCCACGACGGTTGCCAGCTGATCGCAACTGGCGGAACCGGCCGCGAGCTGTGGCTGCAGTTGCCAGAACCCGACGACTACGACCGGATCGCGCCCGGCCGGCAACGCACCCACTACGAAGGCGCCTACACCGAATACGAGGCGGTCAAGCAGTCGATCTTCCGGGCGGTCGGCGTCGAGATCGACCCGCCGGACGATCGCCCGCTGCGTCACAAGCTCGTCGGCCGGCACCGCCCACCACCCGAACTCATCCGCTGGCCCCGACCACGCCGGTGAACTGGGCGTCCGCCTGTTCCGGCGGGACACTGGCCGCCGGCAGGTTGAGCCCGCGGCCGATAGCTTCGGCGATCTCCCGGAACGGCACGCCCTCGTCAGCGACCGCATGCGGCCGTGAGCCGGCCGGCGCTGCCTCCAGCGCCATGCGGAACAGGCGCGCCGCGTCGAGCGTGTAGACGGCCGGTCAGCGGTTGGACCCGTCACCGACAGAGGCGGCGAACCCCTTCTCGCGGGCGATGCTGATCAGGGTCGGGACGAAGCCGTGGTGATCGAGCGAGCTGTGCACCGTCGGTGGGAGCCGGATGACAGACGACCGCACCCCGCGTTCGGCGAACGCCACCACCGCGTCTTCTGCGTCGATCCGGGGCCCTGTCTCCAGGGCGGTCGATGAGATCAGGCAGCGCCTGCTGGTTGGTGTCCTGTACCCAGCGTTCGAAGGCGATCACTTGACGAACTGAGCGCTATCATCGCGAAACGACGGGCCGTGGAACCGGTTCGCCATGATGTTGCTGCCGACGTAGCCCGATGGACAACATGAGCGGCGCAGCGCGGCCGTCCTCCCGGCACCGTGGCCCCGACGGCGGCAGGTCCAAGCAGCCAGCGCACGGTGGCGCATTCGGGAACCACCGCCCCTGAACGCGGGCCGGCCCGGCCCGGCGGGCGGCTCGGGTGGGCTTGGTCACCCGGCAACGGGGTCAACGGATGTCCGCGTCAGGCGTCTGAGGATCGGTGGGACCTGTCGCTCGGTGGAGGGTCGGCCGTTTCTCGACGTCCTGGAGGGCATCCGCATGCTGCACACGAAACGACCAGTCCGTGCGGTTGTCGCGGTTCTTGCGGCAACGGTGCTGGCCGCCACCGCCGCGTGCTCAGCTGCGCCTGTCTCCGGTCAGGCCGGCCCAGCTGCCCAGGCCGCTCCGCTCGCCACGGTGACGGCGTCGCCCGCGCTGGGAGACACCGCCGTGTCGCCGGTGCAGCCGGTGAGCATCTCGATCACCCGGGGCACCATCACCGCATTGGCGATGACGAGCCCCGCAGGCGCCGAGGTCAAGGGCACAACCTCCCCCGACAAGACGTCCTGGACGCTGGCCGAACCGCTGGGTTACGGAAAGACCTACACCGTCACGGGTACCGCGATGGGGATTGACGGCAAGGCCGTGCCCATCGCCGGCAGCTACACCACGGTGACCCCCACCGACAAGCTCACCAGCCAGATCTCCCCCGGCGACAACGCGGTCGTCGGCGTGGCGGCCCCGGTGATCATCCGGTTCGGATCCAAGCCGGCCGACAAAACCCTTGTCGAGCAGCACGTGACGATCACCACCAGCCCGCAGGTCGACGGCGCCTGGGCGTGGATCGCCCACGACGGCGACACCTGGCCGTCGCTGGACTGGCGTCCCAAGGAGTACTGGCCGGCCGGCACCACCGTGCACGTCAGCTCCGACCTGTACGGCCTGGATCTGGGCGGCGGGCAATTCGGCGGTGACACCGTGACGACCGACTTCACCATCGGCCGCAACCAGGTCGTGCTCGCCGACGCCAACTCGCACAAGATGGTCGTTCAAGACAACGGCGTCACGGTGGCGACCTACGACGCGTCCTACGGCAGCGGTGACATCATCGGTGATCCGAACCGGGTCACCCGATCCGGGATCCACATCGTGATGGACAAGAAGGAAACCACCACGATGAGTAACCCCGCCTACGGTTACACGGACATCACCGAGCACTGGGCTGTGCGGATCAGCGACAACGGCGAGTTCATCCATCAGAACCAGGCCACCGTCGCCGCCCAGGGCGTGGACAACGTCAGCCACGGCTGCGTCAATCTGTCCGCTGCCGACGCGCAGGCCTACTTCCAGACCGCGATCTACGGCGACCCCGTCGAGGTGACCGGCACCAGCGTCCAACTGTCCCCCGCGGACGGCGACATTTACGACTGGGCCATCCCCTGGTCCGAGTGGACCACCCTGGCTGCCAACTGAACCTGGTCGAGCAACCGAACACCGACGCCCGCTCCTGGTGCCCGCACCAGCTGCCAGCCATGGATGCCCGACGACTTCCTCGGATCGCAAAAATCGAGGCCGGTCCGGGTCCCGTTCCGGTATTCTGCAGCGACGTGCAACGTGCAACCGAGGGTGCAAATTCCCGGCGTGTCCCGGATGCCGACGTCTGTATCTCTCGCGCTCGGGGGCGCGTAAGGCCGCGCACCCCGAATGGAGCCTGATGAAGTCCCACAATGAGCTTTCAGTCGGAAGGCGATCAGCGATCGCAGTGGTTGTCGCCGTGCTGGCGGTCACCGCCGCCGCCTGCACGTCGGCCGGGTCGCAGTCGGGGTCAGCCGTTGCGATCAGCTCGGGTATCGTCACGGGGCCTGCGTCCGGGACGCCCTCCACCGGCTCGACCGGCCCGGGCGCATCGAACGGGTCCAGTGGCTCTCAGGCCGCGCCGCCGCCGGTGCTGATCCGCAAGAACGTGATGAGTCTGACAACGGCGGAGAAGAGCGACTTCGTCAGTGCCGTCAAGAAACTCAAGACGACGCCGGCGCCGAACGACCCCCGTGTCGCCAACTGGTACGACCACTTCGTGGTCGAGAATCTGAGCAAGTCCATTTGCTGGTCCAGTGCACCGAATCAGGGCGGGTACGGAAACTATGGGCCGGACCTGCTGACCTGGCATCGCGCATTTCTGCTGGAGTTCCAGGACGCGCTCACCCAGGTCGGCGGCCGCCCGATCGCCCTGCCCTACTGGGACTGGACAGACCCGGCAGCTACCGCCGCGGTTTTCGCCGACGACTTCATGGGCTCGACCGGTAAGGCCGACGATGATTACGTCGTCACCAGCGGGCCATTCGCCAAGGGTCAGTGGGCCATCAACGTCAAGGGTTTCCCGGTCGACGATCCCGGCCAATTCAACGATCTGGTGCGGGCCCAGGGGACAATCGGTGATGCCACCGAACTTCCTGCCGCCTCCGACGTCCAGCATGCCTTGGATCGTCCGCTGTACGACGTCGCACCGTTCGACCCGAGTGCTGATCCGGAATCGAGCTTCCGAGCCTTCCTCGGCGGCAACATCGGGGCAAGCGGGATCCACTGCAAAGACGGAATCGTCAGCGTTGCCGACGCCGGCGATTCGCGACTGGATGCTGCCGTGCTCAGATACGTCGGCGGGGTCAACAACAAGGGTCACGTCGGCTCGCTGACCGACACCGCGACTGCCCCGAACGACCCGGTGTTCTGGCTCGTCTACGCGAACACCGACCGCATCGCCGAGGCCTGGTGGAAGAACCACAAATACCAATACCTGCCCGAGTCAGGCGGACCCAACGGCGACAACCTCAACGATGTCCTTTACCCGTACACGAATTTCACCAACAGTTCGATGGCCAAGCCCGCCGAACAATTGGGTTACAGCTACGACACCCTGCCGACTGCTGGGGGCACCCCGGAGACACTGACCACGATCACGACGACGACCCAAACCGAACACTCCACAGAGACAACCACGACGCACACCACGCCAACAACCACCACGACGCCAACGACCACCACAACTCCGACGACGACGACCACAACGCCGACGACCACCACGACCGATACGACGACTGCGACCACCGACACGTCAGCAACCACCACCGGATAGCCGCGGGGTGCCGCCGCCGGCTCACCGGCCATCGAACGTCATGCCGGCAGGCTCTGCCGGGCAACGAAGGTCATAACCGGTAACCACCCGGCTCGGAGCTGGGCGCCTCGCCCGATCGCAGCCTGGTTACGAAGCAATCAAGGCTTGCCATCCCGGCCGACGGTGCGGGTCGGCCGGACCGGCCGGGGAGCGCTCACGCCGGTCGAGGATTGCGGCGCGGCTGCACCTGATGAGTTGGATGCACCGCTGTCAGCAAGGTCCGGGATGCCACCCTGATGCTCGGGCAGAATCAGACTCTGCGTGCCCAGGCGCGGGGCAATTTCCGCATGCTCGCGTTGGCCATGCTCACCGACCCGGCGATGCTCGTGTGGTTGGACGGACAGAAGCACGTCGCGGCCAGCCCGGATGCGCCGATCCACGGCGCCGCTGGGATTTCTGGTCTGAACCGAGCAACCCTACCTCCCGCGGGTGGCCGGAGTCGTTGCCGCCCGTCAACCCTTGACGTACGAAGCCTTTTCGGCAACCAGACCCGCGCGCACGCGGAACACATCGATGCCCCGGACGTGCCCAGGCCGATCACCGGCCCAGTCGTACCGCCACTGTGCGACGACCCGGTCACCACAGGCGAATGTCGACTCGGTGCTGAACCGGGCGTCGACGGAGCCGGCGAACAACTGCTCCCACGCCGCACGGACCGCGACCTGGCCCTGGTGGCGCACGCCGTCGGGCGGCGCGGTCGATTCGAAGACGCAGTCCGCCGTCATCATCGCCATCACGGCGTCCACATCCTGGGCGTCGAACGCGGCGCCGAACCGCTCGACTACTGCCAGTGGGCTGACGGTGCGGCCGCGACCGAACATGGCCAGCAGCCGGCTCTGCGGGTCGGCGTCATGCTCGACCTCGGGTCGCGGACCGACCGCGCCGGCGTCGCGGTACGCCGATTCACGTCCGAGGAACCACCCGCCCACCTCGCGGATCAGTTCCGGATCCAGCGTGTCGTCGACGCCGAGGGCCACCGCGAGGTCCCACCCATGGATGAGGTGATCGGCGCCGACCTCCCGCAGATACTCTTCGCCCGTCGCCGGACCGGAGCCCAGCAGCACCTTGCGATCGCCGACCCCCTGCGCACCGGCGGCGTTCCGACCGGCTGCTAACGCCCGGTCCCAGGCGACGACCGGATCGGCGCCGAGCAGATCGCCCGACAGCCGGTCACCGACGTCGTCGATCGTGGAACCGGCGAGCAAGGCTTCGAGCCAGAGGTTCTCGCCGGCCAGGTGGTTGACCAGATCCTGGATCGTCCACCCTTGGCAGGGCGTTGGAGCGTCCCACTGGTCCTGTGCGACCAGGTGAACAAGATCGTCGAAGCGCACTGCCGCCCGTTCGTACAGGGCCGTCCCCGCGAGCGCGTTCCCGGTCATCGTGCGTACTCCGTCGCGCCGTACCAGTCGACCAGCACGACGTCGTCGTCCCCGACCACCCAGGCGTCGTGCCCCGACGGCAGCGACGTGACATCGCCGGGATGGGCTTCGAACTCGGTGCCATCGGCCATCCGGATCCGCAGCGTTCCGGACGCGTGGTACTGGAAATGCGGTGCCTCACACAGTTCCGTGCCCGCGATCGGCTTGACGTCGGCCGACCACCGCCAGCCGGGATGCAGCACCAGCCGCCCGATGTCGGTGGGACCGATATGCAGCAGCTCGATGTGGCCATTCTCGAAGGACCTGACTTCGTCGGGAGCCGCGAAGTCCTTGTGGTGCAGAGTCTGGCCGGTGGATTGCCTGGTCATGGTGTGCTCCTTCCGCTGGGATACGTCCTGAGAAGGAAGGCTAGGGAGCCGACCTTGCGCTTCCCTAGCGGTTCGACATGATGAGCGGGTGGCGAGCGGCCGTGGCAGCGAACCGGCCATCGAACTGCGCTTGATGGGTCGGTTCGCCGTCGCGCGAGATGGGGCCGAAATCCCTGCTGCGAATTTCGGCGGGCGGAAGGTACGGACCCTGCTGCGCGTCCTCGCGACCCGCCGCGGCGGCTTCGTCCCCACCGACGTGCTCGTCGAGCTGCTCTGGCCGGACCGGCCGCCGGCGGATCCCGCAGCGAACCTGCAGGTGCTGGTCAACCGTGCCCGCCGCGCAACGGGCGCACCGTCGCTGATCCTCACCGGTCCGGGCGGATACGCGCTGACGCAGGACCGATTCTGCGTCGTTGACGCCGAGGAGTTCCTGGCCGCCGAACACGAGTGCTCGGCGATGACCGGGCGGCCCGCACTGACGGCCTCCGTCGGCGCGCTGGCCCTTTACCACGGTGAGCCGCTGCCCGAAGACCGATATGCCGCCTGGGCCGAGCAGTATGCCGCGAGCATTCTGCGCGTACGGCAACGCATCTTGGAGCGAGCGGCCGAGATAGCCATCGAGTGCGGTGATGTCGGCGTGGCCGTGGAGTGGGCAACGCAAGCCGTCGCGGCCGAACCCCTGCGGGAAGTCGCGGCGTTGACGTTGACCCGCGCGTTGGCCGCCGCCGGCGACCAGGCGGGAGCAGTGCGACACTACGATACCTACCGCCGGATCCTCGCTGACGAATTGGGCCTGGACCCGTCACCCGAGGCTGCCGCGCTGCACATCGCCCTGCTGGACGGCAGCTACCGGTCACCTCCGCCGATCGCGGTCAACAGAGTCAACGAGCGCGTCGGAGCCCTGCGCTTCGTCGGGCGGGACACCGAGGTCGCACAGCTGCTGGCTGCGCTCCCCTCGCGGGCAACCGGTACCGCCGACGGCATTGCAGTGCTGGCCGGCGGGTCGGGATCGGGCAAGTCGCGGCTGCTGGCCAGGCTGGCGACGGCGATTCCGGCGGTGTCCGTCCGCGCGTACTGGCCGCACCGGTCGGAGCCGTGGACGCTGGCGCGCGCGGTTCTCCAGGAGATCTTCGAAGCCGACATCGGCGCCGCCGACGGACTTCCCGATGCGCTGCGCGCCGCACTCGCCTCGATCGCGCCGGACATTGTCGGACGCGTGGGCCGCCCCACGGAGAGCGGAGTCGCCGATCCGGAGAGCCGGCGGGCGTTGGCCATCGAAGCGGGAGTCCGGCTGGTCAGCGCAATGGCCAACCTGGTGCTCGTCGTCGACGACCTGCAGTGGGCCGACCCGAGCAGTGTGCAACTCCTGGCCGCCATCGCCGACCGCGCGCCGCAGGCACTGTTGGTGCTGGCCTACCGACCGGAGGAGATCGCGCCCGATGGTGAAACGGCGACCTTTCTGCAGCACGCGAACCGCGCGGTCACCGTCGAACTGGCGGGACTCGCGCCGTCCGGCATCGACGAACTCGTGCTCGACGGGCGGTTGGCGCGCGCGCTGACGGAGTCGACAGACCGCACACCGCTGGCGGTGTCGGAGGTCCTGACCGCCCTCGCCCGGGACGGCCTCGTCTCCTGCGACAACAACGGTTGCTGGCGGGTGACGTCGGATCGGGCATCGTCCCGGGCCGCCGAACTGGGCGCCCTCGGACAACGGACCGCCCTTCGTCGACGCGCGCACCGGCAGACCGGCCTACCCCTCTTGGCCCTGAAACTGCTGGCGCTCAGCGGCAGGCAGCTGCCCGCGCGGACGCTGGCCGATGCAGCCGACGTGGGTGAAAGCATTGCGGTGGAGGCCCTCTCCGTGTTGAGTGCCGCCGGTTTGGCGCGCCTCGGTGAGCAGGGCTGGGCCACAGCTCATGACATGGTCGCCGACGTCGTCACCGACCGGCTCGACGTGACGGATCGCCGTCGACTACACGGCGTCCTGGCCGCTGCTCTCGAAACCGGCGGTGCCGAGCCCGCCGAAGTGGCCCGCCACTGGTCCGAATCCGGCGACACGTCCAGGGCGGCAGAGGCGTACGGCCGGGCCGCTGCCGCAGCCCTGGCAGCGTGCGCCGACGCCGAAGCCGAGCAGCTGGCCGACGACGGTCTCCGCCGGCCGAGTGCATCGGACACGGAAGCCTCCCTGCATCACCTCAGGGCGCAGGCCCGGCGGCGCCGCGGCGACATCAGCGGGGCGCGGGCGGACCTGCATGCCGCCCTGTCGACGAACGCGATCGGCCCCCAGCGGGCGATGGTCCTGGCGGAACTGGCCACCTTGGCCTCGGGAGCCGACGATTTGATCAGGGCGTCGGAGCTCGTCGAACTCGCCATTGTCGAATCGGGCGACGATGCGGCGGTCCGGGCGCACACGCTCGAAGTCGCATCGGTCATCGACATGAACCTGGCGCGCCCGTCGCGCGCCCGGAGGCGGGCCGGCGACGCGTTGGCGATCTTTCAGCGCATCGGCGACTCCCAGGGTGCTGCGCGCATTCTCGACGCACGGGCAATGGCCGTCTTCCTGCAGGGCGACATACGGCGGGGAACGGAACTGCTGAACAGGGCCGCGAACCTTTTCGAGGACTGCGGAGACCTGATGCGGGTGGTGACCCCGCGGTCCACCCGCGGGCATGGCTTGGTTTTTCTCGATCAACCGGTGCAGGGACTGGCCGACGCCTCCGCGGCCCCGGAGATTGCCCGGCGGCTCGGCCATCCGGAGGGTCAGTGCTACGCGCTCTGGCACCGATCCGAGGCGCTGTCAGCCATCGGCCGGGCGGCGGAGGCGGACGCTGACGGCCGGCAATCGCTGAGCATTGCCAGCGGTATCGGCCACCGTGGCTGGACAGCGACCGCCTGGCGCGCGATAGGAATAGCGCAGCAGGTGAGCCAGGAGCCGGACGCTGCCCTCGAGGCGTTTCGAACATCGCTCGAAAGCTCTGACCACCTCGACCTTTTCGGAAGTTGGGCCGCCGCCCGGCTGGCTCTGGTGCTGGTATCGCTCGGTCGGTGCGACGAGGCCGACCCACTGATCGACCGAGCCTTTTCCCAGGGCCCCCCGCTCGCACACTACGAAGCGCGGCTCGCTCGGGTGGAAGCTGCCGCGGCACGATCCGATCCGGCCGCGGCCGGGCTCGCCTCAGCCGCGCTGATCGCGGCTGAGAAGGGTGGCATGCTCGCTCACCGACCACGACTGCTCGAACTCAGCGATCAGTGACCCACGCCGACCGCCGTCTCACCCTGAAAGACGCCGGCCGCACGCAGCATGGCTCCGCGGCGCCCCGTCGGCCCCCGCCGCCGGCGTCACCCAGGATTGGTAGCCGCCACGACCAGGAGTTCGCAGGGCCCAGCGAATCCGTGCTCGCCCTCGAACTGTCCCAGCCGGGAGGTGATCTCGCGCCAAGCGTCTTCCTGCGCCTCCGGATCGAGCGGGGCGAGCATTTGATGCAGCGCTCCGAACGATTCGCGTTCGAACCGGACGCAGTCGGCGGCAGTGGGCAAGGTGAGTGGCGCCAGCACCGACCGGACCTCGACCTCTGTGAAACCGGCTCCGGCAAAGGCGCTCTCGAGCGTCTCCGGAGTTCCGAGACTGAACGGCCCGGGCTGTCCTGGTGCCGGTGGCGGCAACTGCGCCCTGCCTCTGATCACCGCAACCGGGATCGAGAAGAACCGGTTGGCCTCCGCCGTGGAATAGACAATCGCGCCGACGCGACCGCCGGGTCGGAGCGCCTGTCGTATCCCGGTGAGCGCCCGCTGCCGGTCGGGAAAGTAGATCAGCCCGAGCCGGGAGATCACGGCGTCGAAGTAGCCGACCTCGACCTCCAGGTCCTCGCCGTCCATCACCCGGGTTGCTGTGACCGCGGCCAGACCGGCCGACTCGGCCTCCCGATCGATGAATTCCAGCAGGTTCGGAGCGATATCGGTGGCCAACACCCGACCCGTCGTGCCCACCCGGCGTGCGGCGGCGAGCGTCTGTCCGCCTGCGCCGGCCGCGACGTCCAGCACCCGGGAGCCGGTCCGGACGCGCGTCAGGTCCAGCATCAGTTCCAATGCCGTTAAGTTACGCAGCGGGCCTGTTTAAGACATAGATCTCCGGGGCGGCGTCGTATTTGATGATCTTGTGGTGGGCGTGTTTGACGTTGGTG
>Ga0208588_1000057_pt1 | contig 32649 bp, 18 predicted proteins | sample NGESurshal092012_8_FD_184483 | JGI IMG/M metagenome (GOLD analysis project Ga0208588, IMG submission 184483) | Arctic peat soil microbial communities from Barrow, Alaska - NGEE Surface sample 415-3 shallow-092012 (SPAdes) | ecosystem: Environmental > Terrestrial > Soil > Wetlands > Peat ...
CCCGGGGAGCTGGGTGTGTGAGGGCGGGGTCGTCACCGGTGTGCGGGTGCTGGTGCCGTCGGGTGGCAACGTGATCTGCAAGATCACCAATACCGCGGTCTCACCGAAGCTGACCCTGGTCAAGCTCGTCGACAACGCCGGCACCGGGGGAACCGCGGTGCCGACCGACTGGACGCTGTCCGCTGCCGGGACCACCCCGATCAGTGGCCGGGTGGGTGCGCCGAGTGTCACCGCCGCGCCCGTCGCGGTCGGCGATTACACGCTCGGCGAGGGCGGCCCGGACAACTACACGGCCAGCGCCTGGTCCTGCGTCGGAGCGGCGGTGTCGGCGGGCGTGGTCACCCTCGCCGAGGGGGACGACGTCACCTGCACAGTGACCAACACCGCGATCCCTGGGGTGTGGGCGCTGACGAAGACGGCCAACCCGCCGTCCGGGAGCACGGTGGCGCAGGGCTCGACCATCGCCTACACGCTGACCGGAACCCACGAGAGCGGCGTCGCCGTGGTGGGCGCCACCGCGGTGGACGACCTGTCGCAGGTGCTGTCCTTCGCCACCATCGTCGAGCCGTTGCCGACCGCGTTGAGCCTGAGCGGCACCAGTCTCACCTGGACCCTGCCGGACATCGCGGTGGGGGCGGCGGTCAGCGTCACCTTCCTGGTGACGGTGCGGGCGGATGCCGCGGGCGGGACTCGCATTTTCAACTCGGCGGCGCCCACCTCGACGGGCGGACATTGCAGCCCCTGCGAGACCGAGCACTTCGTGGCGGCGGTGCCTCCGCCACCACCGGTGCCGCCCGCGCCGCCCGCGCCACCCGCGCCGCCGGCCCCGTTGCCGAACACCGGGGTGGCCGTACTGCAGTACCTCGGCTGGGCGCTTGGCCTGCTGCTGGCCGGTGCGTTCTCGCTGCTGCTGAGCCGCAGAAGGTCTTCGCGGCACCGATAGCCGGGAGGCCGACATCAGCCCCGTCCGGGATCGAGCCGATCGCCGGAGCGGTGCGGTTTCGGGTGGCCACCCGCTGATGGGTTCCGCTGCGGGCCTAATCGGTCACCGGCGGTGATTTTGCCCGTCCCGGGAGGGTGATCTCGCCCCCCGGCCCCCGGGTTGATCTCACGCAATGTAACTGGACGTTGACCCTGAGTTGTTCTACGCTAAGCGTATTCATCGCTTCGACGTGTCGGCATTTGGGTGAACGAACCCCCAAACGCACGGATGAGGTGGACGCAAACGGGTGGCGAGGGGCAGAAATGGGTGGAAGGCGTCGTACGAGGGCAGTGGGGGCTGCCGGCGTTGCAGCGTTGGTGGCGGGGGTGCTGATCGGTATACCGGCACCCGCACAGGCCGCGGTCAGCCCAACCGCGGGGGTGATCATCGATGAGGTGTACGGCGGAGGCGGCAATGCCGGCGCGCCGTACAACCGGGACTTCATCGAGCTGTACAACACCACCGCAGCACCGATCAGCCTGGCCGGGTGGTCGGTGCAGTACAAGGCGGCTACCGGCACCACCTGGGCCACCACCGCTTTGACCGGTTCCATTCCTGCGCGTGGGTTCTATCTGGTCGGTGAGGCGTCAGGCGGTGCGGTCGGCAGTGCGCTGCCGCCCACGAACGTCACCGGAACGACCAACCTGAGCGCCACCGCGGGCACCGTGGCGCTGTCCACCGCGTCGGCCGCATTGACCTGCAATCTGGCGGACTGCGCCACCACCGCCGCGGTCGCCGACCTGATCGGCTACGGCGCGGCAAACACCTTTGCCGGAACAGCTGCCGCCCCTACCGGATCGAACACCACGTCGCTGTCTCGCTCCATCGGCCATCAGAACACCGCGAGCAACGCGGTCGACTTCGCCGCCGAGGCCCCCCGCCCGGGCCAGGCGAGCACCCGACCCGACATCGTCAGGCCGGTCACCAAGACCATTGCCGAGATCCAGGGCCCGGGTGACGTCTCGCCCCTGGCCAATGTCGCGGTGACCACCACCGGTGTCGTGACCGGGACGTACTCCGAGGGCGGTTACCGGGGCTACACGATCCAGACCCAGGGCACCGGCGGTGTGATCGACCTCGGTAGCCACACGGTGTCCGATGGTTTGTTCGTGTTCTTTCCGACTACCGTCCCGGTCATCCCGGTCGTTCCGCTCGGTGATCTCGTGCAGGTCACCGGCGTGGTGAACGAGTCCTCCGGGCTCACCGAGATAACTGTCGCCGACGCGGGCCTGACGGTGCTGAACCCCGATCCGGCGCCGATCGCGCCCGCCACCGTGAGTTGGCCCGCGACCGACGCGCAGCGAGAGTCCCTGGAGTCCATGCTGTATCAGCCCACCGGGGACTTCACGGTCACCGACACCTACGGCACCAACCAGTACGGCGAGGTGGGGCTGGCGGTCGGCACTCGGCCGCTGATCCAGCCGACCGATGCCGCGGCACCGAATTCCCCGGAGGCCGCGGCAATCGTCGCTGACAACGCGGCCCGCCGCGTCGTGCTCAACGACGGCGCGTCGACGGATTTCCTGGCCGCGGGCAATGGCAACCTGACGCCGCCGTACCTCTCGCTGTCCGATCCGATCCGGGTGGGGGAGCCGGCCACCTTCACCGGTACCAGCCCGGTGATCGTCACCTACCGCAACAACCTGTGGAAGCTTGATCCCCGGGGACCGATCACCCCGGCCGGCCCGTATCCGGTGACCTTCGCCAACACCCGCACGGCCGCGCCCGACCCGTCGCTCATCGGTACGCCCGATGTCACCGTCGCGTCGTTCAACGTCCTGAACTACTTCACCACCCTCGGGACGGGCAACCCGGGCTGTGAGGCCAACCTGGACCGAGCCGGCGACGGGGTGACCGTCAAGGGCAGCAAGGATCCACTTCCCGTTGGAGCCTCGCCCTGCCTGCCGCGCGGTGCCTGGGATGCCGATGACCTGCAGCGCCAGCAGGACAAGATCGTCGCCGCCATCAATGCCCTGGACGCCGACGTCGTCGGCCTGATGGAGATCGAGAATTCGGCCAAGCTGGGCGAGGCCCCCGACGAGGCCCTGGCCACCCTGGTCGCCGCGCTCAACTCCGGCGCCGGCGCCGGCACCTGGGCGTTCGTGCCCTCGTCGGCCGACTTGCCGGCGGTGTCCGAGCAGGACGTCATCACCAACGCGATCATCTACCGGCCGGCCGTGGTGAGCCGGGACGGGGATTCCCGGGCGCTGGGTACCGAGAGCGGACCGGAGGGCGCGTTCGGCAATGCCCGGGAACCCGTCGGGCAGGCCTTCGCCCCGACCGCAGGCGGTGAGCCGTTCCTGTTCGTCGTGAACCACTTCAAGTCCAAGGGCTCGGCCGGGCCGTGGCCGGGTGACGTGGACTCCGGCGACGGCCAGGGCGCGTCCAACGAATCGCGCAGCCGGCAGGCGCAGGCCCTGCGGGACTGGGTCCCGACGGTGCAGGGTGACGTCCAGACCGTCGTGCTGGCCGGTGATTTCAACTCCTACCGGTACGAGGACCCGCTGCAGACGCTCTACGACGCGGGCTACACCGACGCCGGCGCGCAGTTCGCGGCCGACAAGCAGTCGTACTCGTTCGACGGTCGGTCGGGTTCGTTGGACCACATCCTGGTGAACCGCTCAGGATTGGCCAGGGCCACCGGTGCCGACATCTGGAACATCAACTCGGGTGAGTCGGTGGCGCTGGAATACAGCCGGTACAACTACCACGGCACGCTCTTCTATGCGCCCGACCAGTACCGATCCTCGGACCACGATCCGGTACTGCTGGGGCTGATCAACGAGCAGGGCCCGCAGCCGCTGACCTCGGTGCTGGCGGACATTACCACCGCCTACAGCGGGGGAAGGTATGTCAACACTGTCTATGTCGGTCCGGGTCCGGAACCGACCACGGGACGCGACGATCCGTCCAAGGAATCGACCTTGGGGAACCTGGTCGCCAACTTCCTGGTGACGACGCTGTCGCCGGCGAAGCAGGGTGGGGCCGGGATCGGGGTGATCAACCCCGGTGCGCTGGACGGCGAACTCCTGCTGGAACCGGACGGTGTCGTTACCGATGCCGAGGCGGCCGCGGTGCTCCCCGACACCAGCACGCTGCGCACCCTGTCGCTCACCGGTGCGCAATTCACCGCGCTGCTCGAGGAGCAGTGGCGTCCGGACGGGTCGTTCCTCGCGCTTGGCCTCTCCGAGAACGTCACGTACACCTACGACTCCACCGCAGCCGCCGGGGCGCGCGTCACTTCCGTCGCCATCGACGACACCACGGTCGACCCGGCCGCGACCTACCGGATCGGCACGACCAGCTACCTGGCGTCCGGTGGTGACGGGTTCGACGTGCTCGCCCAGGGATCCGCCGTGCAGGACACCGGGCTGCGCGCCCAGCAGACCTGGCTGGACTACCTCGGAACCCGGTACGGGCTGGAGGCGAACTACGCTCGTCAGGGCGTCGAGATCTCCGACCTGCCAACGCTAGTCGCGGTGGGTGGCACCCTCGATTTCACGATGTCGAACCTCGATCTGACCAGTCTCGGGTCGCCGCAGAACACCAGGATGGCGGTCAACGTCGACGGCGCTCGGATCGTCCAGGTTCCGGTGTCCGGTGGCGCGGCGTCGGTGTCGGTGTCGCTGCCCGGATGGGTGGGGCCCGGTGCCCACGTGCTGACGTTGCGGGCCAAACCGAGCGGCACCCTGGTCACCATCCCGTTGGTCGTGCGGGCACCCTGACACGCTCAACTAGAGTCTGCGTCGGAGTCCCACAGCCGAAGCACACGTTCCCATGAGAGGGGCAGCAGGCTGACCGACGCGGATGGAGACCAGGGTGCACGAGCTGCCGGCGTCCGTCGTACCGCCGGCGGACCAGGTTGCCGATCCAGGTGCGGGCCGCGGGCCGAGCTGGTTGGACCACCTGCTCGGCTCGGACCTCGCCGATCTGGTGGAGATCCGGCGCCGTATCCACGCCCACCCGGAACTGGGGCACCGCGAATCGGCCACCACGGCGCTGATCCTGCGCACCCTGCAGGCCGACGGGATCAAGGCCACCCTGATGCCGTCCGGCACCGGTGTGATCGCCGAGATCGGCAGCGGTGAAAGGATTGTCGGTCTGCGCGCGGACATCGATGCGCTGCCGATCGCCGAGTCGACCGGGCTGCCGTACTCCTCGACGCTGCCGGAGGTCTCGCACGCCTGCGGCCATGACGTGCATCTCACCGTGCTGCTCGGCGCGGCCAGGGCGCTGGCCAGGGCCGGCGATCTGGGCGGCCGGATCCGGTTCATCTTCCAGCCGGCCGAGGAGGTCTTCCCCGGCGGCTCGCACGACGTGATCGCCGCCGGTGGTCTCGACGGGCTGAGCAGACTCTTTGCGCTGCACTGTGATCCGCGGCTGGAGGCCGGGCTGGTCGGGCTGAAGGCGGGCGCCATCACCTCCACCTCGGACGTGGTCGAGGTGAAAGTCTTCGGGCCGGGCGGGCACACCTCCCGCCCGCACCTGACCAGCGACCTGGTGTACGCGCTGGGCATCGTGATCACCGGGCTGCCGGCGCTGCTCACCCGCCGGCTGGACCCGCGGGCCGCCGCGGTACTGGTGTGGGGCGCGGTGAAGTCGGGCGAGGCGGCCAACGCGATCCCCAGAGCCGGCGAGCTGCGCGGCACGCTGCGGATGATGGACCGCCGGTCGTGGGACGCCGCGGAGCCGCTGGTCCGCGAGCTGGTCGCCGAGCTGTTGGCGCCGACCGAGGCGGGGTTCGAGCTGACCTACCACCGGGGCGTTCCGCCGGTGAACAACGAGCTGTTCTCCACCGAGCTGATGACCACCGCCGCGCAGCGCGCGCTCGGTCCGGATGCCATCCGGTTGGCCGAGCAGTCAACCGGCGCAGAGGATTTCGCGGTCTTCCTGGAGCAGGTCCCCGGCTCGCTGGCCCGGCTCGGGGTGTGGGACGGGAGCAGCAAGAGGGTCGACCTGCACTCGTCGCACTTCACTGTCGACGAGCGGGCGATCGCCGCCGGGATCCGGCTGATGACGCATACCGCGGCGGCCGCGCTACGGCACTGAGGTGCCGTCGGCCGGGTCCGGGTGCTCGGCACCGTCGATAAAGCGGTAGGACCTGTCGATGACCGCCCGCAACGCAGCCGGGTCCGCGTCGGCGACGTTCTTCAGGTAGAGGCACGCGTTGCCGGTGGAGTGCCGGCCGAGCAGGGGGAGCAGATCCTGGTAGCGGTCGAACCCGCCGCTGACGTAGACGACGCTCTGCGCCGCGCGCGGCGCGAACGCGACCCGCGGGACGTCCAGTTCCCGGCCGGAGTCGTACCGCAGGTGCCGGCTACCGAAGCCGACGATCGACGTCCCCCAGATCACCGGCGGCGCACCGGTGACCTCGCTCATCGCCGCGATCAACAGCGCAGCGTCCGCCCGGCGGCGGTCGTCGGCGATCGCGGCGACGAACCCGGCCACGTCCGCTCCGGTGGGCACGGTCTTGTTGCGCACGACCATGCGGCCAACTGTAATGCCAGGTCAGGACGGCGGCGGGGGATCGGTGCGCCGCCGCCTCGCGGGCCGGAGCAGCACCAGCCCGCCGAGCAGCAGGCCCAGCCCCCACAGCGCGAACCGCTGCGCGGCGAAGCCGGTGGTCGGCAGGTCCGGGGAGCCGGGAAGCCCCGGCTGACCGGGTTCGCCAAGCTGACCGGGCTGACCGGGTTCGCCGGGGGTGACCGGCGCCGGGAGCACGGTGACCGGTGCACTCGCGGTGAGCGCGCCGGAGCCGTCCAGCGACGTCACGGACACCGTGTTCACCGCCTCCCCCGGCCGGTCGTAGCTGACGGTCAGAGTCATCACGGCCGGCAGGCCGGGCTGCACGGTGCCGACCGTCCAGATCCCGGTGCTGCTGGTGTAGCTGCCCTGGCTGCCGCTGCCGGCGACGACCACGCCGCCGGCCGGCAGCTGCTCGGTGACCGAGACCCCCAGGGCCGCAGACGGTCCGGCGTTGTTCACGGTGATCGTGTAGACCACGGACTCGCCGACCGCGGGCCGGCTGCGGTCGGCGGTCTTTCTCACCGCCAGTGCCGTGGACACCCCGATCGGGCTGCTCGCCGTCGCCGTGTTGTTCCCCGGGTCCGGATCGAGCGTCGGCCCGGTCGCGGTCACGGTGTTGACCAGGGTGTCGCGGGCCGCGGGGTCGACGGTTGCGGTGATCACCCTGCTGGCCACCCCGTCGACCGGCAGATCGCCGACCGCGCAGGCGACGGTGCCGCCGGTCAGGACGCAGCCGGCCGGCAGCACCGGAGCGCCCAGACCGGCCGGCAGCGGATCGGTGAGCAGCACGCCCAGGGCGACCGCCGGACCGCGGTTACCCACCTCGAGCGTCCAACTGACCGGGCCGCCGGCCACCGGCGCCGGCCCGGTCAGGGTCTTGGCGACCGCCAGGTCGGCGGCGGCGACCACGGTGGTGTCGGCCTGCGCGACGTTGTCCGCGGGCGCCGACTCGTCGGGGGAGGTCGCGGCCGCGGTGTTGGTCAGCGTGCCCTGGGTGCTCGGGTTCACCGTCCCGGTGATCAGCAGGGTGGCGGTGTCGCCGGCCGGCAGGTCGCCGAGCAGGCAGAGCACCACCGGATCGCCCGAGCAGGAGCCGGTGGCGCCGGTGAGCTCGGTGGTGCCGAGCGTCACCCCGGCGGGCAGGGTGTCCTGCACCGCGACGGTGCGCGCGGTGCCCGGGCCGTTGTTGGTGACGGTGACGGTCCAGCCGATCGCCTGGCCGGGAGCGACCTGCGGCACGGTTGCCGACTTGGTCACGGTCAGGTCGGCGGGGATCGTCGGAACCCCGGCGCCGGCACCGTTGTCGGACAGGTCGGGGTCATCGGTCTCGGCGGCGACGGTGGCCGTGTTGGACACCGTGCCGGCCGGCACGTCGGCCGCCAGGGTCGCCGTCACGGTCACCACCAGCGGGGCGCCCGGGTCGAGCGCGTCGGTGGTGCACAGCAGGGCGGTGCCGTCGGTGATGGCGCAGCTGCCGCTGCTGGCGGCCGCCACCGGATCGGTCAGCCCGTCGGGGAGGCTGTCCAGCACGGTGACCGACCTGGCCGTCGACGGGCCGGCGTTGGCAACGGTCAGGGTGAACGTCAGCGGGGCGCCCGGCACGGCCGGGTCCGGCGAGATCGTCTTCCTGATCGACAACCCGGCACCGGCCGTCACCGGCGTGCTGGTGCTGGCGGAGTTGTTGTCGCCCACCGGGTCCGGTGTGTCGGAGGTGGCCGACGCGACGTTCCGCACGGCGGCGCCGGTGAAGCCGGGGGCGACCGTTGCGGTGAGTGTGATCCTGGCGGTGGCGCCGACAGCGAGGTCGCCGAGCGCGCAGCTCCCGCCGGTGCAGGAACCGGTGTCGGGCACCGCGGCGAGCCCGGTGACGCCGGCCGGCGCCGGGTCGGCGAGGGTGACCGCCCTGGCCACCGACGGCCCGTAGTTGGTGACGGTCACGGTCCAGGCGATGGGCGAGCCGGCGGTCACCGCGGCCGCCGGGCCGGTCTTGGTGATCGCCAGGTCGGCGGCCGCGGCGACGGGTGTTCTCAGCGTGGCGCTCTGGTCACCGGGCGTCGGATCAGGGGTCGACGACGTCGCGCGGGCGACATTGGTGATCGACTGATCCGGGTAGTCGGCGGGCAGCGTTCCGGTCACGGTGATCTGCACGCTGCTCAGCTCACCGACGGCGAGATCGCCGATGCGGCAGACGACCTGCTCGTCGCAGCTCGCTCCGTCCGCCGTCGCGGTGACGTTCGTCAGCCCGGGCAGCAGGTCGGCCAGCTCGACATCGCCGGCCGTTGACGGGCCCCGATTGAGAAGGGTGAGCTGCCAGCTGATGGGTTCGCCCGGGACGGCCGGGTTCTCGGCGGACCGGTCGGCGGTCTTCGTCAGCAGCAGGTCGGCCGACCGGAAGACCGGCACCGTGGAGGTCGCGTCGTTGTTGCCCGGCGTGGGGTCGGGCGTGGGGGAGGCGACGGCGGCGGTGTTCGCGACGGTGTCACCGGTGAAGTCCGCGGCGAGGTCGCCGGAGACGGTGATCGGCACCGCGTTCGCCGGTCCCGGCCGGATGTCGCCCAGCACACAGACGCCGCCCGGGCAGTCGAGCGCGGCGCCGTCCGCGGTCTGGTAACTCGGCCGGGCCAGTGCGGGCGTCGTGCTGTCGGTCAGGCTGACGCCGCGCGCGGTGGACGGCCCGTTGTTGGTCACCGTCACCGTCCACCCCGGTCGGCCGCCGGCCGCGACGTCCGGTGCGGTAGGCACCTTGCTCACCGACAGGTCGGCGGATGCGGTGACGGCCGTGGTGGCGGTGGAGCTGCGGCCGTCCGGCACCTCCGGCTGCGGGTCGGGCTCCGGCGTGCCGGAACTCACCGTCGCGGTGTTCGCGATGGTGTCCCCGGTGAAGCCGGGATCGACCGCGGCCGCAACGAAGACCTGGATCCGGGCGATGTCGCCGGGTGCCAGGGCGCCGATGACGCAGTCCACCGGGCCTGCGGTGATCGTGCAGCTGCCGTGCGTGGACGACACCGACGCGCCGACCACGCCGGCCGGGATCGGGTCGCTGACCACCACGTCCTGGGCGACGGAGGGCCCCGCATTGACCAGCACGAGCGTCCAACTCAGCGGGTCTCCCGCAGTCGCGGTCACCGGGCCGGTCTTCGTCAGGGTCAGATCGGCGAGGCCCGTCACGGCCGTGGTGGTGGTGCCGGTGTTGTTGTCCGGCAACGGGTCCGGGGTCTGCGAGGACGCCGACGCGGCGTTGGTCAGGGCTGCGGCGGAGTATCCCGCGGCGACGTCGACCGGGATGCTGATGGTCGCCCGGCCGCCGCCCGGAACGTCGCCCAGCTCGCAGGAAACCGTGCGGCCCAGGAGCTCGCAGCCGCCCTGCGAGGCGGACACCCCGGGCTGCCGGACGGTCAACCCGTCCGGCAGCGGGTCGGTGGCGATGGTCGCCCGGGCGTCCGACGGCCCGGCGTTGTCGACCAGGACCGTGTACGTCGCGGCCCGGCCAGGCACCAACGGGTCGGGCGTGACCGACTTGACCACCTGCAGGTCCGCCGCCGTGGTCACCGCCGCGGGCACCGAGGTCTCGTTGTTCCTGGCGTCCGGGTCGGGCGACGGCGAGGACACCCGGACCTGGTTGGTGATCGACGGCTCGGCGAAACCCGACGCCAGGGTGCCGGTGACGGTGAGCGAGACCGAGCCGCGGTTCGGGATGGTGCCCAGCGTGCAGGACGCGACGGCCGCGCACGGCGGACCGCCGTCGGGGGTCATCACGGCGTCGGCGACGCCGTCCGGCAGCAGGTCGGCGAGCAGCACGTCGCGCGCGTCCGATGGCCCGTTGTTGGTGACGGTGACCCGCCAGCTCACGTCCGCCCCGGCAACCACGGACGCCGGACCGGTCTTGCTGACCGCGAGGTCGGCGGATTCGTCGATCGACCCGACGGCGGTCGAGCTGTTGTTGCCGGGCGCCGGGTCGGGGGTGGGCGAGGCGACCGTCGCGGTGTTGGTCAGCAGGCTGCCCAGGCTCTGCCCGAGCCGGCCGGTGACGGTGACGCTGACCCGCGCGCCGGGCGCCAGCGTGCCGAGCCCGCAGGCCAGCAGCAGGTCGCCATCGACACCGCAGCTGCCGGTGTCCGTCGCGACAACGATGCTGGCGCCGTCGATCTCGCTCGGCAGCTGATCGGCGATCCGCACTGCGGCGGCGTCCGATGGCCCCAGGTTGGCGATGTCCAGCTCGAAGGCGACGTCAGTGCCGGCGACGGGCCGGCCGGAGGTCAGGACCTTGCCGATGGCCAGGTCCGCGCTCGGTTGCACCGGCGTGGCGGCGGCGGAGCGGTTGTTGTCGGGGGTGCTGTCGTCGTCGGCGGCGACGTCCGCGACGTTGTCCAGGGTCGCGGCGGCGAAGCCGGCGTCCAGGGTGCCGCTGATGGTGATCCGCAGCGGTCGGCCGGGGGCGATCGCGTCGGCCCGGCAGCTGACGACGCTGCCGGTCACCGAGCAGGTCGCGGACCGGTCCGGGTCGGCGGCGACGACCGCGGTGACGCCGTTGACCCCGGCCGGGACGGCGTCGGTGATCACCACCTTCCGGGCGATGGACGGCCCGGCGTTGCCGGCGGTGACGCTCCAGGTGACCGTGCGGCCGGGGACAGCGGCGTCGCCGGCGGTGAACGACTTGCTCACCGAGACGTCGGCGCCGCTGCTGACGTCGGAACCGACGGCGGCGGAGTTGTTGGCGTCAAGGGGATCTGGTGTGCCGCTGGTGACGGCAGCGGTGTTGGTGAGCTGCCCGTCGGCGAAGGCCGGGTCCACCGTGCCGGTGATCACCACCTCGCCGGTGCCGCCCGCCGACAGCACGCCGAGGGAGCAGGTCACCCCGCCGCCGACGACCGAGCAGGGACCCCGCGGGCCGACCGCGGTGACCCCGTTCACCCCGGCCGGCAGGGTGTCGGTGACCACGACGGCCTGCGCGTCGGACGGCCCGGCGTTGGCCGCCCGCAGGGTCCAGCTGATCTGCTCGCCGGCCAGCACCGCGGCCGGACCCGACTTGACCAGCGAGACGTCGGCGGACGTGCCGATCGGGCTGCTGACCGAGGTGGCGTTGTCGGTGCCATCCGGGTCGGGGGTGGTGGCCGTCACCGCGGCGGCGTTGATCACCGTGGGCGCGACGACGCCGGGGGCCACCGTGGCCGCCACGGTGATCTGCACCGGCGGCGCGGGGGAGACCGGCACCGGGGGCAGCGGGCAGAGCACGGTGCTGCCGCCGTCGGGGTTCGCCTGCACGGTGCAGTCGCCGCCGCCGACGACGGCGGCCGTGACGTCGGTCAGCCCGGCCGGCAGGGTGTCGGTGACGACGCCGCCGGCGGCGGTCGACGGCCCGGCGTTGGTCACCGTGACGGTCCAGCCCGCGGGGGTCCCGGCGGTGAACAAGGCGGCGGTCGCGGTCTTGCTGATCGCCAGGTCGGCGCTGGTGGTGGTGCTGCTGGTGACGCTGCCGGTGTTGTTGGTCGGGTCGGGGTCGGGGGTGCTCGAGCCGACGGTGGCGGCGTTCGTCACCGTCGCAGCCGCGAAGTCCGGGGCCAGCGCGCCGTCCACGGTCACCGTGACGGACCCGCCGGCCGGCAGGGTGCCGAGCTCGCAGTGCAAGCCGGCACCGCCGATGGTGCAGGTGCCGGTGCCGGTGCTGGACGCGGTGAAGGTGACCCCGGCCGGCGGGGCGTCGTCCAGCACGACCGCGGCGGCGTCGGACGGGCCGGCGTTGCCGACCACCACCTGCCACCGCACCTGACCGCCGGCCACCGGCGACCCGGACAGCACCGCCTTCACCGCGGACAGGTCGGCGGCAGTGGTCACCGGGGCGGACACCGTAGCGGTGGCGGTGCCCGGGTCGTTGTCGAAACTGTCGGAGCGGACTGTCGCGGTGTTGCTGATGATCGAACCGGCGACCGCGCCGGACGGGACGGTGACCAGCACGGTGACGGTCCTGCTGCCGCCCACCGGGACCAGCGGCCAACCGCAGCTGACGACGGCCGCCGGCTGGCAGGTGCCGTCGTCGGAGGCGGTCGCCGACACCAGGGCGGTGCCGGCCGGGACCGGATCGGCCAGCACCAGGTTGCGGGCGTCGGACGGCCCGCCGTTGCTGACCGTCACCCGGTAGCCGACCTGCCCGCCGGCCACGATCGGTCCGCTGGTGATCTGCTTGACCAGCGTCAGGTCCGAGCGCGCGGCGACCGGTTGGCTGACCGACGAGGTGTTGTTCGTGGGGTCCGGATCGGCGGTCGGGGCGCCGGCGGCCGGGGCCGAGAGCACGGTGGCGGCGTTCACCAGGGTGCTGCCGCCCAGGCCCGGGTCCAGCGCGACAGTGAGCTGGACCGTCGGCGACTGGCCGGAAGGGACGTCGCCGACCGCGCAGCTGACCGTGCCGGAGGCGAACGAGCAGCTGCCCGTGCTGGTTTCCGCGGACACGAACGTGGTGCCCGGCGGCAGCGGGTCGGCGAGCACGACCCCGCGAGAGATGGACGGTCCGGCGTTGGTCACCGACAAGACGTAGCCCTGCCGGTTTCCGGCCTCCGGCGGGTCGTTGACCGGGGCCTTGGACACGGAAAGGTCGGCGGCGGCGGTGACCGTGCTGATGGCGGACGCGGTGCGGTCGTCCGGGGTGGGATCCGCCGTCGGCGAGCCGAGCGTCGCGGTGTTCGTCAGGCTGGTGCCGTCCGGGGTGCCGGCCGGGATGAGCGCGCGCACCACCACTGTGCGGCCGGCGCCGACGGGCAGCGCGTCGAACGCACAGTCCACCCGGCTGCCGGCGGGGTTCGCGGCGCAGCGGCCGCCGTTGCTGCTGACCCCGTTCGGGAGCACCAGCAGGCCGTCGGGCAGCGCGTCGGTCAGCGTCACCGCGGAGGCGACGGACGGCCCGATGTTGCCCAGCAGCAGGGTGTAGGTGACGGCGGATCCCGCGACGGCCGGCTCCGGGTCCGCGGTCTTCACCAGGGCCAGGTCGGCCTGCTGTTGGACAGGGCTGCTGATCGTGGCGGTGTTGTTGCCCGGCACCGGATCCGGGGTACCGCCAAAGACCGCGGCGGTGTTGGCGACAGTGCCGGTGGCGGTCGGCGAGACGGCGACCGGGATGGTCACCGTGACGCTGGTGCCGGCCGGCAGGGCCGGCACCGTGCAGCTCACCAGCTGGCCGGCGATGCCGCAGCTCCCGACGCTGGTGGTGGGGTTCGACCCGGTGACGGACGCCGGCAGGGTGTCGGTGATCGCGACATCCCGGGCGTCGGACGGGCCGCCGTTGCTGATCGTCAGCGCATAGCCGGCCGCGCCGCCCGCGACCAGCGGATCAGGGCTCACCGACTTGGCGATGGCCAGGTCGGCCGCCGCCACCACCTGGATCGTCACCGAGTTGGAGTTGTTGGCGGGCATCGGGTCCGGCGTTGTGGAGCCGACGACGGCGGTTGCCGGGATCGCGCCGGGCAGCGTCGAGGCATTGACCAGCGCGGAGAGCGGGATGGTGAGCTCAGCGCCCGGTGCGAGTGGACCGCCGAGCAGCCGGTCGATCGAGCAGCTGACGGCGCCGTCCAGTACGACGCAGGCGCCGCCGCTGGAGCCGACCACCGGGGTCAGCCCCGCCGGCACCCGGCCGGTCGCGACCACCCCGACCGCGGTTGACGGGCCGTTGTTCCGGATCGTCAGCCGGTAGTTCACCGTGCTGCCCGCGGTGACGGTCGCACCCTGACCGGACGCGAGGGCCAGGATCGTCGCCACGTCGGCCTGCGCGCCAACGGTGCTGGTCGCCGTTGCGGTGTTGTTCCCCGGCGAGGGGTCGAGGACCGGTGAGGAGACCGATGCGGTGTTCGTGGACGATCCGGTGACGCCCGGCGCCAGGGTGCCGGCGATGGTCAGCACGGCGGACTGGCCGCTGGCCAGCGTGCCGACCGGGCAGCTGACGACCGCGCCCGCCGTCGTGCAGGTGATCCCGCCGCCGGTGGCGGAGGTGACGGTGACACCGGCCGGCACCGTGTCGGTGACCACCACTGCGGTGGCGGTGGACGGACCGGCGTTGCGGGCGGTCAGCGTGTAGGTGATCGGGCCGCCGGCCACCGGGCTGTCGGAGGCCGACTTGGTGAGCGAAAGATCTGCCTGCGCCTGCGATGTGGAGACCGCGCTGGCGGTGTTGTTCGCGGTGTTCGGGTCGGCGGTGGTGGCGCTGACCACGGCGATGTTGGTCACGTCACCGGACCCGCCGGCGGGGGTCGCGGCGGTGAACGAGACGGTCCGGCCGGCGCGGGCGGCCAGCGTGCCGACCGGGCAGGTCACCGTGCCGGCGGCCGCGGTACAGCCGTCCGGGCTGGTGGAGAAGGTCAGCCCGGCGGGCAGCGGGTCGCTGATCGAGGCGCCGACGGCCTGCGACGGGCCGTTGTTGCGCACCGTCAGCGAGTAGGTCACCACCTGGCCGAACACCACCGTGCTCGGCGTGGCGCTCTTGGTCAGCTCCAGGTCGGCGCTCGTGCTGACGATGATGGTCGCCGCCCCGGAGTTGTTGGCCGGCAACGGATCCGGAGTGGAGGCGGAGGCGGAGGCGGTGTTGGTCAGCGGGCCGGCCGCGGCGTCCGGGGCGACGTCCGCCTGGATCGTCACCCGCACGACGCCGCCGGCGGCGATGGTGCCGACGGCGCAGGACACCTCGCCGCCCGTCACCGTGCAGCTGCCCTGGGTCGGCCCGGCGGACCGCACAGTCAGGCCCGGCACCGCCGGGTCGGCAACGACGACCTGCTGGGCGTCGGAGGGGCCGTTGTTCGTCACCGTGATGGTGAAGGTCTCGCCGGTGCCGGCGACGACCGGGTTCGTCGCCGCCGTCTTGCTGACCGCGAGGTCCGCTGCGGCGGCGATGGCCACGGTGGCCGAGGCGGAGTTGTTGGCGGCGTTGGGATCCGGGGTCGTGGTGGAGACGGTGGCGGTGTTGGTCGCCGGGCCGGCCGCGACATTGGCGCCGATCCTGGTGACGATGGTGATCGTCGCCTGGCCGCCCGGCCCCAGGGTGCCCAGCGCGCAGCCCACGGTGCCGGTGGGCGGGAGGCCCGGTGGCAGCGTGCAGCTGCCGGTGCTGCTGATGGCACTGAGCACCGATTGGCCGGCCGGGATCGGGTCGTTGACCTGCACGGCGGTGGCGTTGGACGAGCCGGCGTTCGCCACCGCCAGCGTGTAGGTGACCTGCTCACCGGCCGACGCGGACGTCGGGGACGCGGACTTGGTGATCGACACGTCCGCCGCGGTGGTGACCTGGGTGGCGGCGCCGGCGGTGTTGTTCGTCCCGACGTCGTCGGCGGTGTCGGAGGACACCCGGACGGTGTTGGTGACGGTGCCCGCCGCCGTCGCCGGCGAGATGGTGGCCACGATCGGCACCACCACGCTGGCCCCGTTGGCCAGGGTGGCCGTCGTGCAGCTGACCACCTGCCCGCTGACCGAGCAGCTCGTGCCGGCCGGTGGGGCGGACGAGGCGAACGTCAGCGAGTCGGGCAGTGTGTCCGTGATGACGGCGTTGCTGGCCGCAGTCGGGCCGTTGTTCTTCGCGGTCAGGGTGTAGGTCACCGCCGTGCCGGCGGTCTGGCTGGTCGGCGTGGAGGTCTTGCTGACCTGCAGGTCGGCGAGGGTGGCCACCGGAGTGCCGACGGCGTTACCGACGAAGGTGTAGTCCTTGCCGATGGTCTGCGCCCGGTAGGCCAGCGATGAGGTGTTGGTCACCGTACCGCCCGAGGCTGCCCGATCGACGGTGGCCCGGAACCGGAAGGAGATCGTGGCGTTGATGCCCAGGGTGCCGCCGGCGGACGCGGTCGCCCCGGTGCCGGCCCGGACCCGGACCGTCCGTGAGCCGGCCAGGTACTCGCCGATGTCGTCGCCCGTCGTGTCGGTGACCTTGCCGGTGGCGGCGCCGGTGTTCGTGGTGACCTCGATGCTGCCGGGCACAAAGGTGATGCCGGGGGGCAACGGGTCGGTGATCACCGATCGGTCGGCCGGATCCTGACCGGTGTTGGTCAGCGTGATCTGGTACTCGAGGGTGTCGCCGGCCTGTGCGGGGCTGTTGCCCGACAGGTTGGAGGCGGCCTTGGAGACGGGGTTGAACGCGGGGGTGAACAGGTCGATCTGGGTGGTGACGATCCCCGGGTAGTAGCTCTCGTCCTTGGTGCTGAGGTCCACGGTGGTCGAGCGAGACCCATTGGGCAGCACCCCGTTGGCGCTCACTCTGGTCACGTCGACACCGAAGTTGTTCGGGTAGTTCGGTGATCGGGTGGTGATCGGCGTGCCGGCGTCGCTGATCGATGAGTTGAAGAAGTTGGTGGCCGGATTGGTCGCCGCGGACAGCGTCGTGCCGTTCAGCTTGACGGCGTCGCCGGTCGAGCCCTTGTCGCCCTCCCAGGTGACGAAACCGATCGATGCGTTGACGGGTCCGCCGGCCGGCGTGAGGAAGCCGCCGATCGGAATGTTCACGGTGTTGTTCGGTGCGGACGTGTTCACCTCGGCGAACCCCCTGAACACCTCCAGGTCCCGCAGTGGCGCCGCCGGGTTGCGGTAGGCGACCGCCAGCGACCAACCGGCATACCGGTCGCTGCCCTGCGACGCGGAGATGTTGGCCACCCAGTAGGTGCCGTTGCCGGCCGCCAGCACCTGGGCGGTGACGTCGATGAAGCCCTGGTAGGGCGGCACGCCGATCGTGCTCTCGGAGGTCGTTCCGGTGAGTGTCGAGTACGCGCCACCGCTGGGCTTGAAGGCCACCTTGGTGATCGGGGCCGACGGGCTCGTCTTCCGTCCGCCCCAGACGAGCAGGGCGTACAGCACGGTGGACCCCGCTGGTAGGGCCAGGTCCGCGCTGGTCGAGTTGGTCGTCGTGGAGTCCGAGTCGGCGTCGATGAACGCCATGCTCCAGTTGTTGTTGTTCAGCCCGCTCGTTGTCCCGGTGCCGGCGCGCGCGGCCGTGCAGCCGGCCACCGCCTCGGGGCAGGTCATCTGACTGTTCCCGATCAGCGCGATCGCACCGTTGTCCTGCGTGCTGAAGGCCGGGGTGAACGGGCTGACGGTGTCGGCCCGCGCGGGTGTCGGCGCGACGAAGACGCCGACGGAGACCATCGCGGCGAGCAGCGCGATGGCGGTGCACAGGCTGGTCCAGCGGGGGGCGCGCACCGGTCGCGAGACTGCCCAGCGTTGACCCGACAACGGTGCCCCTTCGCGGATCGACCACGACGGTTGTGGTGCATCCGTGTCCGGAGTGTGACTCACAATCGGCCGGCCGGAAACTCGAAGTTCACTCAGCGCGCGGAATTCGTCACTGTCGGCTGGTCCCGAGGCCCATCAGGGGTGCTTTTCCTCGTTGGAGGGGCGGGTGCAGTTGGTCGGCGATGGTCGCCCGGCTGGTATCCGCCGGTCAGGCGCCCGGCCGGCGGGGCCGGCTGCGGATGTCGGTGACGTACTCGGCCGGCGCGTCGGCGGCCTCCGCGGCGTCGGCGATCACCCCGAGGTACCGCGCGGAGGGCAGCCCACCCTCGAAGGCCTGCAGGGCGTACAGCCAGGCCAGCACCTCACCGTCCAGGGTGTGCACCCGGAGCCGGATCTTGCTGTAGAGGCCGAGGTCGGCGCCTTCCCAGGAGTCCAGGGTCCGCTCGTCGGAATCGGCCATGTCGTAGAGCACGACGAAGACAGCGGCATCGTGATCCTCGACCACCGTCGCCAGGGCGCCGTCCCAGCTCAGGTCCTCGCCACCGAAGGTGAGCCGCCAGCCGGGCAGCCAGCCGGTGCCGGCCACCGGCGACGACGGGCAGCGCTGGAGCATGTGGGCCGGATCCATGTTGGAGCCGTAAGCCGCGTACAACGCCATGGGAGCAGAGCGTAGCCGGAGCCGGGATACGGTTGGCCGATGACCAGAATCGTGATCATCGGCGGTGGGCCGGCCGGGTACGAAGCCGCGCTGGTGGCGGTCCAGTACGGCGCCGACGTCACGCTCATCGAACGGGACGGGGTGGGTGGCGCCTGCGTGCTGTCCGACTGCGTGCCGTCCAAGACGTTCATCGCCACGGCCGGCGGGCGGACCGCGGTGCTGGCCGCCGGCAACCTCGGGGTGACGGTCGACCCGGGCCAGGTGGCTGTCGACATCGCCGTGGTGAACGGCCGGGTCGCCGACCTGGCGCTGGCCCAATCCGCGGACATCCTCGCCTCGCTGCGGGTCGGCGGGGTGACGATCATCGACGGCACCGCGGTGCTCTCCGACCACCGGCCCGGGTTGGCCGCGCACCACGTGGTGTCCACCGCCGCTGACGGCACCGTCACCGACCACACCGCCGACGTCGTACTGATCGCCACCGGTGCGTGTCCGCGGATCCTGCCCGACGCGGTGCCCGACGGCGAGCGGATCCTCACCTGGCGGCAGGTGTACTCGCTCACCGAATTGCCCGAGCACCTGGTGGTGATCGGCTCCGGCGTGACCGGCGCCGAGTTCGCCTCGGCCTACACCGAGATGGGGGTCAAGGTCACTCTGGTGTCCAGCCGGGACCGGGTGTTGCCAAGCGAGGACGCCGACGCCGCGGCCGTCATCGAGAAGGTCTTCTCCGCGCGGGGCAGCGTGCTGGCCAGGCGGGCCAGGGCCATGTCGGTCGAGCGCAAGGGCGACGGGGTGGTGGTCGCCCTGGAGGACGGCCGGGAGGTCCGCGGCTCGCACGCGTTGATGACGGTCGGCGCCGTCCCGAACACCACCGACCTGGGACTGGAGAAGGTCGGGGTCGCGGTGTCCGCCGCCGGCTTCATCCAGGTAGACAAGGTGTCCCGCACCTCGGTACCCGGGATCTACGCGGCCGGCGACTGCACGGGCGTGCTGATGCTGGCCTCCGTCGCGGCGATGCAGGGCCGGATCGCGATGTGGCACGCGCTAGGCGAGGGCGTCGCCCCGTTGCGGTTGAAGACGGTGTGCTCCACCGTGTTCACCCACCCGGAGATCGCCACCGTCGGGTACTCGGAGGTGGAGGCGGCGACCGGCCCGGCGCTCGCCCAGACGCTGATGATCCCGCTGGCCACCAACGCCAGGGCCAAGATGCTCGGCGTGGAGGAGGGCTTCATCAAGATCGTCGCCCGCCGGCTCACCGGCATTGTGATCGGCGGGGTGGTGGTGGCCCCGGAGGCCTCCGAACTGATCCTGCCGATCGCGGTCGCCGTGCAGAACCGGCTCACCGTCAAGGATCTGGCGTACACGTTCAGCGTCTACCCGTCGCTGGCCGGGTCGATCACCGAACTCAGCCGGCGGCTGATGCATGTGAGTGCCTACTCACTGTAGTGCTGCTCTCGGTTGCGAACCCTGCCGGCGCCGGTAGCGTGGAATGCGCCGGTTCGACGGCCATCCTGGAACGGGTTTTCCCGATCGGGCCCGCTGCGCCCGGTGAAGTCACCGCACGGGCGTCCTGGGGTCGCCCCTGAGAGCGAGGGACGGCCGAGATGACCGCAGAGATGATGGACACCAGTTCGCGGTTGGGGCCGGCCGAGCGGGCAGCCAGTTTCACCGCGCTCGGTGGGCAGGCCTTCGACGTGGTGGTGATCGGGGGCGGTGTGGTCGGCGCCGGCGCCGCCCTCGACGCCGTCACCCGGGGGCTCTCGGTGGCCCTGGTCGAGGCGCGAGACCTGGCCTCCGGCACGTCATCTCGCTCCTCGAAGCTGTTCCACGGCGGCCTGCGCTACCTGGAGATGTTCGAGTTCGGCCTGGTGCGCGAGGCGCTGCACGAACGCGAGCTGATGCTCACCAAGATCTGCCCGCACCTGGCCAAGCCGGTGTCGTTCCTGTACCCGCTGTCCAAGCACGTGATCGAGCGGCCGTACGTCGGCGCCGGGCTGATCATGTACGACACGATGGGCGGGGCGCGGTCGGTGCCCGGGCACAAGCACCTCACCAGGGCCGGTGCGCTGCGGCTGGTGCCCGGGCTGCGCCGGGACTCGTTGGTCGGCGGCATCCAGTACTACGACGGTCAGGTCGACGACGCCCGGCACACCATGATGGTGGCCAGGACGGCCGCCGGCTACGGCGCGGTGATCCGCACCTCCACCCAGGTGATCAGCTTTCTCAAGGAATCCGACCGGGTGGCCGGCGTCCGGGTGCGCGATGTCGAGACCGGGGCGGAGACCGATGTGCGCGCCCGGGTGGTGATCAACTCCACCGGGGTGTGGACGGACGAGCTGCAGCGGCTGTCCGGCGGCCGCGGCCGGTTCCGGGTTCGCGCCTCCAAGGGCGTGCACCTGGTGGTGTCGCGGGACCGGATCACCTCGGAGAGCGGGATCATGCTCAAGACCGAGAAGTCGGTGCTGTTCGTCATCCCGTGGAAATCGCACTGGATCATCGGAACCACCGACACCGACTGGAATCTCGACCTCGCGCACCCGGCGGCGACCAAGGCCGACATCGACTACATCCTCGACCACGTGAACAAGGTGCTGGCGGTGCCGCTGACCCATGACGACATCGAGGGCGTCTACGCGGGCCTGCGGCCGCTGCTGGCCGGGGAGAGCGAACAGTCGTCCAAGCTGTCCAGGGAGCACGCGGTCGCGCGGGTCGCGCCCGGGCTGATCGCCATCGCCGGCGGGAAATACACCACCTACCGGGTGATGGGCGCCGATGCCGTGGAGGCCGCCGCGGAGGACCTGCCCGGCCGGATCAACCCGTCCTGCACCGACGACGTGCCGCTGGTCGGCGCGCTCGGCTACCAGGCGCTGGTGAACCAGGCGGACCGGCTGGGCGCCCAGCACGGCGTGCACCCCTACCGGATCCGGCACCTGCTGGACCGGTACGGCTCTGCGATCCACGACGTGCTGGCCCCTGCGGTCGCCGATCCCTCTCTGCTGCAACCGATCCCGGGCGCCGACGACTACTTGCAGGCCGAGGCGCTGTACGCGGTGACGCACGAGGGCGCGCTGCACCTGGAGGACGTACTGGCCAGGCGCACCCGGATCTCCATCGAGTACGCGCACCGCGGCACCGCGTCGATGCAGCGGGTCGCCGACATCATGGCGCCGGTGCTGGGCTGGACCGACGCCCAGGCCGCGCGGGAGGTCGAGGTGTACGGCGCCAGGGTGGACGCCGAACGGCGCTCGCAGACCGAGCCGGACGACGAGTCCGCCGAGAAGATGCGGCTGGAGGCGCCCGAGGTGCGGGAGCTGATCACCTCGCCGGTGGCCTGACGCTGGGTGTTGTGCCCGGCGGGCGCGGGCTGCGGGCAGGGGTGTCGGCCGCGCGGGGTGGGCCGGCCGCGAACGGGTGGGCCGGCCGCGCGGGGTGTCGGCCGCGCAAGGGTGGGCCGCGCAGGGTTGGGCGGGGCGAGGTCGGCCGGGCGGTCGCGTCGCCACAACCTGCGCTGCACGCCACAACGGCTGCGGACGTTGTGCGAAGCAGCAGCGGTTGCACCGACCGCGCGAGCGGTCACCCGCGCCGCCTCGCCCGGCTCCGCGGCGGCCGCCCCGCCCCGCCCCGCCCGCGCACCCGGCCGGGTCAGCTGCGGCCGTCGATGCTGGACATGTCCGGGTAGCGCTCGCCGATGACCGCGTCGGCCGGGATCGCCTCGGCCAGCGCGGTCACATCGTCGCCGGTGAGCGCGACGGCCGCAGCCGCCACGTTCTCCTCCAGGTAGGCGACCCGCTTGGTGCCGGGGATCGGGACGACGTCGTCGCCCTGGGCGAGCACCCAGGCCAGCGCGAGCTGCCCGGCGGTGACCCCCTTGCGCTCGGCGATCGCCCGCACCTTCTCGACCAGCGCCAGATTGGCCTCGAGGGCGTCACCGACGAACCGGGGGTTCTGCCGGCGGAAGTCGTCGACGGCCAGGCTGTCGGCGGAGGTGATCTTCCCGGTCAGGAAACCCCGGCCCAGCGGCGAATACGGCACCAGGCCGATCCCGAGTTCCCTGATGGTGGGCAGGATCTCGGCCTCGATGTGCCTGGTCCACAGCGAGTACTCGGTCTGCAGCGCGGTGATCGGGTGGACCGCTGCGGCGCGCCGGATGGTCGCCGCCGACGCCTCCGACAACCCGAGCCGGCGCACCTTACCGGCGGTGATCAGCTCGGCCATCGCCCCGACCGTCTCCTCGATCGGCACCGACTGGTCCACCCGGTGCTGGTAGTACAGGTCGATGTGGTCCACGCCGAGCCGCTGCAGGCTGGCGTCGCAGGCCCGCCGCACGTACTCCGGGCTGCCGTCGATCCGCCGCCGCGACGGGTCGGTGGCGTCCCGGACGTTGCCGAACTTGGTGGCCAGCACGACGTCGTCGCGGCGGCCGGCGATGGCGCCGCCGACCAGCTTCTCGTTGGTGAACGGGCCGTACATGTCGGCGGTGTCCAGCAGGGTGACGCCGAGATCGAGCGCCCGACGGATCGTGCGGACCGCCTCCGCCTCGTCGGCGTTGCCGTAGAACTCGGACATGCCCATGCAGCCCAGGCCCAGGGTGGAGACTGTTAGGTCGCTGCCTGCCTCGATCGAGCCGAGGGTGCGGGTACCGATGGTGGTTGAGATCGTCATGCCAACCACCCTGTCCCTTCGAGTGCGCTCGAAGTCAAGGGCGGCTGCCGGATCACTGCCCGGTCGGGTCCAGTCGGTCCTGGTAGATCCCGATCTTGCCGTCGATCGCGCTCAGGTGCGCGGTTGTTTGCGCCAGCTGGGCCAGCACCCGGTCCCGGTGGGCCGGCAGCAGGGAGAGTCGCTCGCTCTCGTTCCCGTCACCCTGCCGGCACAGCTCCGCGTACGCCCGGATGTCGCGAATGGGCATGCCGGTGGCCCGGAGTCGGGTGACCAGGACGATCCAGCCGAGGTCGCGCTCGGTATACCTGCGGTGTCCGGTGGCGGCCCGGCCGACACCCTCGAGCAGCAACCCATCGCGTTCGTAGTAGCGCAGGGTGTGCGTGGTCAGCCCGCAGCGCTGGGCCGCCTCGGCGATGCTGACGCCGCCGGTGTCCCGGCCGAGGAGAATGTCCATGGTTGACGATGACACCTTCGAGCGCACTGAAAGTCAAGGTCGGGCGGCGCCGGGGGCACGGTGCCGCCGGATGTCGGCCAGCACCATCAGCGCCACCACCGCGAACACCGCTGCCAGGGCCAGGTTCCACCAGTTTGCGGGCTTCCAGATCCACAGCCCGAGCCAGACCAGGGCGAGCAGCAGGTTGCCGCCGACGGTGATCGTCAGCCTGCGCCGGACCGCCGGTGGGTACCGTGGGCGGGCTGCGTCGGCCGGCGGCGTCGGGGTGGCCGGCATCAGCGGCCGCCGTCCTGCCGGCCGCCGCCCCACGCCGCGCTGGCCACGATCCCGATCACCGCGGGCAGCAGGAAGATGTACCAGGGCAGGTGCAGGGCCAGGAACAGTACGGTCGCGACGATGCCGGACACGGCGATCGCCGCGGACGTCATGCGTTGCGCCGGGGTCCGGGCGTCGTCCCGGCGGGCAACGTCCGATCGGGACCGCTGGGCAGGCTGGACGGCCGCCCTGGGTTGCGGCGCCGGGCCGGGCAGCACCGGATGCGGGGCCGGCAGATCGACGAACAGCGACCGGAGGTCCGCCACCGTCCTGGCCTGCGAGACCTGGGCGCTGCGGGTACCGAACTCATCCAGGTCGATCCGCCCCGAGGACAGATGCTCACCCAGCGCGTCCATCGCCGAGTTGCGCTCGGCGTCGCCGACGCGGATGTTCGAAGGGTCCGATCCCGGAAATGCTGCTGTGCTCACGTCCCGACTCTAGAGCGTGCCCGGAAAAAGGCGGCCGGACCGCTCGCTGCGTTCAATGACGCCTGACGACTCCGTCGCAGGTGACCAGGCACTGCGGCTCAGCGTGGACGCGCTCGGTCAGCCGGCGCCGGACTCGGCGTGACGCCGGATCGACAGGGCCAGGTCGGCCGGCCGCAGCCGGTAGACCTGCAGCGTCAGCCCGAAGTACTTGTCGGTCTCGCCCACCCATTCCATGCCGTTGCGGCGGGCGACCGCGGCCGCCCTGGTGTTACCGGGCCGGACGACCGCGAACAGCTCCTCCAGGCTCTGGGTGAACGCCCAGCCGGCCACGCTGTGGGTGGTCTCGGTGGCATACCCGTGCCCCCACATCTCGGGCAGCAGCTGCCAGCCGATCTCCAGATCGTCACCGCGCGGCGGCAGAGGCAGCAGCACCACACCACCGATGATCCGGCCGTCCGACCGGCGGTGGATCGCCCAGCGGCCCACCGGTGCCGCCGCCTCGGTGTCCTGGCGAATCCAGTCCTGCAGCACGGTCCGCATCGCGGCCAGGTCGAGGACCTGATCCATCGCCGGGCTCAGCCAGCGGGAAACGTCGGTGCTGCCGTAGATCTCCAGCGCCGCGGCCGCGTCCTCGATCCGCCATTCCTGCAGGATCAACCGCTCGGTCGTCAGCGTGGGAGCCATCTGGATCTCCGTTCGTTCGCCGGATTGCAGGCAGTGTCACGATACTGCGTAGACCTGAAGGCTCAGCCGGCCGCGAGGTCCGAGACCAGATCCGCCCACTTTGGCAGGTGCAGGTCGAAGGGTAAGTCGCCGGCCCGCATCGCGGCGGCCGTCCCCGTGGGCTTGGCCGGCGCTGAATCGTCGAGCGACCGCCGGACCATTCCGTCGAAGGTCGCGAGATCGGTCGGGCACCAGCAGACCGTTGCTTGACGCGACGACCGCTACCTGACGGTCATCGAGTCCACCGCGCCGGCCGGCTCGGCGCGCGCACCCGCCGCCGGCGCGGGGGAAACTTCTGTGCGGTCACGAGTGTTTCTTCCCCTCGTCGCAATCAGCTTGTCGGCCTTCGACTCTCGCGCTCGGCGGCGGGAATGGCAAGGGCCCGACGGCCCGCGGTGCCGATCACGCCTCGGGGGCATCACCGATCTCGGCGATCACGCCGCCGGCGGTCACCGTGCCGCCGACCTCGACGTCGACCGCGGTGATGACGCCGTCGCGGTGCGCGGTGATCGGGTTCTCCATCTTCATCGCCTCGACGACGGCGACGACGTCCCCGGCGGTCACCGTATCCCCGACGGCGACGTCGATCTTCACCACCGTGCCCTGCATGGGCGCGACGATGGCGTTGCCGCTCGGGGTCGGCGCCGAGTGTCCGGCCTTCGCCCGCTTGGGACGGCCGCCCGACCGGGAGCCGCCGCCGGACCCGACCGCCTCCGCCAGATCGGCCGGCAGCCCCACCCGCACGCGGCGGCCGTTGACCTCGGCGACGAACTCGCGCAGCGGACCGGCCTGCTCCGGCGCGTCGGCGGCGGCCGGCGGAACGTAGGCCTCGATGGTGTTCACGAACTCAGTCTCGATCCACCTGGTGTGCACGTCGAAGACGCCGTCCGGGGCGGTGAACGCCGGGTCCTGCAGCACCGCGCGATGGAACGGCAGCACGGTGGCCATCCCCTCGACCTGCATCTCGGCAAGCGCCCGTCGGGACCGCTCCAGCGCCTGGGTGCGGTCGGCGCCGGTGACGATGACCTTGGCCAGCAGCGAGTCGAACGATCCGGAGATCACCGAGCCGGATTCGACGCCGGAATCCACCCGGACCCCTGGTCCGGCCGGCGGGATGAACCGGGCGACGGTGCCGGGTGCGGGCAGGAAGCCCAGGCCCGGGTCCTCACCGTTGATCCGGAACTCGATGGAATGCCCACGCGGCTCGAGATCGGAACTCCAGCGGAGCTTCTCGCCATCGGCGATGCGGAACTGCTCGCGCACCAGGTCGATGCCGGCGGTTTCCTCCGAGATCGGGTGCTCAACCTGGAGTCTGGTGTTCACCTCCAGGAACGACACCGAACCGTCCTGGCCGACCAGGAACTCCACGGTGCCGGCGCCGTGATAGCCGGCCTCGACGCAGATGGCCCGGGCCGCGGTGTGGATCTTGCTGCGCTGCTCAGCGGTGAGAAACGGCGCCGGCGCTTCCTCGACCAGCTTCTGGTAACGGCGCTGCAGCGAGCAGTCCCTGGTGCCGACGACGATCACCGTGCCGTGCTGGTCCGCCAGGACCTGCGCCTCGACGTGCCGCGGGCGATCGAGATAGCGCTCGACGAAGCACTCGCCGCGGCCGAAGGCGGTGACCGCCTCACGCACCGCCGAGTCGAAGAGGTGCGGGATCTCCTCCAGCGTGCGGGCGACCTTCAGGCCGCGACCGCCGCCGCCGAACGCGGCCTTGATCGCCACCGGCAGCCCGTGCTCTCTGGCGAACTCGACGACCTCCGCCGATCCGGCGACCGGCTCCGCGGTGCCGGGCACCAGCGGGGCGCCGACCCGCAGCGCGATGTGCCGGGCCGTCACCTTGTCGCCGAGGTCCCTGATCGACTGCGGGGTCGGCCCGATCCAGGTCAGCCCGGCGTCGATCACCGCCTGGGCGAAATCGGCGTTCTCGGACAGGAAGCCGTAGCCGGGGTGAACCGCGTCGGCGCCGGCCCTGGCGGCCACGTCCAGCAGTTTCGCCGCGTCCAGGTAGGACTCGCCCGGGGTGGAACCGCCCAGCGCGTAGGCCTCGTCGGCGGTCCGGACGTGCAGCGCATCCCGGTCCGGGTCGGCGTAGACCGCGACCGACCGCAGGCCGGCGTCGCGGCAGGCGCGAGCGACCCGGACGGCAATTTCTCCGCGGTTGGCGATCAGGACGGTGTGCACGGTGACCCCTTCGACTGCCGGTGGCGAGATGCGCTGTGGTGCAACAAGCTGTGGTGCAACAAGCTGACGCGGTGCACGAGGTGGCGTGCCGGGTGCGACCCCGTCATCGGGCCCGCCACAGGTCGGTCACCGTCACGCCGACCCGGCCCAGCAGGTCGCGGGTGAGCGGCAGCGAGATGCCCAGCACGTTCGACGGGTCGCCGTCGACTCCTTCGACGAACCAGCCGCCGAAGCCGTCGATGGTCAGTGCGCCGGCGACGGCGAGCGGTTCGCCGGTGGCGATGTAGGCGTCGAGTTCCCGGTCGGTCGGTCGGCCCATCCGCACGACGGTGGACCGGGAGTCAGCGGCCCGGGCGCCGACTGCTCGGCCCACCACCCGCCGCACCGCGTGGCCGGTGATCAGCAGCCCGTCCCGGCCGGCCATCTGTTGCCATCGGGCCTTGGCCTGCTCCGCGTCGGCCGGCTTGCCCTGCAGTTCCCCGTCGATCAGCAACATCGAGTCACAGCCGACGACAACCACGTCATCGTCGTCGATCTCGGGGAGGCCGCCCGCCGCCAGCCGCTGCGCCACCGCATCTGCCTTGGCCTCGGCGAGCGCGCGGATCCGCTCCGGCGCGCTGAGGTGCTCGCGGTCGGCGAGCAGCGCGTCCTCGTCGACGCCGGACATGATGACCAGCGGATCCAGGCCCGCACTCCGTAGCACCGCCAACCGGGCCGGTGACGCAGAGGCCAACAGCACAGTGGTCATCGCGGCATTCCGGACGCCCACCAACCGGTGGCCGACGGCTCCGGCCGGTCGGCCAACAGGTGCACCGGGTCGGCCCAGATCGATGACGGCGCAGCCGGTCTGACTGCCGGGGCCGACGCACCGGCCAGCGCGGCCACTACCGCCAGGACCGCGGCCGCCTCCTCGTCCTCCCGCGAGTCGCCGGTCGCGCGGTCGGCGGGAACCCGCCCAGCCGTCATAGCGGGATGTTCCCGTGCTTCTTCGGCGGCAGGGTCTGCCGCTTGTCCGCCAGGATCCGCAGCGCGTTGCTGACCATCGCCCTGGTGGCCGACGGCTTGATCACCTCGTCGACGTAGCCGCGTTCGGCCGCCATGTACGGATTCACCAGAGTGTCCTCGTACTCGGTCTGCAGGGCGGCGCGCAGTTCGGCGACCTCGGCGCTGTCCTCGCCCTTCTCGGCGGCCATGGCCGTCAACTCCTTGCGGTACAACACGTTCACCGCTCCGGATGACCCCATCACGGCGATCTGACCGGTGGGCCAGGCCAGGTTCACGTCGGCGCCCAGGTGCTTGGAGCCCATCACGTCGTAGGCGCCGCCGTAGGCCTTTCGGGTGATGACGGTGACCAGCGGGACGGTCGCCTCGGCGTAGGCGTAGATCAACTTCGCGCCGCGCCGGATGATGCCGTTCCATTCCTGGTCGGTGCCCGGCAGGAAGCCGGGGACGTCGACGAAAGTGAGCACCGGAATGTTGAACGCGTCGCAGGTGCGGACGAAGCGGGCCGCCTTCTCCGCGGCATTGATGTCCAGGGTGCCGGCCAGGTGCATCGGCTGGTTGGCCACCACGCCGACCGGGCGACCGTGCACCCGGCCGAACCCGACGACGACGTTCTGCGCGAAAAGCTCGTGCACCTGGAGGAAGTCGCCGTCGTCCAGCACCGCGTGCACCACGATCGTCATGTCGTACGGCTGGTTCGGCGCGTCCGGGATGAGCGTGTCCAGGGCGAGATCCGTTGCGGTGAGATCGAGATCGGGCGGCTCGTCATCGGAGACCGGCGGCCGGGTGAGGTTGTTCGACGGCAGGTAGGCGAGCAGGTCCTGCACGTAGGAAATCGCGTCGGCCTCGTCACGCGCCAGGTAGTGCGCAACCCCGGAGCGGGTGTTGTGGGTGCGGGCGCCGCCGAGTTCCTCCAGCGTGACCTGCTCCCCGGTGACAGATCGCACGACATCCGGTCCGGTGATGAACATCTGGGACTTCAGGTCGACCATCACGACGAAGTCTGTCAATGCGGGCGAGTAGACATGGCCGCCGGCGTTGGCGCCCATGATCAACGAGATCTGCGGGACCACACCGGACAGGTGCACGTTGCGCTTGAAGATCTCGGCGTACAGCCCCAGCGAGACAACGCCCTCCTGGATGCGGGCACCGCCGCCCTCGTTGATGCCGACCACCGGGCGACCGGTCTTCAGCGCGAAATCCAGGATCTTCACGATCTTCTCGCCGTAGACCTCGCCGAGCGAGCCACCGAAGACCCCGACATCCTGGGAGAAGACACAGATGTCGCGGCCGTTCACCGTGCCATAGCCGGCCACGACCCCGTCGCCGTACGGGCGGTTGTCGGCCAGACCGAAATTGACCGAGCGATGCCGGGCGAAGGCGTCGAACTCGACGAACGAATCAGGATCCATCAGCAGTTCGATCCGCTCCCGGGCGGTCAGCTTGCCCTTTGCGTGCTGCCGCTCGACGGCCTTGGCCGACCAGGAATGCACATGGTCATCCCACCGGTTCTCGAGTTCGGCGAGTTTCCCCGCTGTGGTATGCGGGGCGCCGGTCGCCGTCGGCGGCGCGGGGGCGTCGCTGGCTCCGGCCGATTCGGGGGCACTCGCGGACCGGCTCACCGGCTGAGGGTACCCACACCGGGATCGGGGAGGGCGCCGCTCGGCTGTGATACCCGCAACGTCCGGGTGGCCGTAGGGCCCGAGGACGGCCAGGGCGGCCGGTCCGCGTGACTACGCTGGCCCGGTGCCGGCCGCAGAGATGCCCGCCGAGGTCGCCCGGTCCCGGCTGCCGATCGACCCGGCGAGGGTCAGCGCGCTGCTGGCCGGCGGCGGTCGGTGGCGGGTGACGCACACCTCGGTGACCGGGTCCACCAACGCCGACCTGGCAGCAATGCGCGCGGAGCCGCACGGGTTGGTGCTGACCACCGAGGAGCAGCTGACCGGCCGCGGCCGGTCCGGCCGGGACTGGTTGTGCCCGGCCGGCGCCGGGCTGATGTTCTCCGTGCTACTGCGACTACCGCAGGTCCCGGCCGAACGGCGCGGCTGGACCGGCGCGGTGCTCGGCGTGGCCATCGTGCGCGCGCTGGACTCATTCGGTGTCCGAGCACAGCTCAAATGGCCGAACGACGTGCTGATCGACGGTGCCAAGTGCGCCGGCATCCTCGGCGAGGTCGCAGATGGCGCGCTCGTCGTCGGCGCCGGGATCAACGTGTCGCTGCAGGCCGCCGAGCTGCCGCGGGCCGACGCCACCTCGCTCTGGCTGGCGGGTCCGGTACCCGGTACCGAGCCGGCGATCCCAAGCGGTGATGGGGGCGCGCTGGACCGGGCGGCCCTGCTGGCGGCGATCCTCGATCGGTTCGGCGAGCTGATCGAGGCCTGGGCAGCGGCGACCGGGGACATCGACGCGGCCGGGCTGCGCGCTGACTACCGGTCGGTGTGCGCGACCATCGGCGCCCGGGTGCGGCTGTTGTTGCCGGGCGGTGGGCGGGCGGTCGGCACCGCGGTCGACGTCGCGCCCGACGGTGCGCTGTTGGTGCGGGACGACGCCGGCCGGCAGCGGGTATTCGCCGCCGCGGATGTGGTGCACCTGCGGCCGGACCGCTGACCGGCCGGACAGCGCGCCCGCCCGCACCTGCACCTGCGCCCGCGCGCGTGCCGCCCGCGCCTGCCTGCCCGCGCCTGCCCGCCCGGCGACGGCTCATTAGGGTCGGGAGCATGGCGACCCCGGGCGACGACATCCTCCCGCGGCTGCGCCGGGTGCGCGCCGAGATCGACGCCGCCGCGCTGGCCGCGGGCCGCGAGCCGTCCGATGTCCGGTTGTTGCTGGCCACCAAGACGCAGCCGGCGAAGGCGATCCTGCCCATCCTGCGCGCCGGCCACACCCTGATAGGTGAGAACCGCGTGCAGGAGGTCGTCGCGAAAGCCGATGAGCTGCAGGCGGTCCCGCACGAGACGCACTTCATCGGGCATCTGCAGGCGAACAAGATCAATCAGTTGCTCGGTCGTATCAGCTGCCTGCAGACCCTGGACTCGGCCGAGTTGGCGACCAAACTCGACGCCCGGCTGGAAGTCCGCCAGGCCCGGCTCGAGGTGCTGATCCAGGTCAACGTGTCGGGGGAGGAGTCCAAGAGCGGGGTGGCGCCGGACCGGGCGCTCGAGCTGTTCGAGGCTGTCGCCGGGTGTTCGAGACTCACCGTGCGCGGGTTCATGACAATCGGGCTCAACTCAACGGACAGCGCTGCCGTCCGGGCCGGGTACCGGCGGCTGGCCCGACTGCGGGATGACGCGCTGGCCGCGCGGTTGCCGGGTGCGGAGTCGGCCACCGAGCTGTCGATGGGGATGAGCGGCGACTTCGCCGACGCGATCGCCGAGGGCGCGACGATCGTCCGGCTCGGCTCCGCGGTGTTCGGCCGGCGGCCGCCGCAGGCTACGGGCTGATCTCGATCCCGCGTGGGTGATGTGTTCCATCCGTCCCTTCCGGGTCCGCGCAGGTACCGTGATCGCGAGTGTGGCGCACCAGGGCGTCGCGCTATGTCGGGACCCGCGTCCCGATCGATGGAGGGGACATCATGGCCTACCCCGACAACCTGCTGGTGCAGGGCGAGCGCGTCGTCGTCAACAAGCGCCCGCACTGGAAGGTGCTGATCCTTCCCACCGTCTTCTTCATCCTGATCATCGGGGCGGGTGCCGCGCTGGCCGCCTGGCTGAACAGCGGCGACTGGCAGTACAAGTCGACCGCGATCTGGGTCATCGTCGCGGCCGCGGTGATCGCGCTCGTGGTGCTCGTGCTGGTGCCCTTCATCCGGTGGCGCACGGAACACTTCGTCATCACCAACCACCATGTCTTCTTCCGGTCGGGCCTGCTGTCCCGGAGAGAGCACCAGATCCCGCTGGGGCAGATCGCCAACATGGAGACCGAGGTCACCTTCTGGGGTCGGCTGATGGGCTACGGGTCGCTGATCGTGGAGTCCTCCGCCGACCAACCGCTGAAATTCCGCAACGTGGCCGCGCTGTCGAAGGTGCAGGCACAGCTGAACCAGCTGATCCGGGACGAGCGCGAACGCACGCACCGCGGGCCGGAAGGTCGGGACTCAGGGCCGGTGCCGCAGCAGGACGACGCGCCCCCCGCGCAGAACGACCCTCGGCTCGCGCAGAACTACCAACAGCCCACGCAGAACTACCAACAACCCACGGAGAACTACCCTCCGCAGGGCTATCAGCAACCCCAGCAGGGTCACTCCCAGCAGGGCTATGAGCAGCCGCAACAGGGCTACCCGCAACAGGGCTACCCGCAGCAGGGCTATCAACAGCCCCAGCAGGGGTACTCCCAGCAGGGTCCTGAGCAGCCGCAACAGGGCTACCCGCCGCGGGCCTACCAGCCCACCCAGGCCTACCAGCAGCCACCCGGTTACCCACCGCCCGGTTCCACCCCCAGCTACCCGGGCCAGCCGCCGAGCAGGCCCACCGACGCCACCTCGACGTCCCTCACCTCGCCGTCCCCCACCTCGACGTCCCCCACCTCGACG
>Ga0208588_1000058_pt1 | contig 32551 bp, 29 predicted proteins | sample NGESurshal092012_8_FD_184483 | JGI IMG/M metagenome (GOLD analysis project Ga0208588, IMG submission 184483) | Arctic peat soil microbial communities from Barrow, Alaska - NGEE Surface sample 415-3 shallow-092012 (SPAdes) | ecosystem: Environmental > Terrestrial > Soil > Wetlands > Peat ...
GCTGCTTCCCTGGCTGGTCACTTAGGGCTTGGCAAGCTGATCATGCTCTATGACGATAACCATATCTCCATTGATGGTTCTACGGAATTGGCCTTCACCGAAGATGTGGCTAAGCGTTATGAAGCCTATGGCTGGCATGTGCAAATCGTCAGCAATGGCAACAGTGATTTGGCGGCTATCGAGAAAGCGATCACCGCGGCTAAAGCTGTTACCGATAAGCCCAGCCTGATCAAGATCCGCACCACCATTGGCTATGGTTCTCCTAACAAGCAAGGTACCGAAGGAGTTCACGGTGCTGCACTGGGTGAAGATGAAGTCAAGCTAACCAAAGAAAACTTGGGTTGGCCTGTTGAACCTAAGTTCCATGTGCCTGACGAGGCTTTGGCTGAGTTCCGTAAATGCGTAGAGAAAGGTCAAGAAGCAGAAACGGCTTGGAATGATCTTTTTGCTCGCTACAAAGCTGAATATCCAGAACTCGCTGCAGAATATGAGCGTTTTACTTCCACGACCTTGCCTAAGGATTGGGAGAAAGCCCTACCTTCCTATACCGCAGCCGATAAAGGCAACTCCACCCGTAATTACTCCGGTATCGTACTCAATGCTTTGGCTAAAGTGATGCCAGAACTCATGGGCGGGTCTGCTGACCTCGCTCACTCCAACATGACATACCTCAAGGGGCTTCCTGATTACCAGAAGTCTTCCTATGAAGGACGTAACCTTCGCTATGGAGTCCGTGAGCATGGTATGGCCTCTATCCTCAATGGCATGGTGCTCCACAAAGGGGTCATTCCTTACGGTGCGACCTTCTTGGTCTTTGCTGACTATATGCGCGGCTCTATGCGGATTTCTTCCTTGGCAGGCATTGGAGTTCCTTACATCCTTACCCATGACTCGATTGCTTTGGGAGAAGATGGTCCTACGCACCAGCCCGTAGAAACGATTGCTTCCTTGCGGGTTATGCCTGGCATGCTGGTGATTCGTCCTGCGGATGGAAATGAGACCTCTGGTGCTTGGAAAGTGGCGATTGAACGTCGCGATATGCCCACGTCTTTGATCCTTACCCGTCAGAATCTCCCCAACCTGGAAGGTTCTTCCATTGATGCTGTCGCTAAGGGTGCTTACACGCTCGTAGACAGTAAAGGAACCCCCGAACTGATTCTGATTGCTACGGGTTCTGAAGTCTCTCTCGCCGTCGATGCTGCGAAAAAACTGAGTGCTGAAGGAAAGAAAGTTCGGGTTGTGTCTATGCCTTGTTGGGAACTGTTCGAAGAGCAGTCTCAAGCGTACAAAGACTCCGTACTTCCTCCTGCTGTTACCGCTCGAGTGTCCGTAGAAGCGGCTACTAACTTTGGTTGGCAGCGCTACGCCAAGGCTCATGTCAGTATTGAATCCTTCGGTGCTTCTGCTCCTGGTCCTAAGTGTATGGAAGAGTTTGGCTTCACGGTAGATAACGTCTGTAAGACGGCTAAAGCCTTGTTAGCTTAAAAACTAAGACTCATAGAAAAGGCGGTCGCAAGGCCGCTTTTTTTGTGGCAAGCTAGATCCTATTCCCGGAGGTGAAGTGTCATGGCCCATCAGTTTGATGTCATCATTGAGCGCGATGAGGAAGGTTATTTTGTAGCTTCAGTTCCTGCGCTCCCAGGATGCCATACCCAGGCAAAATCGCTTGATGGGCTTATGGAGCGTATCCGTGAAGCCATCGAACTCTGTTTGGAGGTTAACGGTATGCCAACTGAGACCCTTGACTTTGTTGGGGTTCAGCGGGTTACAGTCACCGTTGCCGCATGAGCAAGCTTCCCGTTATCTCAGGCAAGCAACTTATAGCAGTGCTTAACAAATTAGGCTTCGAAGTAGTTCGGATCAAAGGAAGTCACCATTTCCTTCGTCATGGGGATGGTCGATCAACAGTGGTTCCAATTCATGCAGGGGAAACCATTAGTCCGGGGTTGCTCAGCAAAATCCTGAGGGACTGTGAACTTACACGCGAGCAGGTGCAAGCGTTGTTGTAGTACTTTAAACGGTAAAGCAAGTTAGAGGTAAATTTTGCATGGGCCAGTGTCCTAGGTGTAATGGAAGAATTTTGTCTTCACGGTAGATAACGTCTGCAAGACAGCTTTAATATCCACTTTTTCGGGGTAAGCTCACAGAGGGGTATGAACATCCCCTGCTAAACAAACAAAAAGCCGCCCTGAGAGCGACTTTTATAATGGAGCGGGTGATGGGATTCGAACCCACGACATTCACCTTGGCAAGGTGACGCTCTACCACTGAGCTACACCCGCGTGAATAAATATAATTTCATTATCGCGGGACTCTGTCAACTGAAATTTACTCTGGCCAAGCCCCATGATCCTTGGCTAGGGTAAATTACTATTTCTAGGATGGAGAGAAGCGAAATAGACATTATTATAGGAAATAGACGTCTTACCATTGTTTCTGTGCAAAGAGGGTACATACTTTATGCAACCTACTAATCCCAATCAATTTACAGAAAAAGCCTGGGAAGCGATTGCTGATACCAGCGAAGTCGCTAAAAAAGCAAAACAGCAGAACCTTGAAACAGAACACTTACTAAAAGCACTTCTAGAGAAAGATGGTCTTGCTACTAGCATTTTCACAAAGGCAGGGATAGATATCAAAAATCTCCTCAGTCGCATTGAGGAGTTTATCAATCGTCAACCCAAACTATCTAAGACGGATGGATCTGTATATTTAGGGAGGAGCCTAGATAGCCTCCTGGACCGCGCAGAAGACCAGCGCAAAAAGTGGGGCGATGACTACATTTCTATCGAACATTTAGTCCTGGCCTACGCAAAAGATGACCGCATAGGAAAAGTGCTCAAGCAAGAGTTCAAATTAGATGAATCCAAACTGGAACAAGTTATCAAACAAATTCGCGGGACTCAAAAAGTGACGGACCAGTCGCCAGAAGGCAAATACGAATCTTTAGAAAAGTATGGACGGGATCTAACGCAACTAGCTCGTCAAGGCAAATTGGATCCAGTCATTGGTCGAGATGATGAAATTCGTCGGACCATTCAAATACTTTCTCGCAGAACAAAAAACAACCCAGTTTTAATTGGAGAGCCAGGGGTTGGCAAGACCGCTATCGCAGAAGGATTAGCCCAGCGTATTATTGATGGAGATGTGCCAGAATCCTTACGGGATAGGACTTTAATCACTTTGGATATGGGAGCTCTGATTGCTGGAGCGAAATATCGTGGTGAGTTTGAAGAGCGCCTCAAAGCAGTTCTGAAAGAGGTTATAGAATCTGAAGGTCAGATTGTACTTTTTATCGATGAAATTCATACCGTAGTCGGTGCCGGAGCTACCCAAGGAGCGATGGATGCGGGCAATTTACTGAAGCCTATGCTGGCCCGTGGTGAATTGCGGTGTATTGGGGCAACCACCCTAGATGAATATCGCAAGTACATCGAAAAAGATGCTGCTTTAGAGCGTAGATTCCAACAAATTTATGTGGACCAGCCCTCCGTAGAAGACACAATTTCGATTCTGCGAGGTCTGAAAGAACGCTACGCCGTCCATCATGGAGTCCGCATTGCTGATGGAGCTTTAGTAGCAGCAGCTGTACTCTCCAATCGATATATCAGTGACCGTTTTTTGCCCGATAAGGCGATTGATTTGGTAGATGAGGCAGCCGCCAAACTAAAAATGGAGATTACCTCAAAGCCAGAAGAACTAGATGAGATTGACCGCAAGGTTCTCCAACTGGAAATGGAGCGTCTCTCCCTAGAAAAAGAAAGTGACCCTGGTTCTAAGGAGCGGCTGGGAAGACTAGAAAAAGAACTGGCCGACCTCAAAGAGGAACAGTCTAGCCTCAACGCTCATTGGCAAACGGAAAAACAAGCCATTGAGGAAATCCGCAGTATCCGTGAAGAAATCGAACAGGTGAACATCGAAATCAGCCAAGCCGAACGGGATTATGACCTGAGTAAGGCCGCAGAGCTGAAATATGGGAAGTACAACGAGCTTCAACGGTCGCTTAAGGAAGCGGAAGACAAACTTTCCGAGGTCCAAACCACGGGGCGTTCATTCCTGCGCGAGGAAGTCAGTGAAGAAGACATTGCCGAAATCATTGCCAAATGGACAGGCATCCCGGTGAGCAAGTTGGTGGAATCAGAACGGGAGAAACTCCTGCATCTAGAAGACGAACTGCACAAACGCGTGGTTGGTCAAGATGAAGCGGTGACTGCGGTAGCAGAGGCTATCCAACGTTCACGAGCAGGACTCTCGGATCCGAATCGTCCGATAGCGAGCTTTATTTTCCTTGGCCCAACAGGGGTCGGGAAAACAGAACTGGCCAAAGCCCTAGCAGCCTATCTTTTCGATACCGAAGACGCGATGGTCCGCATTGATATGTCGGAATACATGGAAAAACATGCGGTATCTCGACTGGTTGGAGCCCCTCCAGGCTATGTGGGCTATGAAGAAGGCGGTCAACTATCGGAAGCCATTCGTCGCCGGCCCTATGCCGTGATTCTCTTTGATGAGATTGAAAAAGCCCATGCCGATGTGTTCAATATTTTATTGCAAGTGCTGGATGACGGTCGCATAACTGACTCCCAAGGGCGTACGGTAGATTTCAAAAATACAGTCATCATCATGACCAGCAATATCGGCTCCCAGTACATTCTGGATGTCGCTGGAGACGATGCTCAGTACCAAGAGATGCGCCTCCGGGTCACAGAAGCCCTCCGCGCCCATTTCCGCCCTGAATTTCTGAACCGGGTCGATGAGATGATCATCTTCCACAGCCTACTCAAGGAACAACTCCGCACTATCGTCCAACTTCAGGCAATTCGTTTGGAGAAGCGATTGGAAGAGCGGAAGATGACCCTCAAGCTCTCCGAAGCCGCTTTGGATTTCATCGTAGAGGTGGGCTACGATCCCGTATATGGAGCCCGTCCACTCAAGCGAGCTATCCAGAAAGAACTGGAGACGCCGATTGCCAAACGCATCTTGCAGGGTGCATTTCAGGATGGGAATACTATATTCGTCGATGTAGAGAATGAACGGCTCACCTTCAAGCAACTACCCGCGCAAGTGCTGTCGGTCTAGGCTAAACGACGGATTTAGGCTTGCCTGTGTTAGTATGCTGGCAAAGAAAATTTGCCTGTGCGCCCCATGGCTAAGGTCCTCGTCCTCAACGCATCATACGAACCCCTCAACATCACGTCATGGCGCCGCGCGACCGTTCTTGTCATCAAGGGAAAAGCAGAACAGATAGAACACAATGGGAAAATGCTCTCCCCAGGCTTTCCGCTGCCCACGGTAATTCGATTACGGGGCTATGTCCAAGTCCCCTATAAAGAAATCCCGCTGACCCGACGCAACGTACTCCACCGCGATGGACATGCTTGCCAGTACTGCGGCTTTAAGGATGATCTGACCATTGACCATGTACTCCCGAAGTCACGTCGAGGCCAAGATACTTGGGAAAACGTAGTGGCGGCCTGTGTTCGCTGTAATATCCGCAAAGGGAATCGTACTCCGCAAGAAGCCGCGATGACCCTACGTCGAACTCCAAGTCGACCGCATAGTCCCCTCAACTTCGAAATTTCAAAGCACCTCCGAGGGGGGATTCATGATGAATGGCGCAAATATGTAATTGGACTGTCGTAAGGCAGTCTTATTTTTTAGACAAGGTTCATAAACAGGCTGGGATTACCCTCTAACAGCACGCACAATGGCGAATATATAACGAGACCGTGCTCTTCGAACCCTGAGCGTCTATCCATAGCGCACAAGGAGTAAAACGAAACCGAGAACTAGCCATAAAATCTGTAAACGGTCTAATAGCTTCAGCGCTTGCTTCGCCGTTTCTTGCGTCAACGGATTAAGCGGATCTCCCAGAAAAGGCTTAATTTTCTTCTCTCCGCCATAGCTGTTTTCTCCACCCAATCGCACCCCAAGAACAGCCGCAAAAGCCGCAATACTCACCCCTGCATTCGGGCTGGGGTCTTGGGCTGCGTCTCTCTGAACAATCCGAATCACCGTTCCTAATTTTCCAGACAGTGCCCCTACACTCAAAGCCATCAACCGAGCCGGGACCCAGTTCAAAACATCATCCAACCGAGCCCCGGCCCAGCCGAAAGGTTCATAGAGTCCCCGGCGGTAGCCAATCATCGAATCCAAGGTACTAGCGGCTTTATAGGCCATAACCAGGGGAGCCCCACCAATCACTGCCCAGAACAAGGGGGCCAGTACCCCATCAGTAGTATTTTCAGCCACGGTTTCCACCACAGCCCGGAGCACTTCTGAGGAATCCAGATGCTCCGTATCACGACCAACATAGATAGCCAACGTCTCACGAGCTTGGGAGAGATTTCCCGCTGCTAAAGGCTTAAGCACCGCCCAGGCAGCATCTTGTAGAGAACGGCCAGCCAAACCACTGGCTAAGATGACCATTTCTGTCCCCCAGCCAAAAAGAGGATGAATCAAACTAGAGCCAAGGATGACCGCCCAAACCACGGCAGCACTGCCCAACGTTAACAGCAACGTCAGCACCATGCCCGACAGCTTGAGCAAAAAGGGAGCGTCCTTGAAATGCCTGAAACTCCAGTCTCGCCATGGGCTAATCAGCCAACCCATGACCTGCACAGGGTGCACCCAACGCACGGGGTCTCCCACCATGCGGTCCAGAACCCAAGCAGCTAGAAAAATCCAGGGATTTACCATTTCCTAGATTGTACGTACTCAGGCAATGGAGTCCGATAAAATCAGCTCTGTTGACTAGGGTATGCGTAAAGACTGAGGCTGGAGAGATAAAGAAACCTCTGTGGCCATACCCGCTACCATGATATAACGCCATCTAGCCTGAACCTATTACAGTGTGTAGCTTTCACCGGTTTTCTGTGTATTCAGAGATTGTCAACGGTCTCGAAAGGGTTGATCAGTGAAACTCCTGTACCCACAAAATCACGCACATTTCGGGTCACAAGAGTTAACCCGCAAGTGAGTGCGGTGGCGGCAATCTGTTTATCCAGGGCATTTTCGTGATGCGGTACGCGCAATCGTCCCCAGACCTGTGATTCGGTCTCGGTGAAATCCAGAATATTCTCAGCGTAGTCATTAATCATGGTCTGTAACCAGGCTTCCAGTTTGTCGGCTTGTGCTTGATCGCCACGATACCGAATGAGTTCAACGCCCCGGCGCAGTTCCCCCACGGTGATGACGCTGATAAACAAGTGGGCTTCCTGCTCGGCGGTTTTTTTGAAAAATTGTTTGACTCCAGGGTTTGCCTTATTTTTTTTGCGAAGCTCACTAATGACGTTGGTATCAATTAAATACATTGCTAGCTTTGTCATCCTGCACCCGCTCAAAGTCTGAATCATTACCAACGTTGGGGATCAGGCTTAAGACTTCAGAAAAAGGCTTTCTTTTAGGTTTTAGCAATACCTGTTCCAGAATTTTACGGTGTTCTGCTTCTGCGCTGACACCATGTTGGCTCGCCCGCATTTTAAGGGCTTTGACAATAGCCTCATCAATATTGCGCACAATTAAATTGGCCATAGATTGTCTCCCAGTAGTAATGGAGTCATGTTCTAGCCGATAAAATGATAGCATTGATATCATTTATGCGCAACCTTTGAGGATGGGTCGCTGCCCGGTAATTATTGATAAGACGGGGAAAGGCTATGAGCAACTTTAACCGTGGGACTATTTTCGCGAGGCTTTACTCAGTCAAGCTCTGGCCCGATTCATGGCTGAATTGAGGCGGGAGGAGAAACGTACTGTAGGCTGGGATGACCGAGCCAGTGTTTCTAACGACCGCGTTTACGCAGCCGGCGCGTAAAACATTGACCTCAAGACCGACGCTACCGCCCGCTCGAGTGCACCCTCCACTTTAAGTCTGAAGTCGTTGACGGGGGGGCGCCCAAAGACTGAGGCTGGAGAGATAAAGAAACCTCTGTGGCCATACCCGCTACCGCCGTGGCACTGCTAGGCAGAGTAAATAGGGTATGTAACCAAACGGGCAATACCACCATGATTGACACAAATATAAAAGCGCCTAAGCCACCCCACAGGGCTTGCAGATACGTTTGCCTTTGCGCTTCTTGAACAACGCCATCCACGGTGAGCACCCCTATGGCAACAATACCCTGGCCCACTAAATGGTCAAAGCCCTGGCTGATTTTTGCCATTTGCCGGTAGACTTCCCTGGCCTCCGGGTCTTGGCTCAGATGTTCTTCTACGGCGTCTTTTTCAGCGGGGGATAAAGCACCATCAAGATAGGCGCTAATTTGCTCAAAGAGTGGAATTTCCGACATATCAGCTCAGAATTAGCTCAGAAAAGGGGCAAGATGTTCCTGGAGACGGTTACGAGCACGAGCAATACGAGACTTCACGGTACCTACAGAGATCTGCTGTATCTGTGCGATTTCTTCATAGGCTAGGCCTTCAATCTCCCTGAGTACAATCGTACTGCGAAAAACTTCAGGCAGATCACGAATGCCCTCTTGTAAATGTTCGTAAAACTCTTGGGTAGCTAAAGTATCGGACGGTCCAGGCTCATGACCTTCTAAGTCCCAATCCAAAGTTCCATCCGAGGTAATGAGGGGAGCATCCAAAGAAAGCGGTTTCTGGTGGCGGCGACGGCGACGGAGCTCATCGTAGAACAAATTCGTAGTAATCCGGCTTAACCAACCACGGAACTTCGCCGGCTCTTGCACACGATGGACATAGCGATAAACCCGAATCCAGACCTCTTGGGCCAAATCCAGACGGTCTTGCCAATCTGGAGCCAAATGATGCAATAGACGGTCCACGTGGGACTGATGACGACGCAGAATTTCACCAAAGGCAAGACGGTCGGGCTGGAAACCCTGTTGACACCGCTCTACCAGTTCATGAGTACTCAATTGATCGAGGGTAGGAGCCGTGGTGTTATCAGTTTTCGCTTCGGCCCATGTCGTTAGAGGAAGGCTGTAGGACATAAGTTATTCCCTTCAGGGGACTCTATTTGCCCCTGCTAAACAGCAGTACTCCAGACATCGTAACGGCCTATCAGAGAGATTTTTCGTCCAGAAAACAAGTTTGCGCTTTCGCGTAATTCACATTAGTAAATACCGCAACTTTTCATGAGGGAACCGGTGAGAGAAGCATTAAATAATACATTTTCTTTTGAAAAAAGTGTCCCTTTCTTTGTTACAACAATAGACATCCCCCCTGTTCCACTTGTAAGGAAAGAGCTTTCCCCGTGATATCCAAAGACGTAAATGCTAGTGCTCGGCAGGCTATGGAAGAGCATAGTAGGCGCAACAACTTGCGGCGCACCAAAATTGTGGCCACCGTCGGACCTGCTACCGACGATCCCAAAGTTCTTAAGGAACTGATCCAGGCCGGGGCAACTACCCTACGCCTCAATTTTTCCCACGGTATCCATGAAGACCATCGCAAGCGGATCAGCCTAATTCGGCAGATTTCTTTTGAACTCAATCAACCTGTAGCCATTTTGCAAGACCTGCAGGGACCAAAAATTCGACTAGGAAAGTTCGAGACGCCGATAGACCTGAAAGTAGGCGACCCCTATATTCTGACCAGCCGAGAAGTGGAATGTGGGCCTGAAGTCGGCTGGATCTCCTATGACCGTCTGGCCGAGGAAGTCCCCGTGGGGGCTGCGATTCTGCTGGATGACGGCAAGGTAGAAATGCGCGTAGAATCCATAGACCTCGCCCATAAAAATCTGCACTGTGTCACCGTCTGCCCTGGCAAACTCTCCAGTAATAAAGGCGTCAATTTCCCCAATGTGTCGCTTTCGGTGCGGGCCTTAACCGATAAAGACCGGGAAGACCTGATCTTCGGTCTCAACCAAGGAGTGGACTGGATAGCGCTGAGCTTTGTCCGCGAAGCCAGCGATGTCTATGAACTGAAAGAGCTGATTGCCCAGCAAAAAAAGCGGGTTCCGGTCATTGTCAAAATTGAGAAGTTCGAAGCGATTCAGAATATCGAAAGTATCTTGGCTGCCGCAGACGGACTTATGGTCGCGCGTGGAGACTTAGGGGTAGAGATGCCCGCTGAAGAAGTCCCCATTTTACAAAAGCAGCTGATCCGCATGGCCAATGGGGCCGGTAAACCTGTGATCACAGCCACGCAGATGTTAGACAGCATGGTGAATAACCCAAGGCCAACGCGGGCCGAGGTTTCGGATGTAGCCAACGCTATTCTTGACGGCACGGATGCGGTGATGCTATCCAATGAAACTGCCGTCGGTTCTTTCCCGATCAACGCGGTGGAGACGATGGTCCGCATCGCTCTACAAATTGAACATAAGCTCCCTCAACGGAGCCAAGTCACACCGGGCCATTCGATTACCGATGCTATTGCCCATGCCGTTGCTGGGGTAGCCGACCAGCTCAATGCTGCCGCCATTGTCACGTTGACAAAAAGTGGAGCCACGGCTCGTAATGTAAGCAAATTTAGACCCGCCAATTCCATTCTCGCCGTTACACCCCTTACGGAAGTAGCCCGTCAATTACAACTGGTTTGGGGTGTACGGCCCCTGTTAGTTCTGGATTTACCATCTACCCGTCAAACCTTCCAAGCGGCTGTTTCGGTAGCCCTAGAAGAAGGTTTACTCCATCAGGGGGATTTGGTAGTCATGACCGCAGGCACCCTCTCCGGCATCTCCGGGTCCACCGATCTCCTGAAGGTGGAAATTGTCACTACGATGCTGGGCCAGGGGACTCCTTTAGGCCAAGGCATGGTGAGTGGACGTTCTCGTGTCTTTAAGGCTGGTTCTACGGTGGATGATGTGGCCAAAGGAGATATCCTGGTAGCGACCCAAACGAATGCCGATTACATCGAAGCGATTAAGAATGCAGGCGGCATCATTGTAGAAGAAGAAGGGTTCACTTCTCATGCCGCAGTGGTAGGACTCCGTCTAGGGGTTCCTGTTCTGCTTGGGGTCAAAGGATGTACTAAGAACATTGCTGATGGCATCATCATTACCCTGGACTCGCAAAGAGGGGTAGTCTACTCCGGCAACACAGGAAAAGCAGGAGATCTCTGATATTGCCAGCTCTGTTGCAAGAACTATGATGTAACGGTTCAATATACCAGCTATTATGCGCTGAGTTTCAATCTCAACGGATTCCCAACAACCTTCTCGGCCTCATTGGAAGCCTAACTGGTGGTGCGCGGTTGCCAAGGAAAAGAGAGTCGGGTAATATACTGAAACATTTCACTATCTCGGGTTATCTCAATGGCTGCGAACTACTCTGAGCAAGAACTATCGACTGTCGCCAATGCTGCGATGCTGACCGGGATCGCTGTAGCGATGGTGGATATGGGGATTGTCTCCAGCGCGATTGAAGCGGTGGCCATGACTAAAGAAATTGTGGGTGCTACCAGTAAATATCCAAACAATTCCATCATTCAAGCGGCATTTTCAGAAGCGGCGATCCAGAGCGGCAGCACGAAAATGAACAAGCCCGATATTAAGCCAGAAGAAATTCAGTCCGGGGCAATTGTCGATAAGGCAATCGAGGCGGTAAACAGCGCAGTGAGTATGCTAAAAGACAAGGCTACCCCTGCCGAAATCCAAGAATACAAAGCATTCATCTACACCTGTGCTGAAGCAGTTGCCAAAGCTGCTGGCAGCGGTTTGTTTGGCTTCGGTTCCAAAGTTAGCGACAAAGAAACAGCGGCACTAACTAAGATTAAGACAGCACTCGGAGTCTAGGGGTATGAAAGGTGAGCGCCTTGTATCATATTTCAAACGTGGTAGTCGAGTCTTTCGTAGTCCACTCGATTTATGATACTTGCGTCATCCGCATGTCTCCGGAGGGACGCGAGACGTGTTGCGACAGGAACTAGATCTGCAAGTTGATACAGTCAGCGCTAAGCAAAGTCGATATTCACATTGCCATTTCACCATCTACACAAATCACCTGTCCCGTAATGTAGACGGCTGGATCTGTCGGTAAAAAACGAACGGTTCCCGCAATCTCTTCTGGCTTATCTAACTGTTCTAGAGGAATTTGGGCTGGATCGCCTACTTTTTTCTATCTGGATGTAATGGGTGTTGGATTCTTCTCTGAAAACAGGGGTTTGAGAGTAGTGCGGGAAGATTAAGTCATGACTGAGCGATACCGTAGCGGCATATGATTCTGGAATTTAGGAGACGGCATAGTCAGAATATTCACGCATTGAGGGATGGTGGAAACCCACTACGAGTTCTTTTTTAGAGATGCCCATCTCTTCTAATTCTTTATCAACTTCAATATCTGTATTGTTTTCCTGGAGCCAAATTTTGTCGTCTTTGATGTCAAAGTGAAAAATACAGTGATTAACCCGCCGTTCTTTATCCCAGCCTATACGGAGTAGGAGATAGTGATCGTTAACTGGATCAAAAATCACCTGAGTTTCGATGTTTGGGTTTTTGGGTCCGTAATTGGAATAGCGACTAAGAAATTCTTGTAGGCACTTGCGGTAATGATTTAATTTATCCATGATTCAATCTCCTGAGTTGTTTGACTGTAGACTACGATGCTCACGGGATAAAGTCGAAAAACTTCCTGAATGAGAATTTCTTGAAATAAAGTATCGTAGGTTAGCTTTGGCACAGCGAGATACAAGTGGCGATCGGGTTCCTGTAACTTGAGTGCAACTCGATAAGTTAGATATTGCCCCAATGAACCGTAAAAATCAGTGATTTGAGAGGCACTGATAAAACTCTTGACTTCAACGGCAATTTTTTGGTTATCTTTGGTTGCCGCAATTAATGGCTCTGCGGCTAAATCGATCTGAATGTTGACGTTACCAATGCTGAGATATAGGGGATCGTCAGTGATTGTCCAGCCTGTTTGGATCAGCGCCTGCTTAACTAACTCATGAAAGCGGTCTTTCCGAGACATCGCTTACACCTCCAATTTTACAGTAATCGAGGTATCGCAGACAAAGGTATCGACGACTTTGACGCAAGCGATGTAGTTGCCTGGTTCGGGATATTGATAGGTGGCATCGCTGATGGTTTTGAGGCTTCGGCCTTTGCGGGTGCGGTAGTCTTGCCAGCCGTGGCTGAAGGGTTTGTCGGTTTGCCAGTTGAAGTCTATTGCCCAGAAGTAAATAAAGTCAAAGCCGCCTCTAATAGCGCGTTCGCGGATGGAATTCTGGCTGTTACTTATCACATTGCCATCCCACCATCTACACAAATCACCTGTCCCGTAATATAAGCGGCGGCTGGATCTGTCGCTAGAAAACGAACGGTCCCTGCAATTTCTTCAGGCTTGCCTACGCGCCCTAGAGGAATTTGGGCAAGGACGCCATCGAGTTTTAAATCTTTGGTCATATCGGTGTCAATAAATCCTGGAGCTACCGCATTGACGGTGATTCCCCGTGAGGACAATTCTCTGGCTACCGCCTTTGTAAAGCCGATCACCCCTGCTTTTGCCGCTGCATAGTTGGTCTGTCCTGCATTGCCCAATACGCCAGAGGTAGAAGAGATATTGATAATTCTGCCGGAGCGCTGTTTGAGCATCAGTTTGGTCGCCGCCCGCGTGCAGAGAAATACTCCCGTCAAATTGAGGTCGATCACCTGCTGCCAATCCTCATCTTTCATCCGCATCAACAGACCATCCCGCGTGATTCCAGCATTGTTGACCAGTACATCTATGCGGCCAAATTTTTCGAGGACATCCGCAAATAGTTGCTGGACTTGATCGGCTTGAGATACATCTGCCCCAAAAATGGCTCCATTACCCTCCATCTGAGCGACTACGGCTTGGGCAGCCTCCGGAGAGCGGGCGTAATTGACGGCCACGGTCATGCCTGCCTGCGCTAATTCCAAAGCGATAGCTCTACCAATGCCGCGAGAAGCTCCGGTGACTAAGGCAACTGGTTTTGTCATCAGAATTCTCCTGTAGGGATAGCGGCAACCTTCAGGCCCTATTCTCTCACCAGACTGAAGAGTTAACTTGTTTGGATCTGCATCATCAATTGCTTTCGGTTGCGGATGCCCGTAGTTGCCCCCAGCGCTTGGACCGCTAAGGCTCCTGCTCCATGCCCCCAGGTCACCGCTTCCGGAATCGTTTTGTCTGCCACCAAAGCTGCGATAAAACCTGCACAGAAGGCATCGCCTGCGCCTGTGGTATCGACCACTTTGTTGGCAGGAATGAGACAGGCAGGGATCAAGCCTTCTTGGGTGCCGTAGGAAAGATAAGCTCCTTCCCTCCCCAACTTGACGACCACAATCGGGACGCCGATCTTGCGAAGACTGCGGGCAATGGCTTGAGGCGTCGATTGTCCGGTGAGTGCTTGCGCTTCATCAAGGCTGGGTAAGAAAAAATCCACATAGGGCAGAGCCGCTATGATTGCCTCCCAATTTTTGTCATGGGTCCACACGGTGTCCATCGTGACAACGATTTCCTGGTTTTTAAGTTCCATGCAATATAGTTTGAGGTCTTCACCCAAAAGGTTTTTGAGGGAGTAGATACCCCCAAAATGCATTATTTGAACATCTTTCAAATCAAAGAGAGACAGGTCATCTTTATTCAGCGCATTGCCTACGGCAGAGGTGCGGATAAGGCTATACTCTCCCCCAGTGCGTACCGTGAGCAGAGATGCTTTGGTCTGGAGCGTATCGTCTAAAATTAAATTCTCAACATCGATCCCTTCTTGGTCCAATTGGTTGAGGAGAAAACGGCCTAAACGGTCATTGCCAATCCGCCCCAAAAAGTGAGTGTCTATTCCTAGCCGAGCCAGCAGAATGGCTGTGTTTACCCCACAGCCACCAGGAAAAATCTGGATGTCCTCTACTAGAGCGGATTTTCCGGGTAAAGGTAGCTGGTTTAGAGGATGAACCAACACATCAATGAGGGCTCCTCCGGTGCAAGCAACGTGCATGGTCTTTGCATAAAGATTCTCTCTAGAATAATTCCTTGGGGACTTTACTGTGACTTTACATATAGCTCGAACATTTCTGCTCTATAAACGTCCATAATCTATAAGGGCCTGGATTATCTATTTTTTTTATGAATACTGTACTTGCTATTGCCTCTTGTTTGGAATCGTCTCTACACCGGATTACGGCGGGCTTGAAACTGCCCTTAGCCCCCGGAGTGATTCGTATCGTGCAATCAGGCTATGCCCTGCTTTCCCATCCCTATCCACATGCCCAAGGGAAAGGGACACCTATGCCCTTAGGCATTTTAGGGGCAGGGATGGCCTTTGGTTATGAGCCTATGCACATCACCGCCTATGCCCTAGATGATTTTGAATTTTGGCAAGTTCCACGGGGCAATCTTAGAGACACAGACTTTAGCCAGCAGATAGCCCACGCCTTACTCCGCAGGGCAGAATGGGACCATAGAATGATCTGTCTACTGCAATATCCTTTGGCCAGTCAGCGTTTGATGGGGCTCTTGTTGCTGTTAGGAGATTTTTACGGCAAGCCTGATGGAGCTACGATTCAGGTGTTTCCAAAACTTACCCACCGTGTCCTTGCTCAATTGATCGGCCATAGCCGCACGGCAGTGACCCGTTTGTTGGGCCGTTTATCGGGACAGGGGCTGATAGAAGTGCGTGAAGGATCTATTTATTTACTGAACCCAGCCCTTCTGAGATGGATGGTTCAGGGAGAAAATGGAACGCTAAAAGAATTGGGAGGTTCTGCCACCCCACTATAATGAGTGCGGATAATGGCAGGGAGTTGGCCGGAATTTGCCTGCTCCGGGAGCATAAAGTTGATGCACACAACCAAATTTATATTCATCACCGGCGGAGTGGTTTCCTCTATTGGTAAAGGGATTGTCGCTGCTAGCCTTGGGCGCTTACTCAAATCTCGTAACTATTCAGTCTCTATTCTCAAGCTAGATCCATACATCAACGTAGACCCTGGGACGATGAGTCCTTTCCAGCATGGGGAAGTGTTTGTTACGGATGATGGGGCAGAGACAGACTTGGATTTGGGGCACTATGAGCGCTTCACGGATACTCCTACTTCTAAGCTGAATAGTGTTACAACCGGAGCTATCTATCAGGCAGTTCTGAATAAAGAACGGAGGGGCGATTACCACGGGGGTACCGTTCAGGTTATTCCCCACATCACCAATGAAATTAAAGACCGAATTCATCGTGTTGCCCGCAATACCCAGCCCGACGTGGTCTTGGTGGAAATTGGAGGCACGGTGGGAGATATCGAATCGTTACCGTTCTTGGAAGCAATCCGTCAATTCCGTAAGGATGTTGGTCGTAACAATGTCCTCTATGTCCATGTCACGCTGGTTCCCCATATCACCGCAGCCGGTGAGATGAAGACCAAACCCACTCAGCACTCGGTCAAAGAGCTGCGGTCGATTGGTATTCAGCCCGATGTCTTAGTCTGTCGTTCAGACCGTTTCTTGCCAGAAGGCCTCAAAGAGAAAATTTCTAATTTCTGCGATGTATCTCCTGCCTGCGTAATCGCTTGTGAAGATGCTCCTTCTATTTATGAAGTCCCGATTCGCCTAGAACAGCAAGGCCTCGCCATTCAAGCGATTGAGCTTTTGGGCTTAGAGCAGCGCACCCCAGATTTGAGCGGTTGGAAGCAACTTTTAGAACGGATGTATCATCCTACCCACCGCGTTACGGTCGGGATTGTCGGTAAGTATGTCCAACTTTCGGATGCCTATATCTCGGTGGTCGAAGCCTTACGCCATGCCTCCATTGCTTTAGATTGTGAAGTGGCTCTGCGTTGGATCAATGCAGAAGATATGGATGCGGCTGATGCTTCTTCTTTCCTAGAAGGACTGGATGGTATTGTCGTGCCTGGTGGATTTGGCATTCGAGGGATCGATGGCAAGATCAGCGCTATCCGCTATGCGCGGGAACAGAACGTCCCTTTCCTTGGACTTTGTTTGGGGATGCAGTGTGCCGTCATTGAATGGGCCCGCAACATCGCCCATTTACCGCAAGCCCATTCAACAGAATTTGATCCTAGTTCGCCCCATCCTGTGATCTCTCTCTTGCCGGAACAGCAAGATGTCATGGACCTTGGCGGTACCATGCGTTTGGGACTGTGGCCTTGCCGCATTGCTCCTGATAGTTTGACCCGTAGTCTTTATCACGAAGCTTTGACCTATGAACGTCATCGCCACCGTTATGAATTCAACAATCACTATCGCCAACAATTCACAGCCGATGGCTACAGTATTGCAGGGGCTTCGCTGGATGGTCGTTTGGTAGAAATTATCGAACGTCCAGACCATCCGTTCTTTATCGCTACCCAATTCCACCCAGAGTTTCGTTCCCGTCCCGGTGAGCCCCATCCTCTGTTTTATGGATTTGTGCAGTCTGCCTTAAAACGAAGCCAAGCTCAAAAAGGCCAGGTTGAAGTAGCCTCTCCTGCTGCCGTTGCTCAATAGAGACCTCTCCCCTAGCCCCTCTCCGCACAGGGGGACTAAACAGGGGTTTGCTTTCCCCAGGGTGGTAGTCGATTTAGGCAGGCAGTCTAATCCTGAGCATTTCGTTGCCGCCCCGTTGAATTTCATAGTCTACTTTGGTAATTTCTGAAAAGTAGCCTTGCTGGTCCAGCCCTCTGCGCAGGTCGTCTAGATAGGGTGAGCGCTCTAATCCTAGAGTGAGTAGGGGAAAAATCCTAAGCTCATGCGAATATTCCAGTAACTTTAAAATTGCCTGTTGATGGAAGTCATAGCTTAACTGTTCTGAATAGAGAAATAAAAAGTGTGAGCACAAGACTAAATCGTAGCGTCTTTCCGTTGGCAAATCGGGTAATGCTCCTGCCACGTAGCGGTGTTCTGCTTTGCCTCTTTCATAATCTGCGAGAAAGAGAGCTAGAGATTTCTCGCGGTTACGGCGCAAATCTTCAGGAGATTTATGATAGCTCCAGACCCAATCTTTGGGAGTGTTTCTAACTTGTTCAATAATATTGTCAACGCATGCATCAAATCGCTTTTGAATCTCCTGACCTGAGAATTCGTAGATGGGGTCGATAGAAGTGACGGCATGACCGAGTTGAGCCATCTCTGCATTAAAGCTTGCGGGACCTCCAGCAATATCTAAGATTTCACGTTCCATATCGTCAGGAGAGAGTTGGAACATTCGTTGGTATTCGGTGAGCGATCGGCCAAAGGGGACGATGTTATCAAGCTTCACTACCATGAAAGTTATTGGCTCCAGAAGAACCTAGAGGACCCTCATACGCATGATTTTCCATTGGTCCTTTTGTCTAACTAGCGTATAGGTCGCTTTATAGGGCTTGCTATAAGAACGGGCTGCATTCTTCTTGCCTCCAACCAGGTATTCTGCGTTTTCAGAAACTTCAGCCGTCACATCTACTTTTGTCGGGCCTTTCGGATCTACCTTGGAGACTTTTAGATCCTTAAGCGTGTAGTTCCATTGGGTCTTGGCAGACATCCCACTGGCTCGGCTCTTCCATCGAGATAATTCCGGTTCTGCTAAGACTTCTGCCAGACCAGCGAGATTGCGCTCGGATCCCAGGGCGTCAGCCTTCCGCTTTTGCCAATCGGTAAGCACTTGCCCCGCTATCTCAGGCGTTACTTGAGCGGACGTAGCTGCTGTTGTTGTCGCCACTGGTTTAGGAGGAGTTGGCGTGGTAGGTTCTGTCGCTGCAGGTAGTTCTGCCACGGGCTGTTCTGGTTGGAGCGGCTGAGCGTCTGGTGTCGTGATCGGTTGTGGTACAGCAGGACTGATAGGTTCGGAAAGTTCTGGTGTGCTTATTGGTGCGGTCGTTGTCGTTGCAGTCGGTTCAACAACGGCTGTCGTTGAGGTAGTACTTGTGCTATTTCGATAGATTAGAAAGCCGCTACCAACTAAGACGGTCATCACCGCTGCAGCCCAGCCTAGCTGTCTCACTCCATCGGGACTAATCGCAGCTCCTCTGCGTCTGCGTTTTTCATCCTGTGGCAAAGTTTGGCGGAGAGCAACCTTCTTTGGAGCACTAGATTTGTCGCGCTGGGCTACGGTGAGGTTATCCCGGACGGGAGGCCTTGAGGGGAAACTGCCTTGATTCACATCAATAGGATTGAGTGAATCAGCATCTTTTTGGCCGTTATCATCGCCAGCTAGATTTTCCAAGTAAGTTTGTACTCCTGAATGAGCAAAGTAAGCTTTTAACGAACGTGCTTCTTTTTCTTCAGAACTTTTGAGGTCTCGGATCTGTCTGGTTAAGGTCCCTAGCCATTCTTCCGCATACTGGCAAAGACCAGGCAAAAGATCGGGAGAGCCTTCAGAACGCTGCTTGATAATATCAAGAATGCCCGTTTCTTTGCTGTGTTTTAGCGCTCTTTCTGCTTCTTCTGCTTGGCCTAGCAGCAAGGCACAGACCGCCAACTCGACATGGACATCCCGTCGCTGATTCAGGCGTATGAAATAGCCTCTTGCTTTGCGAACGGCATGCGGAGCTCCCGCCGTGAAGCCTTGAGCAAGGAGTGCTTGGGCAGCAAGATAGGCGGCGGCTACAGAAGGACGCTCTGCTTCACGGGCGAAAATTTGGAGCTGTTCATCCCCGTCAAGGAGCGGCAAAACGGTTTCGAGGAACTGGAAGATGCCATTACGGTCCAAACCAGAGCCATCAGCACCGTTCCCTTCTATGCCTTCGCGTTCTTGGAGCCATTGTTGAAACAGCTTGATTCCCAGAGTTCGAGATTCAGGGTTCTCGTTCTTCAGTAGGGTGAGGACGCGCTCTGGACGGATATGGAAGAGCCACTGGTCAAGTTCTTTTTGTAAGGAGAGGAATTTACCTGAGTCTTGGAGGCAGGAAGAGGCCGCTTCAAGTTCTGCGGCAGCGGCTTCTAACTGGCCTCTTAAACGCAACTCTTGGGCTAGCTCTTTATGGGCAAGGATGGACAAAAGGGCAAGGTCTTGTTCTGCAGAGGAAGCATTAGGGCCACTGGAAAAATTGGGCTGGAAGTTGTGTATGGCAGAAAGAACTTCTGGTGCTTCGCCACTCTCTAGCAGCAACACCAGACCAGCTAACAGTTGATGCTGCTCCAATTGAAGTTTGGAGGTAGATACTGCCAGATTCTGATCATAGAGTTTCCGTTCCTCCTCGTTGCTCAAGGTTTCATAGGCCCTGAGCATGAGGTTTTGCCGCTCCTGCTTTACTTGCTCGGAGAGCTCAGCGCGGGGAAGCTGTGCCTTGCGGTCTGAAAAAGCTTGCTCTATCTGATTTGTGCGCGCGTTGTGCGGCACATTGAGAATCTGATAAAAATCGAGGGGTAGGGCGTAACTGAGGGCCGGCATGGGCAATTCCAACGGTACAGATGCATGAATGCGCTCGAAGACCTCTCTTAAGAGAGTGTGAACGATTGCTAACCGAATATCCTAGTAGGTCTTCTGAACTAGAATAACAACGGATTTGCAAAACACAAGGTGTAGCGCTTGAAAACCTTAGAAAAATTAGTAAACTCTATGGCTGAGGGAGATTCTTTTAGGACGCTGAGTCTGCTAACCTGCGAAATATCACGGGGATGAGCCGAAATTTCCTAGAAGCTCGCTTGGTGGCTGTCGTACGAGCCCCTGATCCGCAAACGGCTCTAGAGCGAGCAAAACTTTGTTTGTTGGGGGGCATTCAATGGATTGAAATCACCTGTAGCGTCCCAGCCTTTGAGGAGGTGATTCGTGATCTTTTAGACCCTCTAGACCCTCATCCAGCCTTTACCCTAGGCGCTGGTACGGTCCGTTCTCTAGAAGAGGCAGAAAAAGCGATAGCCGCAGGCGCTCAATTTTTGGTTTCTCCCCATACCGACGTAGCCTTGGTCCGGTGTGCTCAAGAGGCGGGTATTTTAGCCTGTGCGGGGGCCTACACCCCGACAGAAATCATGCAGGCATGGCATCTAGGTGCGGATTTCGTGAAACTTTTCCCCGTGCATCTGGGTGGCCCGGAATATGTGCGTTCTCTCAAGCAAGTGTTTCCTGAAATCCCCCTTTTTGCCTGTGGGGGTGTGGGTTTTCAGAATGCCCATGATTATTTGAAGGCTGGAGCGAGTGCGGTTGGCATAGGGAGTGGCCTATGGCAAGGAGAACCGGGGCAAGACCCTGTGTCTGCGATCAGGCGATTAACCGAAATCTATCCTGTGGTTTGAATTACCCCATGATTTCCTTTGTGCCCTTACAGTAAAACTATGGTTGCCCCTTCTGCTTCTCCTCCCCCAGAAACCTGTGATCCAAAACGCCCGCTGATTGAAATCAGGGGGTTAAAGAAGCGCTTTGGCACTAAAGTCATTCTCGATGGGATAGACCTGGATATTTACTCTGGCGAAGCGGTGGCTATTGTTGGCCCTTCCGGTACGGGTAAATCTACGATTTTGCGGATCGTTTGCGGCCTTTTAGCCCCCGATGAAGGCACAGTGCGAGTAGGTGGCCATGAGATCTCGGGGAATTTGGCGAATGGGGAAGCCATGCCTTTCCAAATTGGCATGGTTTTCCAGCAGGCGGCTCTCTTTGACTCTTTAAATGTGGATGAGAATGTCGGGTTTATCCTATACCAGCACTCCAAACTGCCTAAGGAGCGCATCCGAGAACTCGTCAAAGAAAAACTGGCTCTAGTCGGTCTGTCGGGCACAGAAAACCTTTTCCCCTCAGAACTTTCCGGAGGGATGCGTACACGGGTGAGCTTCGCCCGCGCCATTATGGAAGACCCCAATGACCCGGATGACCAACCCCAAATTCTGCTCTACGACGAACCGACGGCAGGACTCGACCCAATCGCTTCAACGCGTATAGAAGATGTGATCCGGAGCCTCTGGCGTGAACGCACCTGTGAGTCTTACCTTATCGTTACCCACCAGAAGAGCACCATACGCCGTGCGGCAGACCGGGTTATCTTGCTTTATGACGGCAAGGTTCAATGGATAGGCAAAACTAGTGAAATTGATAAATCCGATAATCCTTTTGTGAAACAATTTTTCGCCGGTCTAACGGAAGGTCCCATTCACGCTAATACTTAGACGTATCTGCAACTATCTCGTAAAGGTGCAATCCATCGCGCCTCCCCTATATGATCACAGGAACCTTCTTAGACGAAATTAGCCACGATATTCCCGCCGCCAATTGGGGCCCTCAAGAGTGGGAGCAAGATTTTCAGGCGATGCAGACCGCAGGTATTGATACGGTCATCTTGATTCGGGCAGGCTATCAAAACAAGGCTACATTCCCTTCAAAAGTACTCGCCAAAGCCAATAAAATTCTTCTCGTCCAAGAAGACTTGATAGAGCTTTTTCTAACCTTGTCAGAACAATATGGGATGGCTTTCTACTTTGGAACCTATGACTCTGGAGAATTCTGGCATTCAGGACAGTATCAAAAAGAAGTAGACCTCAATCTTGCTCTAGTCGACGAAGTCTGGGAACGGTATGGTCATCACAAGGCCTTTCAAGGATGGTATATCTCCCATGAAATTAATACTTTTGATGAGGGGGTCATGCGCGTCTATGAACAATTAGCCCAACATCTCAAAGGCCTAAAAAATTTATCTATCCTCATTTCACCCTATGTACGAGGTTCCAAACAGTTTGAGGATCCTATTACTTTGGAGGAACATGAGAAAGAGTGGGAAGAGGTCTTTAGTCGCATTGAAGGTCTAGTCGATATTGTTGCTTTCCAAGATGGTCAAGTGCATTATCATGAGCTGCCTGACTATCTCAGAGTCAATAGTAAGCTAGCTCGAAAATATGGCCTGGCCTGTTGGTCCAATGTCGAAACTTTTGACCGAGATATGCCGATTAAATTTCCTCCTATTGGCTGGCCAAAATTGCGATTCAAACTGGAAGCGGCACGAGCTTCTCAGGTGGATAAACTAATTACGTTTGAGTTTTCTCATTTCTTGAGCCCTAATTCTATTTATCCAGCAGCACATCATCTCAATAAAAGATACTTAGAATGGCTTAAAGAGATTCAAGCTTAGTCCTTACTCTTCGCTAAAATATCCATCTATAAATCATCCGAGGATGACTTGCCAAGCATGCCTATGCTGTGGTCAACAGTCGAAGGCGATGGAGTACCTACGAACCCAAGTACAGGCAAGCGATCCATTGGCAAAACCTCTGGTGTTCTAAAATCGAAACAGAGAAAAGTATCCCAGGATAATTTACAGATAGCCCTCAATTGAACCGTGCGTTCTCTTCACCAATTTTTCTCCAGCTTCACTTAGTATGAGTCTGCTGTATTTGAGTTGAGAGAGCTTGCTATCACGATTTTGTTTCATGGGCTGGGTCACTGCGGTTGCCTATCTCCTCACGACTCCAACTGCAGTAATGGCTCAGACTGCCCAGCCTCCCCTAGTGAATTTGCGCCTAGAAGAAGCACTACACAAGGCCGAGTTGTTCAACCCGCAACTACTGGCTGCTCGCCGAAGCATCGCTGTCGCCGAATCGGGGGTCGCTGTTGCTGGCGTCGGTCCTAATCCACGTCTGACTTTGGATATCCCGGTTGGTCTAGCAGAAACCAAACGTATCCTTGGCTTTGAACAGCCCATTGAGCTGGGGGGCAAACGCGAAGCTCGTTTGGCGCTTGCGGGAGACCAGACGCAGACGGCCCAGCTCCAGCTAGAAATTTTGCGCTGGCAAGTACGCTTGGAAGTTCGACAAGCCTATGCTGAACTGGCTATTGCCCAAGCTGCAGAGAATCAGACCGAACGCATGGTAGAACTGAATAAGCAATTGGTCGAGATTGCGCGCAAACGTCTCGCCGCAGGAGACGTAGCAGAGGCAGACCTGATCCAGACACGCTTTGTCTTGGAGCGAGCACGCCAACGTCTTGAGCCGACGAACAACCGGGTCCGCCAGGCAAATATCAAGCTTGATAGCTTACTGGGTCAGCCGACAGAAATTCTGATAGAACCCACCGATGGAAGGCAATTTAACCTATCTATCGAAGAGCAGCCGAAAGCTCCAGCCGCACTCCCCCCATTGCCAAACCTCACAGCGCTTCAGCAGATAGCCAAGCGCAAACGGTTGGACTTGAACTTAGCTAAGCTACAGCAGCGTACCAGCGATGACCAAGTGGCCCTAGCTCGTTCTGCCCAAGTTCCAGATATTGCTGTGGCTGGCGGATTTATCTGGGATCCGGTGGCGGATACAACCGGAGCTCTCCTTGGTATTCGGGTCGATTTGCCCCTGTTTAATAATCATCAAGGAGAAGTGAATCAGGCTCAGGCGAATCAGTCCCTGGCTGAAGCCCAACGGTTCGTTCTCGAACAACAGGTAGACCGAGAAGTGGCTACGGCCTACCAAGACGTTCGCAGCGCCGAGCGACTTTTGCAGCAAGACCGTTCTGTATTGTTGCCTCAGTCTGAGCAAGTATTAGATTTAGCGCGTAAGAGCTACCAGTTCGGTCAAACGGGGCTAACCGATGTTTTATTGGCTCAGCAAGCTGTGCAGGACCAGCGGGACGCTTACTATAACAATGTTCTGACCTATCAGACGGCCCTGGGCACGCTGGAACGCGCTGTTAACCAACCCCTTTTCGCGAGCAAACCAGATGCCCCAACAGTTCCTTAAAGCGTCGGTCAGCTTTCTGCTACTGGTTCTGCTCGTGGGCTGTCAGAGGGCGAACCCAGCAGAAGACCCTGCTCCAACGCCCGTCGTTCGCCTGCCCATTACTCAAGTGCAGCGCCAAAATCTGTCGAACATCGTCACGCTCACGGGAATGGTGAATGCTCTGCCGGACCATTCGGTCAAAGTCAGTCCGGCAGTAGCGGGCAAACTCATCGCAGTATTAGTAGTGCCCGGACAGCGCGTTCATCGTGGTCAGATCATTGCTCGCCTGGATAACCGTCAAGTAAAAGACCAGATCGCCCAGGCGGATGCTGTTTTGCAGGGTTCCATCTCAGCGGTTGCTCAGGCCCAAACCAATCTGACGCTCGCTCGCAGCACACTAGCGCGTGTGCAGATGCTCTACAACGAGAAAATTGCTCCGCAGAAGGATTTGATTGCCGCCCAAAGTCAGGTGGCCACTAGTCAGGAGCAAGTACGGTCTGCCAAGGCCCAGGTCGCTCAGTCACGGGCATCTCGTGCTCAAGTGGCTACGCAGCTAGGTTTTGCAGAACTACGCAGTCCAATCTCAGGCGTAGTGGCCCGTAGGTTCCTCAATATCGGGGATACTGCTGACCCAGCCACCCCCGTCCTCCAAGTAGTGGATCTGGAGACAGTAGTTATTAACGCAAGCCTGCCTGCCGATTCATCAGCTCCCATCCGCGTCCAGCAACCTGGCCGGGTTCGCAGTGTCGCTCAGCCTGAGATCAGCTTTCCGGCAACCGTGACCGCTATTAGCCCTGTGGTCGATCTCCAAAGCAATACCCTGGCCGTTCAACTGCGCTGCGCTAACCGACAGGGATATCTGAAAGAGGGACAGTCGGTGACCGTCCAGATCACAACCGGGATTCGCAAGGGTGCGCTTACGGTTCCGAAGACGGCTCTGGTCCCAGATCCTGAGAAGCCTGGTCAGCGCCTTGTCTACAGGTTCCGCTCAGGCAAGATTGCCCGTGTTCCTGTCCAAACCGGGATTGAAGAAGGCGGACGCATCGAAATTACCAGCGGTCTTTCCAGCGGTGAATCGGTCGCAGCCAGCGGAGCTTATGGTCTGCCGGACGGCACTGCGGTGGAGGCGACACGATGATTCGCTTCACCAAAATTCTGCAATCACAAGCGAGAGCTATTTACCTGGTCTTTGCGCTGGTGGCCGTTGTTGGCCTGCTGGCCTATTTAAACCTGCCCTCGGATGTCTACCCAGAACTTTCCTTTCCTCGGATTGCTGTTATTGCCGAGGTGGGCGATACCTCCCCTGAGCGCGTGGTAGTCACGGTCACGCGACCGCTAGAAGAAGCAGCCGGGCAGGTCTACCGGGTGCGTTGGGTGCGTTCGAAAACAATTCGAGGTTCAACTGAACTATCTATCGAGTTTCAGCCAGGCACGGACATGCAGTATGCCCTGCAGCAGTTGCAGACCCGCATTGCTGAAACCCGTTCCAGCCTACCTGCGAACGTCAACTTAACGATTGAGCGTATCACTCCAGCCATTTTCCCAGTCCTTGGCTACAACGTCAGCACGCCAACCCTGACACAAGCCGACCTCTACACGGTTGCTCGCTACCAGATCCAGCCTCGCCTGACCAAGGTGCCAGGAGTCGCCCGTGTCCAAATCCAGGGCGGAGACATTCCCCAAATAGCCATTGAAATAGACCCAGAGAAACTTAAAAGCTATAGCCTCAGCCTTACCCAGGTCGCTGATGCCCTCACCCGCACGAACCAGATCCAGGTGGTGGGGAAACTCGACGCCCGCTATCAGCAAAGTCTGGTTGTTTCCACCAATGAAGCTACGGAGCCATCCCAGCTTGGAGGGGTCGTAGTTGCAACGCGCCCTGGAGGAGTGCCGATTTTCCTGAGAGACCTAGGGCGCATCCAGCCAGGGCGAGCGGACCGCACGCGCCTGGTCAGCGTAGATGGCCATCTTGGCCTGACTTTGAATATCTTTCGCCAACCGAACAGCAACGTGGTGGCCGTTTCTGATGGAGTGCGCAAGGAACTAGACGATATTAAAAAGGTCTTGCCCGCTGGGGTGCAAATCCGCCCTGCCTATGATGAATCGGGCCTCGTAGTCGATGCTATCGCCAATGTGCGCGATGCGATTGCCATCGGCATTGTCCTGATTATTGTTGTTCTCTACTTCTTCCTGCGCGATTGGCGCAGCACGGCGATTGCAGCCCTAACGATTCCTCTGTCCGCTCTCGCTGCCTTTGCCGTGCTTTTTCTGGTGGGGCAGAGCCTCAATTTGATGTCCCTGGGGGGATTGGCCGTTGCGATTGGCTTAGTGATTGATGATGCCATTGTCGTGATCGAGAACATCGACCGACAGCTTAGAAATGGCCTTAATCCTTCGGCAGCGGTATCAGCAGCGTCGGCAGAGCTAGCGGGTCCCGTCATCAGTTCCACAATCACGACCGTAGTTGTATTTCTACCGCTGGGACTCCTTTCGGGAGTAGCAGGGCAGTTTTTTGTTAGTCTTACCCTCACCCTTTCGGCTGCCGTTATTTTTTCTCTCTTCCTGGCTCTGACCCTGACTCCGTTACTTTCGGCTCGCTGGCTGCGCACAGAGCAGCAGGGAAAGGAACCCAGCATCCTGACGCAACTGGACAATGCTTATACCTGGATACTCCGCAAGGTGCTTCCTCAGCCTTGGTGGATCGCTTTTATTTCCCTAATCCTGGTGGCTATCGCCGGACTACTCTTTGGTCAGCTACGTTCAGACTTTCTACCTTCTGTGGACGAAGGCAGCTACATCCTGGACTATCTGACCCCGCCGGGAACCTCCCTGGTTGAAACCGATGCCTTAGCGCGCAGACTGGAGAATATCCTCGCTAAAACTCCCGAAGTAGCGGCTTGGACGCGGCGCACCGGGGCAGAAAATGGTCTGTTTGCGACCGAGCCGAATAAGGGCGATATCCTGGCGGTCCTTAAACCAGCCAGTGAGCGAAACCGCAGTGTGCTCGACATTATCGAAGAACAGCGTCGGCAGATTGCCCAGGAGTTGCCCCAGGTAGAAAGTGACTTTCACCAAATCCTCCAGGATGAACTCAATGACCTCTCTGGAACGGCCAGTCCGATTGAAGTAAAATTTTTTGGCGAAGATCCAGCTATCCTGCGCTCTTTGGCGGCTCAGGCAGAAGAGCGTATCAAAGACACTCCAGGGCTAGTGGACCTAGTGACCACAGGCCGAATCGGTGCACCGCAGCTTGATATCCGCGTAGATCCCAGACAAGCTGGACGGATCGGCCTCACCACAGCAGAGGTGACAACCCAGGTCCAGAATGCCCTTCTAGGCGGTGTTCCCACTCAAGTACGTCAGGCTGACCGACTGATCGATGTGCGGGTACGCCTGCTGGATACGGTGCGAAACGATGCGCAGCAACTACCCCAGGTTCCGATCATTGGCACCAACGGCGAAGTGCTACCCCTATCTGCCTTAGCCACCCTGACACCCACAGCGGGTGAAGGAGAAATTTCACGCGAGAATCAGCAGCGATACGTATCGCTCAAGGCCAATCTGGAAGGTCGGGACCTCGGCTCGGCAGTCCAGGAAGTTCAAGGAAAGCTGGCCGCACTGAAATTACCAGCGGGCTACTCGCTCGTCCTTGGAGGGCTCTATGCCAGCCAGCAGGATGCCTTTGCGCAACTGCTCTCCGTGCTGGCCCTAGCCATCGTCCTGGTTTATCTAGTCCTCGTAGTTCAGTTTCGCTCCCTGAGCCAACCGCTGGCGATCTTCACCGCTATTCCATTGGCTCTATTCGGCGTGGTGTTGGCCCTATGGGGAACAGGTACGCCTCTGAATGTCTCTTCCTTTATGGGAATCATTTTGCTGATTGGTCTAGTCGTTAAAAACGGCATCATCTTTCTTGAGTACAGCAACCGCCTGCAAGAAGAAGGTTTGCCTCTGGATGAAGCGCTGATCGAGGCAGGGCGTGTGCGTCTTCGACCTATCCTGATGACAACGCTATGCACTATCCTGGGTCTCTTGCCTTTAGCCCTTGGTTTAGGAGCCGGAGCTGAACTACAAAAGCCCCTTGCGATTGCTGTTATTGGTGGGCTATCTCTCTCAACTGTTTTTACCCTTATCTTCGTACCCGTTATTTTTCGCGTACTCAAAAAATTGGTTACTCGCCGTGAATATGAGGCAGCAGAGGCCGAATGAGTCTTATAGTGGTTTTCACTAGAGTTAGGTGCAGCATGGCATCTGTAACGCCTGCACAGTAAGGCTTCTGATGCACTTCATTCGTTCGGGAACCGCTATAATAGCCCTGCCAGAATCCCAGCAGACGCTGCCACATTGCTTTGTATCCTCAATTCTGGAATCGCCTCAACTCGTGCAGCCACCTAACGCAAGGTTTGGGCTGAATCGGAGGTTTGTGTCAGTTCAGCCAAGGACAATAGCCCCGTCGATTCCAGAAACGGCTGAGTCCGTTGTTCCAAAAGCCGAATGACTTCAAATTTGTGACGAGTACCAGGAATCTCAAATGTAGTCTGATGAATCAGTTCGGAGGTTGAACGGGTCAGGCTTTGACAGCTACCTGCCGAGGGGAACATCGCTCTAGAGCCTATCCGTTTTGACTACCGAAAGATCTGCCAATGAAATCGAAAGATCGTTCAATGAAAATAAACTCTTCAAGAGCTAAAGTTTAGCCAGCTCTTATCTCAGCAGGGTAAGCGCAAGAAAAATATGCCCATAATGTGCATTTTCCAGAGGTAGCTTGCTCTAGCTCTGAAATCACAGTTTTTCTCGCAATTGTTCATGGAAACATATTTTCAATGAGTAGACAAATTCCCATCTAGCCAACAATAGTGGACAAGCTCAAAAATTACATTGTTTCGTCATTCTTAAGCTGACTATAGATAGGTAGGTTGATCTATGATTTCATTCTTAAATCTCTATTCAATGCGGGCTCAAATTAAACAGGTATTACAGAATTCCCTACCTGAAATTGGAATTCTCCTGATCGAACTCCCCAGTTTAGAACCTTTTGATCCACTTCAACGTTGTTGTTTGTTCTTGCTTACAGCTTGTCTATTTCGACTGTCGTGGAATAGTGCAATCTTCATTCATGGATTTGGTCATGTTCTGGTAATTGCTCTGGTTGATAAAAATCCTTCCTTCATTCGTCTTTTCAATATTTTAGAGAATCGAAGTGTCTCCGAAATCTGCCAGTCCCTCATTCCATTTAGTGGCGGCCTTACCTCATTCACCAGAAACGAGTCTTCTCCTTGGGTAGCAGTTGGTCATCCCCATGCAGGGACAATACGCCTTAAAGCATTGGGTGGAATTCTCTTTAATTTGATTGCCTCCCTGTTCGGCTCATACGCTTTATCCAATTCCTTCGATATCGATGAGCAGGTTAATTGGTCAGTTGGTCAATTTGCCATGAAGAGTTTTGTGGTCTCGAATCTTCTTATCGCCTTGAGTTCCTGGACTGATGTGTGGGCTGCCGTAACCGGAACCGCCAATCGTTTCTATTGCGGGAATTTTGGTTTTATAGGAAAACGGCAGCGAGGGGATGGTCAGGCCCTTCTCCCCAAAAGGGTTGTTAGCATTTTTCAAAAGATGGGTTCCGAAACTGAGATCCGTGGGGAGCAGGCAGGAGGGGGACTGACGGTAGGATGGGACCGCGCTAATCAAGTTGTTTTTGTGGGACACAAAATCGTCAATCAGAAGCGCAGCAATCTAACCCGATCGCTCGAAGCCTCCTTTGCTCGTGTTAGACAGCAAGCCGTTTCAGCAGGAGTGCAGCCCCTAGAATCAACAATCTTAGGGTTCTGGCACTATCGATACGGAACCAGTGGTCCTCCTTCGGTGCAAGAGACCCATTGGCATGAATGGATGCCAGACAGAACTACAACGGTTTGGCTAATTGAAAACAGAAAGTGGATTGCGAGGAAACAAAACGTTAATCACCACATTACGCATAATGGTGATTTTGATGCTTGGCAACTCTTTGGTAGATCCATGGATACAGCCAATCTGGGGTTGTGGCTAGAAAGGGTATTGCATACGACGAATGACACGATTGGAGATTCCCCCAAGATTGCCGGGATGATGGATTTACTCATAACTCAGGGCATGTGGGAAGCTTCAGTACGATTGGCGTACCAACTGGTCGTTGCCAGCTCCTTCGAAGCGGCATTTGGTGGACAAGAACCATCTAAAAATGCTCCGAACCAGGCTCCATCCAAATCAGATTTAAGTACATGGGCGGAAATCTTTGAAACGAACTTTTGGATTTATACCGGATCGTTGCCGGAAGCGGATAAGATATTCGTTCCAGAGTTTTTGGATGGGTTTGAGAACACTGTTGTTCAGGCCCTCGCCCAGGATGAGCAAGTAACTCGCTGGGCTCCACAGAAATTGTCTGCCTTTGTAAAAACGGCGATTCAGTCATTTTTTTACAACGATATCTATCATGCGATGCAACTCTTCATGGAGAGGGCTTGGGGCAGTTTCGGATTAGCCACAGTCTCCACCCTAGATGCGGAAAGGATCGTGTTGAGTTCCCTAGGACAACCGATCAGCATTGGGTTTAATCGCGAGGAGGCTTATGCAATCTACGCTTCGGAACCATCTGCGGTTGACAGAATCTTGTCAGCATTGCCAGGAACACAGCGTTTGGACTTGAACCAAAACACTGGAGAGATTGCGCTCCTGAGTGCTCAAGATCTAACAGTTTATTCAATGACCCAGCAACGCGAGTTAACTCGTGAGGAGCTCGATGCCAGATGGCACTCACTCCAAGACCATCCCTTTATTCAGAGAGATCAGGGGCAATCTCCCGATCCGGTCGAAACCGATCTCAAGGAAATTCCTAAGGTGCTGAGAACAATCCAGGACTCATGGGTGAATCCTTCCTCGTTAAACCGCCAGAGTGCCGAACATCTGGTTAATCTCCTGATCATCAAAGCAAAATATCTTGAAGAAAAGCAGCAGAAAATGTTTGCCGCTGGCTTGGATCCCCAGTTAGCTGCATCCAGGACAGTTGAGCTGCTAATCACTGGCGTAGAGAGTAGTTTGTGGGTGGGTGAGCGATTTGCCCAGGATTTGAAGACCGTGTTTCCTCTGCTGTCCATCAAGACCCTCTCTGCCAATCAGGTTCTAAGCCGATTACAGCACGATTTTCAGAGCCTGCGGTTAGCGAAACAGTCGCTGGTCCTAACGATCAGTCAATCGGGGCAAACGTTTCCCACGGTGCAAGCCCTCAATGCCTTCGACTTGCTCGTTCGCAAAGAGGTAATTGGGGAGGTTTTTGTCCTCACGGGAGAACTAAGCAGCTTCATTAGTTCCCCCTTTGCGCAACCGACCTTTCCGGAGGAGCAGTTTAGTCGAAGGATCTTTATTAACGGGAGTGGACGCAGGACAGCCGAGCCCGCCACGATATCCGTAGCAGCCATGCATCAGACCTTAACCGAGTTGTTATTTTATGTGGCTCGACAGATGCGACGCGCCTTCCCAGATTCCTGTCCATTCGGGATGACCTTGACCCTAGAGGGTCTCCTGAGGCTGGAACAAATCAAGGATGAGTTTATTAATCAAAGCGTAACAACAATAGTTGGAACCAGTCCTTCGGGTATCGCACTTCAGTCTCCGCTACACCAGCAGCTGATTAAAAGTGGTCGCAAATGGGCACTCCATGTCACCGAAGCCCCGCTCGCCTGGGGCATTCAGGCATTGTACGTATTCATCACCGTAGGATGGGCGATTCCTTTTGGGGATACAATCCCAATCTTCAAAGTGATGTTTCACTGGTTCTTGTTCACCTTCCAGATTTCGCGTGAAGCCTTATTGGTACAGTTGATTTCCCCTGGGATTATGCTGTTTGATATAACGATTTATATTTTTGGTGCTTGGTTTTGGACCTTAGGACTTCGGTATTTCCAGGGCAGACCACTTTTAGCCCGAATGGGCAAGAGAACCTTGGTCATTGGCGATGTCCCTTGGGTTCACCAGCTATTGAAATCCTACGTCAGCAAGCTGTTTGCTCTCAGTTATGGAATTGCTTCGTTAGAGGTCCACGGCGCTAATCCGCAAGATCATCT
>Ga0208588_1000059_pt1 | contig 32279 bp, 27 predicted proteins | sample NGESurshal092012_8_FD_184483 | JGI IMG/M metagenome (GOLD analysis project Ga0208588, IMG submission 184483) | Arctic peat soil microbial communities from Barrow, Alaska - NGEE Surface sample 415-3 shallow-092012 (SPAdes) | ecosystem: Environmental > Terrestrial > Soil > Wetlands > Peat ...
CTGATCGCCAAGATCGCCGTCGGTAACGGTCCACACGGGTTGGCGCTGATGCCGCAGCCCGGCAGGTATTCCATCGGTCACACCGGGATCACCCGCTAGCTAGCCCCGCGCGGGCCCTTCGACCCCGACCCCGGGGACGGCGCCACGTACCGTGAGCAGCATGAACATCGCTCAATCAGAACGCGCCGCGCTCGCGGACCTGTTCGTCACCCTCGGGCCGGACCAGCCCACCCTGTGCGAGGGCTGGGACACCCAGGACCTGCTCATCCACCTGCTGATCCGGGAGCGCAGCCCGCTGGGCGCGGTCGGCGCCCGGGTATCCGCGCTGAAAGGCTTTACCGATAAGGCGTCCACCGACTACGCCGCCAAGCCGTGGAACGACCTGATCGAGGAGTACCGGTCGGGTCCGCCCGCCTGGAACCCGACCGGGTGGGGCAAGCTCGACGAACTGGCCAACGGCGGCGAGATGTTCATCCACCACGAGGATGCCCGGCGCGGCCAGGTGGGCTGGGAACCGCGGTCCTATGACCCGCAGACCGCTGCCGAGCTGGCCAAGATGATCTCCTCCCCACTCGCCCGGCTGGCGGTGCGCTCGTCACCGGTCGGCGTGGTCGCCGAGATCCCTGGATCCGAGCCGATCACCCTGAAGAAGGGCGAGCCGGTCGTGACCCTGGTCGGCGAGCCCGGCGAGTTGCTGCTCTGGCTCTCCGGCCGGGACGCCTGCAAGGTCGAACTGCGCGGCGACGAGGACGCGGTCGCGACCCTGCACAGGGTCAAGCGGGGCGTGTAGCCGCGGCCGGGCCACCCACGCCGCGTCGCGGTGGGCCCGATCCGGCCGCAGTGCTGGCAGCACCAAGACACCGGCACACCCCGGTCTTGGCGCACCGGGCCGGGGTCGTGGCCCGCCGGGCCTCCCGGGGCCGGTAGGTTTCACAGATATGACGACGCTCATCGCCGGGCCATCCGGCCGGGAAGGTCGGCCGTTCGGCACGGTTCTTGCGGCCATGGTCACCCCGTTCACCGCCACCGGTGATCTCGATCTGTCCGCGGCCGGCCAACTTGCCGAGAAGCTGGTGGACGAAGGCAACAACGGCCTGGTGGTCAACGGCACCACCGGCGAGTCCCCGACCACCACTGATGCCGAGAAGGAACTGCTGATCCGGGCGGTGGTGGAGGCCGTGGGCGACCGGGCGACGATCGTCGCGGGCGTCGGGACCTACGACACCGCGCACTCAGTGCGGCTGGCGAAGGCCGCAGAGAAAGCCGGCGCGCACGGCGCCCTGGTCGTCACGCCGTACTATTCCCGGCCGCAGCAGGAGGGCCTGCTGGCGCATTTCGCTGCCGTCGCGGACGCCTCCGGCCTGCCGGTCATGCTCTACGACATCCCGCCCCGCTCGGTGGTGGCGATCGCTCCGGAGACCCTGTTGCGACTTGCCGAGCACCCACGGATCACCGCAGTGAAGGACGCCAAGGGCGACCTGCTCGCCGGGTCCCAGGTGATGGCTGGCTCGGACCTGGCCTACTACTCCGGCGACGACCCGCTCACCCTGCCCTGGATGAGCATCGGCGCGGTCGGCATCGTCAGCATCATTTCGCACGTCGTCGGACCGCAGGTCCGCGCGATGGTCGACGCCGCCGAGGCCGGCGACTACGTGACCGCCCGCAAGCTGCATTTCGATCTACTGCCCGCTCACCGGGCCATGGGCCGCTGCGGGGGTGGTGCCGGCCTGGTGTTCGCCAAGGCGGCGCTCCGCCTGCGGGGCCTCGGCGTCGGCGATCCGCGACTCCCGCAGATCCCGGCCACGCACCTTCAGACCGAGCAGATCGCCCGGGACCTCGACGAGATCGGCCCGCTCCTGTGACCCGCCCCGGCAATGCCGCCTCCGTCCCCCCGCCGCCCAAGCTGAGCCCGCCGCCGCGACTGCCCAAGGGTGCGTTACGGGTGGTCGCCCTCGGCGGCATCACCGAGATCGGTCGGAACATGACCGTCTACGAGTACAACGGGCGGCTGCTGATCGTCGACTGCGGGGTGCTGTTCCCCGAGGACGGCCAGCCCGGCGTGGATTTGATCTTGCCTGATCTCCGTTTGGTCGAGGACCGGGTCAACGACATCGAGGCCGTGGTCATCACCCACGGGCACGAGGACCACATCGGCGCGCTGCCCTGGCTGCTGCGGCTGCGCAAGGACCTGCCGGTGATCGGCGCCCGGTTCTCCCTCGCGCTGATCGCCGCGAAGTGCCGCGAACATCGGATCACCCCGAAGCTCGAGGTGGTCGCCGAGGGTGACCGGCGCACCGTCGGCCCGTTCGACCTGCAGTTCTTCGCCGTCAACCACTCGATTCCGGACGCCCTCGCGGTGGGCATCCGGACGCCGGCCGGTACCGTGCTGCACACCGGCGACATCAAGCTCGACCAGCTGCCGCTGGACGGCCGGCTCACCGACCTGAGCGGATTCTCCACCTTCGGTGACGAGGGCGTCGACCTCTTCCTGGTGGACTCCACCAACGCGGAGGTGCCCGGCTTCGTCGCGCCGGAGCGGGAGATCGGGCCGGTGCTGGACTCCTTCATCTCCAAGGCCACCCAGCGGGTCATCGTGGCGTCCTTCGCCTCGCACGTGCACCGGGTGCAGCAGATGATCGACTCCGCGTACCGGAACAACCGCAAGATCGCGTTCGTCGGCCGGTCGATGGTGCGCAACATGCAGATCGCCCAGGACCTCGGGCTGCTGACCGTGCCGGACGGGCTGGTGCGGTCGCTGGACAAGGTGCTGGACCTGCCGCCGGACCAGGTGCTGCTGATCTCCACCGGATCCCAGGGCGAACCGCTGTCCGCGCTGTCCCGGATGTCCCGCGGCGAGCACCGGCAGGTCAACCTGCGCTCCGGCGACACGGTGATCCTGGCGTCCTCGATGATCCCCGGCAACGAGACCAGCGTGTTCACCGTGATCAACGAGCTGGCCAGGGTGGGCGTCACCGTCGTGCACCAGGGCGTCGCCAAGGTGCACGTCTCCGGGCACGCGTCTGCCGGGGAGCTGCTGTTCCTCTACAACGCGGTCCGGCCGAAAAACGTCATCCCGGTCCACGGCGAGTGGCGGCACCTGCGGGCGCAGGCGAAACTCGCGGTGGCCACCGGGGTTCCGGCCGACCGGGTGGTGCAGGCGCCGAACGGCACCGTGGTCGACCTGATCAACGGCAAGGCCAGGGTCAGCGGGCACATCGAGGTCGGCATGGTCTACGTCGACGGCAACGCCGTCGGGGACGTCGGGGAGGACACCCTGTCGGACCGGTTGATCCTCGGCGAGGGCGGGTTCATCTCGATCACCGTGGCGATCGACTCGCATACCGGCCGGGCGGTCGCCTCACCGACCATCTCCGGCCGCGGCTTCTCCGCCGATCCCAAGGCGCTGGACGCCGTGGTGCCACTGGTCGAGTCCGAACTCGCCCGGATGGAGGCGGACGGCGTCACCGATCCGCACCGGGTGGCGCAGTCGGTGCGGCGGATCGTCGGTCGCTGGGTGGGCGACACCTATCGCCGCCGGCCGATGATCGTGCCCACGGTGCTGGCGGTGTGAGCTGATGGGCGACGGCGTGGCGGCGGCCGACCGGCACCCGGCGCACCAGCTGATCTATCACTGCGCGCGGCTGACCGATTGGGTCGCCGCGCAGGCGCTAGGCGAGTACACCATCTCCTCCCGCGGGCGCACGCTGGCCGAGGAGGGATTCGTGCATGCCAGTTACGCCAGCCAGGTTCCCGGTGTGCTGCAACGGTTCTACGCCGACCTGACCGAACCGCTGTGCCTGCTCACCATCGACCCGGCGATGCTGCGGGTGCCGGTGGTCGCGGAGAATCTGGCGGGCGGGGACGAGCTGTTCCCGCATGTCTACGGGCCGATCCCGGTCACCGCGGTGACCGCTGTCACCGAGTTGGTACGGGACGGCGACCAGTGGCGCTGGCCCTTCCGGGCGTGACCCCTGCGGTTCACGTCGTCAGTGCTGCGGCAAGGGTCAGCGCGATGGCGTCATCCGCGTCGGCCTCCGCGTCGCTGCCGGCGTCGCGGTAGGCAATGGCCCGATTCGCGCGCAGTTCCGCGTCCTCGCCGAGCGCCAGCGCCGCTGTCAGGTCGTCGATGGCCGCTTGGAGATCGCCCTGCTCGTAGCTCAGCACCGCCCGATTGCTCAGTGCAGCCGACATCCGCGGGTCGACTGCCAACGCCCGGTCGAACGCCGCCCGCGCGGCCACCGGATCGCCGCGGTCGGCCGCCAGCACCCCTTGCAGGCAGAGCAGGTGGGGCTGGTCGGGTGCGAGAGCGAGCCCGGCCGCCACATCCGCGGCCGCGGCGGCCTGGTCGCCCAGTGCCTCGTACGCGCCCGCCCGGTTGACGTAGGCGTCCAGGTAGGCCGGGTCCAGGTCCAGGACGTACGTCAGGTCGTCGATGGCCCCGGTCAGATCACCGAGCTCCAACAGCAGGTCGGCCCGGTTGTACCAGGGCTCCAGATACGGCGGGCTCAGCCGCATCGCCGCGGCATAGTCGGACAGCGCGGCGTCGACGTTGCCGAGCTTGCGATGGATGGCCGCCCGCTCGAACCGGTACTCGGAATGATGCGGATCCGTGCCGATCAGCCGGTCGTACTCGGCCAGGGCCGCCGGCTGCGGGCCAAGGGCCGCGAGCAGTTGGGCCCGGTTGTAGCGCAGCACCGACTGGTGCAAGGTCTGGTGGGTCGGGCCGTACTCGGCTGCCAAGCGCTGCAGACCGGCCGTGACCAGGTCCAACGCCTGGTGCAGGTCGCCCAGGTGCATCTCGATCAGCGCCAACCCGTTCTCGTTGAAGGTGACGTTGAAGGCCCGCCGTTCCTCATCCGGCAGCAGCGACGAGATGGAGATCGCGGTGTTGATCCAGGCCTTGGCCAGCGCGTGGTCGCGCTTGTCGGCGTCGAAGAAGCGGGTGTAGAGCATCGCCCGCCCGTACGCGGCCTGCAGATGCACACTCGGGTCGGTGGTCGCGGCGCACGCCAGGTCGTAGTGCGCGGCGGCCTCCTCCGCCCGGCCCATCGCGGTGAGGGCCGTGCACACCTTGGCGGTCACCAGCCAGCACCGCTGCGGGGCGTCCGCCCAGTTCAGCAGGCTCTGGCAGCGCCGGCCGAGATCGAGCACAGCGTCGTAGAAACCCATCAGGACGCAGCGTTCGAGCGCCTCGAACAGGGCGGCCACCCCGGCGCCCGCCGGGTCGCTGCCGTGCTCACGGTGGTAGGCGATCGCACCGAGCAGCCATGACGCCTCGCCGGAATCGGCCAACTCCGCGGCCCTCGCGTCGTGCAGGGCCGCCCGGTGCGCCGGCTCGACGGCGTGGTATCCGGCCTGCAGTTGCGCGTCGTCCGCCGTGCCGTCGCTGCTCACGTAACGCTCCGCGAGTTCGAGAGCCGTTGCCGCGGTGACGGTCTGAACCGGCCGCGGCTGAGCCGGGGCAGCCGCGATCAGCGCCGTGTGCGCTGCACAGTCGGCGGCGAATTCCGGGTCGGCCAGGGTTGGGGTGCGGCCCGCGAGCACCACCCGCAGCACCGCGGGGTCGACCCGCCGGACCAGGGTGGCGATGAATTGGGCATCGGTCGGATCGGCCTGGTCGGCGTGATCGATGACGACGGTCCAGCCGCCGGGCCGGCACGACCTGCTGTAGTCGGCGAGAAACTCGACAAGCCCGTGCGCCACCCGCTGGGTGTGCGCTCCGGGGTAGAACCGGGTGCGTTCCTCGGGTGTCGCGGCCGAGGTCAGCGATTCCCGGCCGGCCGGGATCTGCCACCGCAATTCCGGTGCGGCGGCAAGAATCTCGGTGTCGTGCCGGGTGACGATCTTCGGACACCGATCCAGCGCGTCATCCACGATCATCCGCAGCAGGGACCCGGCGGCCGTGTACGGCCCCCGCAACCCGCGGTGTGCGTCGATCACGCAGGGATCGTCGGCCAGCAACTCGCCGGCCAGGGCGATGCGGTCATGGCTGCTGGATCCCGTGATCCAACCGTGGCGAGTGGCGAAGGTGTCGAGCGCTGCGGTGCGCATGGTGTTTCCCCGTTTCTTCTCTGCTGATGGCTGGCGTGAATCGTGTGACGAGCGGGCGCGGCCGGCCGGTCAGCGGCGACCGTGGCCGGCGATGGCGGGCGCCGATCGTCGGCGGCGTCCGCCGGCGAAGGGCGAGGATGACGGCAAGTCCCAGTTGCCCGATGGTGAGCGTGAGGATGACGGCGGAGTCCCAGAAGTGACCGCCGGAGGTGGAATCGTCGGCACCGAACACCCGGCCGGCGGCCGTGCTGAAGAACTGCCACCCCAACGGCAGCACCACCAGGGCCAGGATCGCGAACGAGATCGTGTACCCGACGACCATCAGCGGCGCGTACCAACGGGCCGCTGCCCGATCGCGCGGATGCCATGAGTCCATGGGTAGCAGGCGATCCGGATGTCGACGGAGTTGCTGGAGCCGGTTGCGCAGCAGCACACGCGCGGCGCCGTGCAGGTCGACGGTGCCCAGCACCGTGCTGATCAGGTAGTAGCCGTCCGTCTGCAGGAAGAAGTAGAACTGCCAGGCGATCCGGGGCAGCGTGGTGAAGGCCAGCGCCAGGCAGACGCCGCCCAGCAGTGAGAACCGGCCCTGCGCATCGCGGGTGACGGCGGCGATCACGGTGAGCGCGGCGATGACGCCGACGTCGGTCAGCACACCGGCGAGGATCGGCAGGTAGCGGCGCCGGCGCGGAACCGAAACCAGCCCGTCCATGACGGTTTCGAAGACCAGGTAGTACCAGCGTTGACCGAGGCGCACCCGGGTGCGCAGGCCCAGCCGTCGGCCGGCCAGCACATGCGCGGCCTCGTGCAGCAGGATCAGCGGCGCCTGGCCGATGACGACCGTCAGTTCCACCACCACCAAATAGTCGGTGAAGAAAACGTTCTGGTGCGCAGGCACCAGTCGCGGGTCGAGCCAGCAGGCCGCCACGGCCGCCGCCAGCAGGCAGAGGTAGCCCAGCAGGCCGACCGGGGAGAAGACGGCCCGGCCGAGGCGTTGCCAGCGAACAGGTGTCGTCACGATCTCGGCGGAACCAGCTGGGACCGTGGCACTGTCCCGAAGCAGATCGAGCTCGGCGAGAGTCGCCACGAACTCGGTCATGTCGACCGATTCCCCGTAGCGTTCCAGGTACCAGGCCGCTGCGTCGTCGGGACTGCGACCCGCCTGCAATTCTCGGACGAGGGCGGCTCCGTCGGCGGGAAACACGCCGTAGGAATCGATCTCGACGCGACCGATCAGCACGTCCCCGTCGCCCTCGTCCAGGAAGGACAGCGGATGGAAGTGCAGCGGTGGTGAAACCGTCGCGGTCGGCACTGGGGTCCTCTCCGTCTGCCGCGGGTCGCAGTGGTGACCGGCCGGTTGATCGCGTTGGTCGGCCGGTCTTACAGTGCGCGGACGCAGCAGCAGCACCCGTAGCAGTAGTTGGCACGTGCGGTCAGCCGGACCGAGCCGGGCTTGCGAACCTGGATCTTCTTCATGACGTCACCCCCTTCCGGTTTCCGATGGCGGACAGAGGCTTTCGGACGACCGAGGCGGTCGGTCCGCCCCGCGGGCGGAGGGCTTTCCAGCCGGTGGTACCGGCCGTCGCCGTGCAGCAGCGGGCCGGCCGCGACGCCGGCCGAGACGTCATAGAGCGCAACGCCGATGATCAACGTGCGGGAGTCCAGGGGGAGGGTGGCGACCCGGCGGCAGTCGAGCCAGCCGAGTGCGTCGGTCAACATCGGCGCGCCGGAACTCCGGTCCTGGGCGGGTCGCCGTGCGGGCAAACAGGTTCGTCCCGGCCGGGCGTCGCCGGCTGGCAAAGAAACGTGCGGTGAACTCCTGGTGGTCGGCCAGCAGGGTCACCGCGAACCCGGATGTCCGGGTGAGGATGGCGTGCATCGAGCCGGTCGCTCGAACCGCGAACGCGATGATCGTCGGATCGCTCCCGAGAACCGTCAGGGAGCTGACCGTCATGCCGTGGGCAGTGCCGTCATGGACGGCCGTCACGACCGCAACTCCTTGCAGGACACAGCGACTGGCCTGGCGTTCGGCCGGCGGCCGGCAACCGATCGGGTCGGTGACCTTCGCCGGCCGAATCACTTCGGTCACCATCGCGTGGCTGCCGTCGGGCAGCACACAGTCACCGATCGATTCCACTGGCCCCCCAGTTGTTCCGCCGGCGAACACCCGCCTGCCGGGTCGCGGTGAAAGAGCGCGCAACGGCCGCACCGATACCCGCCGATCGGGTGGATGCGCCGGCGCCTGACAGATAGGCCCCGCTGATGTGACAACACGCGCGCAGCGCCGACCTGCGGATGTGAGCACAACACAATCCCCCCGTCACACCGCAGCGCGCTCAAGGAAACACCTGCCTTCGACACTGGCCGGGTGAGTGCCACCTTTGTCCCGAGTGGGAACGTGACCGTTCCGACCGCGACCCACTGTCCGTACTGCTCGCTGCAGTGCGGGATCCTGATGGTCGCCGGGGAACGGCCGGCGACCCTGCAGCCACAGCCGGATTTCCCGACCAACCGGGGCGGACTGTGCTCCAAGGGGTGGACGGCGGCCAACCTGCTCGACCACCCGGACCGGCTGCTCTCCCCGCTGGTGCGCGCGGTGCCGGGCGATCGGACGAGCCAGCTGCGGGCCGCATCCTGGGAGGAAGCCCTCGATCGCGTTGCCGGCGGCATCTCCCGGGTCCAGCATCGTCATGGACCCGACGGCGTCGGCGTCTTCGGCGGCGGCGGGCTGACCAACGAAAAGGCCTACACCCTGGGCAAATTCGCTCGCGTCGCGCTCCGGACGTCGGCGATCGACTACAACGGGCGATTCTGCATGTCCTCCTCGGCGACGGCCGGAAACCGCGCGTTCGGCGTCGATCGGGGGATGCCGTTTCCACTGTCGGACATCGCCGACGCCGCCGCCATCCTGCTCGTCGGAGCCAACCCGGCGGACACCATGCCACCGGCGATGCAGTATTTCGACGAGGGCCGGGCGGCCGGCGCCCAGCACATCGTGGTGGATCCGCGCCGCACCTCGACCGCGCAGGGGGCCAGTCTGCATCTCGCGCCGATCCCCGGCACGGACCTGGCCTTGGCGAACGGCCTGCTGCACATCGCCATCCGCGAGGGCCTGGCCGACGAGGCCTACATCGCGGAACGGACCACGGGCTTCGAGGCGGTCCGGGTGGCGGTGGCGTCGTACTGGCCGGACTGGGTGGAGCGGATCACCGGGATCGGTGTCGAACAACTCCGGGAGACGGTGCGCACCCTGGCGCGGGCGCCCTCGGCGATGATCCTGACCGCGCGCGGGGCCGAGCAGCACAGCAACGGCACGGACACCGCGCAGGCGTTCATCAACTTCGCCCTCGCCCTCGGTCTGCCCGGCAAGTGGGCCTCGGGCTACGGCACCATCACCGGTCAGGGCAACGGCCAGGGCGGCCGCGAGCACGGGCAGAAGGCCGATCAACTTCCGGGGTACCGGCGGCTGGACGACCCGAAGGCCCGCGAGCATGTCGCGAAGGTCTGGGGCGTCGATCCGAAGGAGCTTCCACTGCCGGGCAGGTCGGCGTTCGAGATGCTCGACCGGATGGGCACCGACGGCGGTGTGCGGGCCCTGCTGGTGCTGGCCTCCAACATCGTGGTGTCCGCGCCCGACGCCAACCGGGTCCGCAGCCGGCTGGCCGCGCTGGACCTGCTGGTGGTCTCCGACATCTTCCTGTCCGAAACGGCCGCGCTGGCCGATGTCGTCCTGCCCACCGCGCAATGGGCCGAGGAGGACGGCACGATGACCAACCTGGAGGGCAGGGTGATCCGCCGCAAGCGGGCCCTGCCGCCGCCCGTCGGGGTGCTGGACGACCTGCAGATGCTCTCCCGCCTGGCCACCGAACTCGGCCGGGGCCGGTACTTCTCCGACGATCCGCGGGTCGTGTTCGACGAGCTGCGGCGGGCCAGCGCGGGTGGCATCGCCGACTACGCCGGCATCAGCTACGAGCGCATCGAGGCGGAGCAGGGTGTCTCCTGGCCGTGCCCGGACACCGATCATCCCGGCACCCCTCGGATGTTCACCGACGGCTTTCCCACGCCGGACGGACGGGCCCGTTTCGTGCGCGTCGTGCACCGGGCACCGGCCGAGGTGCCGGACGCCAGGTACCCCTACCTGCTGACCACCGGCCGGCTGATGAGCCAGTATCAGAGCGGCACCCAGACCCGTCGGCTCGGCGGCACGCTGGTCCCCGATCCGCATGTGCAGCTGCACCCGGACCTGGCCCGGCGGCTCGGGATCGGCGCCAGCGACATGGTGGAACTCCGGACCCGCCGGGGGGCGGCGGTCTTCCGCGCCCAGCTCAGCGACGCGATCAGGCCCGAGGTGCTCTTCGTGCCGTTTCACTGGGGCGGTGCGTCCAGCGCCAACGCGCTGACCGACCCGGCGCTCGACCCGCACTCCAAGATGCCGGAATTCAAGGTCTGCGCCGTCACCCTCGCCCGGATCGGCGACCCCGACGACGGCCGGTTGCTGAGCGTCACCCCGCGCCAGCCGGCGGTCGCCCCGTTCGCCGCCACCAAGGTCCGCCAGGCCGGGCCCGCGCCTGCTGCCCGCCGCATCGCCCGATCCCGACCGCCGATTCCGAAGGACGCCCGCATGCACACGAAGAATCGCTTCCTGCAAAGCATTTACCAGTTCACCGGGGCCGGCATCGACAAGCCGGCACCGCTGGACGCCGCGCTGAGCTACGTGGTGCCCGATGGCTCGGTCGCGCAGGCGTTGTACTTTCGCGGCGGCAACAGCTCCGACGAGCTGATCGCTCTGGTGCTCATGCGGGATGGCGTGCCGATGCGGTACTTCCCGATGGGCGCGAAGTCCGACGTGCACGTGCCGCTCCGCGTCGTCGAGGACCTGGAGGGGGGCACCGCGATCGAGCTGTACCTCGCGGCGCCCGTCGGATTGACCGGATCGGTCATCGTCGACGTCGGTCTCGTGGAGGTCTGATGACGATCCTGGACGACGAGCCCAGCACGGAGTTCGACGAGCTGGTCGAGGGCGTCGACGGCGACTCCAGACGCAAGCTGGTGGTGATCGGCAACGGCATGGCCGGAGCCCGCACGGTCGAGGAGATCCTGGCCCGCGGCGGCGGAGAGCAGTTCTCCATCACCATGTTCGGCGACGAGCCGTACGGAAACTACAACCGGATCATGCTCTCGCACGTGCTGTCCGGTGAGGAGACCGACGCCGAGATCTTTCTCAACAGCCTGCCCTGGTACGTCGAGCACGACATCACCCTGCACGCCGGCGTGCGGGCGACCAGGATCGACCGGTACGCCAAGCTGGTCTATGCCACGAACACCGCCGATGGATCGACCAGTACGACCCCGTACGACGTGCTGATCGTGGCCACCGGCAGCCGCTCCTTCATGCCGGCGATCGAGGGACTGCGGACCGACGACGACCGGTTGCTGCCGGGCGTGTTCGCGTTCCGGACGATCGACGACACCCGCGGGATGATCAGCTACGCCCAGCATGATGACCACCGTCGGGCGGTGGTGATCGGCGGCGGCCTGCTCGGGCTGGAGGCCGCCCGCGGGTTGCAGGCGTACGGCTTGCAGGTCGACGTCGTGCACGCCGGGCCGCATCTGATGAACGCGCAGATCGGGCCCGCCGGGGGCGAGATCCTCCGGAAAAGCGTTGAGGCGCTGGGCATCGAGGTGCACACCAAGGCCCGCACCACCGCCATCATGGGGGAGGACAGGGTCCGCGGTGTCTGGCTGCTCGACCACCCCTTGCTGGAATGCGATCTGGTGGTGGTCGCCGCCGGCATCCGGCCGAACATCGACCTCGCCGTCACCAGTGGGTTCACCGTGGAACGCGCGATCGTCGTCGACGACCAGATGCGCACCATGGACGATCCGGATGTCTACGCGGTCGGCGAGTGCGTGCAGCACCGCGGCGAGGTGTACGGCCTGGTGGCACCGCTCTGGGAACAGGCCGTGGTGCTCGCCGATCACGTCACCGGCACCGATCTCGATGCCGCGTATCACGGTTCCCGGACCGCCACCAAGCTGAAGGTGGCCGGGGTCGACGTGGCGTCGATGGGTGTGCAGGGTCCGGAGCGGGACACCGACGAGCACATCGTGTTCTCCGAACCGCGCCGCGGCGTCTACAAGTCCCTGGTGATCCGGGACGAGAAGCTAATCGGCGCAACGATGCTCGGTGACACACCTCGAAGGTTGCGTTCCTGATGCAGGCGTTCGACCGGGGGCTACCGCTGCCCGCGGAACGCCTGGAGATGCTGTTCAACCTCGGCACTCCGGCCGAGGAGGTCGGTGCCGCGGAACTGGCCGACGACGCGCAGGTGTGCAACTGCAACGGCGTCTCCAAGGGCGCGCTGGTCGCGTGCGTGGAAAGCGGCGTGAAATCGGTCGCGGGCGTCATGGACAGGACAAGGGCCGGAAAGGGCTGCGGCTCCTGCAAGACGATGGTCTGCCAGATCGTCGAGTGGGCGGCCGGCGGCGCGGTGGTGGAGGACCCGTCGGCCAATTGGTATGTCCCCGGGGTGCCGATGGACAAACCCGCGCTGATGGTCGCGATCCGGGAGCAGGGACTGCGCTCGGTCTCATCGGTCTTTGCGGCGCTGGCCCCGGCGGGCGCCGAGGACGCGAAATCGAAGATGGGTCTGGCGTCGCTGCTCAAGATGATGTGGGCCGGCGAGTACATCGACGAGAAGGACGCCAAGTTCATCAAAGACCGGGTGCACGCCAACATCCAGAAGGACGGAACCTTCTCGGTGGTGCCGCAGATGAAGGGCGGCGTCACCACCCCGGCGCAATTGCGCAAGATCGCGGACGTCGCCGAGAAGTGGGACGTGCCAATGGTGAAACTGACCGGGGGGCAACGCATCGACCTGCTCGGCATCAAGAAGGAGGACCTGCCCGGGGTCTGGGCCGATCTCGGCATGCCGTCCGGCTACGCCTACGGCAAGAGCTTCCGGACGGTGAAAACCTGTGTCGGGTCAGAGTTCTGCCGGTTCGGCGTCGGCGACTCGACGTCATTGGGGATCAGGATCGAGTCGCGGTTCCAGGGCCTGGAATCACCGGCCAAGTTGAAACTGGCCGTCACCGGCTGTCCGCGCAACTGCGCGGAGGCCTACGTCAAGGACGTCGGGGTCGTCGCCATCGACGGTGGCCGGTGGGAGATCTACATCGGCGGCGCGGCCGGCGCGCACATCCGCAAGGGCGACCTGCTGGCCACGGTGGACGATCCGGATCTGGTGGTGACCCTCACCGGACGGTTCATGCAGTACTACCGGGAGAACGCGAAGTGGCTGGAACGGACCTACGCGTTCGTGCCCAGGGTCGGGGTGGACCTGTTGCGGGAGGTGGTCGTGCAGGACAGCCTCGGCATCGCCGCCGATCTCGACGCCCGGATGCAGGCGGCGATCGACAACTACCAGGACCCTTGGCTGGAGGGAGCGGCGCCCGCCACACCCGGGCAGTTCCGGACGTCCCTGCCGCTGGAGGTCCTGCCCCGGGTGCCGGTCCGATGACGGCCGGGAGCGATATCACCAGCGCGCAGGAGTTCCGGCTGGGTTCGATCGATCAGATCCCGATCGGGGAGGGCAGGGCGTTCGGTGTGGACGGCCGACAGATTGCCGTCTTCCGGTTGAGATCCGGCGCGGTGCGTGCTGTCTCGGCGATCTGTCCACACAAGGGCGGACCGCTCGCGGACGGCCAGATCGACGGGTCGATCGTGCTGTGCCCGCTGCACATGAATGCCTTCGAGCTGTCCACCGGCTGCTCGACCACCGGTCAGGAGCCCCTGGCCCGGTACCCGGTTCACCTGCGGGACGGCGAGATCATCCTGCACGTCGGCGGTTAGGTCCGCCGGCTCGTCACACCAGCTCGCCCGGGTCAACGGAGCCCCACGCGAAACGCATTGCCACCGGGCGTCTTTCGCCGCCACAACCGCTCACAGTCGAGGAAACCCACATGAGCCCCGCCGTTGACTCGCTCCGCAATCTCGTTCCCTCGCGATCCAGGGCCGATCCGGACCAGCCCCGCAGCAAGTACTGGATCGACGACTGGCGTCCGGAGGATCCGACCTTCTGGAAGGAGACCGGCGCAGCGATCGCGAAGCGGAACCTGTTCTACTCGGTGACCTCGGAGCACATCGGGTTCTCGGTGTGGAGCCTGTGGTCGGTGATCGTGCTGTTCCTGGGCCCGGACTACGGGATCGACCCGGCCGGCAAGTTCCTGCTGACCGCACTGCCGACGCTCGCCGGCGGGCTGCTGCGACTGCCGTACACTTTCGCGGTCGCGACCTTCGGCGGCCGGAACTGGACGATCGTCAGCGCCCTGTTGCTGCTGATCCCGACCGTGCTGATCGGCATCATCCTGGTGCCCGGCGTGTCCTACATCACGCTGCTGATCGTGGCCACCACGGCGGCGTCGGCGGCGGCAACTTCGCCTCCTCGATGACGAACATCAACGCCTACTACCCGCAGCGGCTCAAGGGCTGGGCGCTCGGGATCAACGCCGGCGGCGGCAATCTCGGCGTTCCGGTGGTGCAGCTCGTCGGGCTGCTGATCCTGGCGACCGTGGGCAGCGCCTACCCGCGACTGCTGGTGGTGGTGTACATCCCGCTGATCATCCTGGCCGCCATCGGGGCGGCCAGGAACATGAACAACCTGACCCACCTGACCAACAGCAAACGGGCCATGCGCGAGGTCAGCAAGGACCGCAACACCTGGATCATCTCGCTGCTCTACATCGGCACCTTCGGGTCCTTCATCGGCTTCAGCTTCGCCTTCGGCCAGGTCCTGCAGGTGCAGTTCGCGGACATCTTCTCCACCCCGGTGAAGGCCGCCTACCTGACGTTCATCGGGCCGCTGATCGGATCCTTGGTCCGGCCGGTCGGCGGGTCGCTGGCCGACAGGTTCGGCGGTTCCAGGGTGTCGTTCGTCAACTTCGTGGCCATGGCACTGGGCGCCGCAGTGGTGCTGACCGCGTCGCTGCTGCATTCGCTGCCGCTCTACCTGATCGGCTTTGTCATGCTCTTCGCCTTCAGCGGCCTGGGCAACGGCTCGGTGTACAAGATGATCCCGGCCATCTTCAAGGCCAAGTCCGGCACCGAGATCATCAACGGGGCGGACCCGACGGTGTCGATGGCGAAGTCACAGCGTCAGGCCGGAGCGCTGATCGGCATTGCCGGGGCGATCGGCGCCTTCGGCGGGGTGCTGGTGAACCTGGCGTTCCGACAGTCGTTCCTGGCGACAAAATCGGCGGATTCGGCATACATCGCGTTCATTGCGTTTTACGCCGTGTGCTGTGTGGTGACCTGGTACGTCTACCTCCGTCAGTCTCCGCGCAAACTCCAGAGCGTCTGACGCCGATCATGATCACCCGCCGCGCAGCGGCCGAGAATGCCGCTCCGGCCGGGGTTTTCCCGCTGAACCTGGCGCTCGCCGGCCGCCTCGTCGTGGTGGTCGGCGGGGGACCGGTGGCGGCCCGGAAGGTACTCGGCTGCCTGGCGGCCCGCGCCGATGTGCTGGTGATCGCGCCAATTGCGTGCGAGGAGATCGTCGCCGATGCGGCCGCGGGGCGGCTGACGTGGCGGCAACGGGACTACCGGGACGGCGACGCTGACGGCGCCTGGCTGGTGGTGGCCGCTACCGGGGATCTTTCGACGGACCGTTCGGTGGAACAGCAGGCCGAGGCCCAGCAGACTTTCTGCATCCGGGCCGATGACGCGACGGCCGGCACCGCCCGGAGCCCGGCGACGCTGCGCCGGGACGATCTGGTGATCACTGTAGGCACCTCGGCAACCGGGCCGGGCGGCCGAGCCGACCCACGACGGGTCGGTGCGGTCCGCACCGCCATTGCCGACGCCCTGGACGGCGGGCGCCTGCCGCTGCGCCGCCACCGCGCAGGTCGGGGCCGCGTCGTGCTGGTCGGCGGCGGCCCGGGCGAGCCCGACCTGATCACGGTGCGCGGCCGACGGGAGCTGGCCGCGGCCGACGTGGTCGTCGTCGACCGGCTGGCGCCGCAGGCCGTGCTGGACGAACTCGCGCCCGGTGTCCTCGTCCTGGACGTCGGGAAGGCGCCCGGCCGGCAGCCATTACCGCAGCATGAGATCAACCAGTTGCTGGTGGAGCACGCCAGGGCGGGGCGAAGGGTGGTCCGGCTCGGGGGCTGTGATCCGTACCTGCTGGGCCGCGGCGAGGCAGAGGTGGCCGCCTGTCGGGAGGCCGGTGTAGAGGTCGACGTGGTCCCCGGCGTCAGCAGCTCACCGGCCGGCTTGCTGATGTCGGAGCCCGACGATCCGGACGCCGTACCCGCTTGAGTCAGCTCGTGATCGTCGCGACTGTCGGCACCGGCTGAGGTTGAACCCCGGCGGCGCGCGTTACGGCTGCTGCTCCGACTGGAAGGCCAGCAACCCACCGGTCAGCGCTGCGAGCGCAACAAAACCCACCAGCAGCGCGACCTTCGCGCCGCGCCGGCCGAAAACCGATTGCCAGGCGCGATACCTGTCGGTCTCTGTGCGAAAACGTCTCCAGTGCAGCAGCATGTCGCCGATCAGCGCGAGGATCACGGCCAGGCTGGCGAAAACAACGATGATCGTGGCGGTGCGCATCAGGTCTGCCTTCCGCCGTCATCGGCGCGGGACGAGCCGCCATACTCCTCGACCGTAGCGCGATTCGCGGCACAGTGGTTTCCCGCTGGGTGCCAGGGTGCTTGCTGGGAACTGCCTCTGGGTCCGGGGTGCCGCCGATGGAGACCGCTCAGGCGGCGCGATCCTGCGCTACGCGCGATCATGAACCGGCACGATCATGACCGCGAGTGCAGGTTCGGTGACGACCGTCAGGGGGTGCTGATGAACCTTGAGAAAGTGATCTTCGGGTTCTTCGTGTTGCTGGCGGCGACGCTCCACGGTCCTCAAGTTCGGCGACCGGACGCAGATCGGCGCGGTGCACGTCGGCCACCAGCCTGGTGGCCGACCTGCAGTTGATCGCCGCGGCTCTGGCCTGGGGCTACGCCGCGCACATCTGCACCGGTGGCGTTGACGCCCGCGCCAGGTCGAGTGTGGTGTCGCTGTCCGGTGGCGCGTTGCTGGCCAACCTGGTTCTCCGTCGTGCTGCTGGTGGTCGAGACCGTTTCGTTCCACCGCCGCTGAGACCGCCGGGAGAAAGTCCGATGAGCAACGTCCTGCTGGTCTTCTGGAAGGAACTGTTCGAGCAGGACGATGACGAACGTCCGCACCGGCACCGGCACCGGCGCCGGCGCCGGCGGAGCCGGATCGGCTTCGGCGACCAGGCATCGACCACCATCTTCGTGATCATGCGGCGGATGCGGGCCCCGCTGATCACCCTGATCGTGATCTTCGCGGTGACCGTGCTCGGACTGGTGCTGATTCCGGGCAAAGACCCGGCCGGCCAGCCCTTTCCACATGACGTTCTTCGACGCGTTCTACTTCATGAGCTACACCGCGTCGACGATCGGTTTCGGCGGACTGCCGTACCCGTTCACCGACAACCAGCGGATGTGGGTTCGTCGTCATCGATCAGTCCGCGGACCGCATCGACTCGCTCGACCTGGTCGCCTACCACGCCGACATCCCCGGTCTGGCCGGCGATGTGCGCAATCCGCACCACCTGGCCGTCGCCGGGTTGGACCAACCGTACTGCTCCGGCGTGCTGGCCCTGACCAGCGACGACGAGGTCAACCTGGCGGTCACCATGGCAGCGGCGCTGATCCGGCCCGAACTGCCGGTGATCGCCCGCACCGTGTCGCCGGCCAGGACCCATCGATCATCGTCGGCGTCGGCTCAGAACCCGGCGTGATGGCGAAGATGGACCTCGCCGGCGCCGTCGGGTTCGTCGCCGGGACCGACAACGACACCACCAATCTGTCGCTGGTGGCCGGCGCCCGCGAGTCAACCCGAAGCTGTTCGTCGCCGCACGGCCGAACGAGCAGCCCAGTGCACCGGTGTTCGCGGCGATGAAGGTCGACTCGCTGCTCGGGTGCGGTGCTCAGCAGATGGCCGGCAATGGTTCCGGGGATGAGCAGGACCGCGGTGCCAGCGATGTGCCGCCAGGTCCGCTGACCCAGCGCGGCGATCACGACCACGCCGACGAGGGCAAGGGCCATCGGGAGGTCACCGGGGCCCGGGTGGTCCGTTACTCGCGACCCGCCGGGTCCGGTGTGGCGGGTGTGGTTGGTGGGACGGAGCAGATAGCGTTGCGGCATGGCCGGAAAGACCTCTGCTTCAGCGCGCGCCGACTCCCAATCGGGCGGGCGGCGTGGTCCACGCACCGGTGCCGCGGCCGGGCGAACCCCGGCCCGCGCCGCCGCCGGCTCCCGTTCGACCGCCGGCAAGCCCGCCGCCCGGGCCGGGGCGGGCAAGGGGCCGACGGCCCGGCTGGCGAGCAGCAAGTCGACGGCCCGCAAGCCCGGTGCTCCCGGGCACGAACCATCCCCGATCGTGACCGCGATCAAGGGCATCGGGCGTGGTCTGAAAAAACTCTGGCTCGTCGGGGCCCGTTGGCTCGGCGGCCTGGTCCGGGCCATCGGTCGCGGCGCCGCCGCCACCAGGGACATCGACGCGGTGCATCGCCGGGACGGGATCGCCTTCGGGCTGATCGCGCTCGCCGTGGTGTGCGCCATCGGCACCTGGTTGCAGGCGGCAGGCCCGGTCGGCGGGATCGCTGATGACGCCGTCCGGGTCTGGATCGGTGCGCTGGCCGTGGTCTTCCCGGTCGCCCTGGCGGTCGTCGCCGTCGTGCTCATGCGCACAGAGCCTGACCCGGAGCAGCGGCCGCGGCGGATTGCCGGCGGCATCGCCGTGACGCTGTCCATCACCGGCATCATCCACGTCATCCACGTCAACGGCCTCGACGAGCAGGTGTCGGACACGGTGGGCCTACGGATGTCCGCCGGCGGCACGCTGGGCTGGCTGGTCGGTCAGCCGCTGTTCGTCGGGCTGACCGCGGTCCCGGCCATCATCCTGCTGGTGCTGCTCGGCGCGTTCGGTGCGTTGCTGATCTCCGGGATGCCGCTGGTGGAGGTGCCCAACCGGATCCGGGACGGCTTCGACCGGCTCGGCGCGGGGCGTGGCGCTTCTGGCGACTATGACGACGAGGCTGTGCTACCGGAGGACTACCGGGCCGGCGGCGAGGTCGAACTCGATCCCGAGGCGGACCTGGCCACCACCCGGCTGCGCCGGCCGGCCCGCCGCCGGCAGGCCGCCGACACCGAGCACGCCGTCGACGCCGACGCTGATCCCGAGGCGCCGACCCGCCCGCTGGCCACCCACCCGGCCCCCCGGGTGCTGCCGACCCAACCAGCCAGGGCCGGCCGAGTCATCCGACCCGCGGTGCCCGACCCGGAGGCCGACACCCACGTCACCGAGCCGAGCCAGTTGCGGCTCGACCAGCTGGGCAACGCCTACCAGTTGCCGCCCGCCAACCTGCTGAAACTCGGTGCACCGCCGAAGGTCCGGTCGGCCGCGAACGACGACATGATCGAGCGGATCACCGGCGTCCTCGAGCAGTTCAATGTCGACGCGGCCGTCACCGGATTCACCCGGGGGCCGACCGTCACCCGGTACGAGGTCGAGCTCGGCCCCGGGGTCAAGGTGGAGAAGATCACCGCGCTGACCCGCAACATCGCCTACGCCGTGGCGACCGACAACGTCCGGTTGCTGGCGCCGATCCCCGGCAAGTCCGCGGTGGGCATCGAGGTACCTAACTCCGATCGCGAAATGGTCCGGCTGGGTGACGTTCTGGCCGCGCCGAGCGCACGGACAGATCACCACCCGCTGGTCGTCGGGCTCGGCAAGGACGTCGAGGGGAATTTCGTCACCGCCAATCTGGCCAAGACCCCGCACCTGCTGGTGGCGGGCGCGACCGGGTCCGGCAAGTCCAGCTTCGTGAACTCGATGCTGGTCTCGCTGCTGCAGCGGGCGTCGCCGGCCGAGGTCCGGATGATCCTGGTCGACCCGAAGATGGTGGAACTCACGCCCTACGAGGGCATTCCGCACCTGATCACCCCCATCATCACCCAGCCCAAGAAGGCTGCAGCCGCGCTGGCCTGGCTCGTCGAGGAGATGGAGACCCGGTACCAGGACATGCTGGCGCACGGGGTGCGGCACGTCGACGACTTCAACAAGAAGGTGATCAGCGGCGAGATCGTCACGCCGCCCGGGTCGGAGCGGGTGTACCGCCCTTACCCGTACATCCTCGGGATCATCGACGAGCTGGCGGATCTGATGATGACCGCGCCCCGGGACGTCGAGGACGCGATCGTGCGGATCACCCAGAAGGCCCGCGCCGCCGGCATCCACCTGGTGCTGGCCACCCAGCGGCCGTCGGTCGACGTGGTGACCGGCCTGATCAAGACCAACGTGCCGTCCCGGCTCGCCTTCGCGACGTCGTCGCTGACCGACTCCAGGGTGATTCTCGACCAGCCGGGCGCCGAGAAGTTGATCGGCATGGGCGACGGTCTGTACCTGCCGATGGGACAGTCCCGGCCGATCCGGATCCAGGGTGCCTACGTCAGTGACGCCGAGATCCACGCGGTTGTCGAGTACGCCAAGTCGCAGGCCGCGCCGGACTACAACGACGGCGTGACGGCCGCAAAGGCCGACGCCGCAAGGGATGTCGACCCGGATATCGGTAACGACCTGGACCTGCTGATCGAGGCGATCAACCTGGTGGTGACCTCGCAGCTGGGCTCGACGTCGATGCTGCAACGCAAACTCAGGGTGGGGTTCGCCAAGGCCGGACGGCTGATGGACCTGATGGAGACCCGCGGCATCGTCGGCCCCTCTGAGGGGTCGAAGGCCCGCGAGGTGCTGATCAGGCCGGACGAGCTGGACGAGGTGATGATGGCGCTGACCGGCGCGACGGCACCGGTGCCCGACGAGATCTGAGCCCGAGGTCCCGCGCCCAGCACGGCTGGTGGGCGTTGTTGGTGCCGGGGTAGTCCTTCAGTCGTCGTGAAGCGCCAGGTGTCCCCCGGGAGCCTCGTTCCAGCAAGGATTCTGGCTACCTGATGTTCGCGGCAGGTGTGGTGGGGTCGATTCGCCGCAATCCCGGGATATTGTCGAACGCTGTGTCCGGGGAGACGATGATCGACAGACCGTGCTGCACGGCGGTAGCCGCATGCACTGCGTCCCGACCGCCGAGGGTTCCGCTCTCAGCAATCAGGTCAAGCGCAGTGTGCAGGATCGCTCGGTCAATGTCATGCAGAATGCACAGCCCCGCAACGTCTCTCGCCTGACGCACAGCCGACGACCGGTCACCTCGTCGCATTCGGTGAAAGACGAACTCCTGCACCATCTCCACGCTGGCGTGCAGCTCCAACGTGCCCGCTCCAGCCGCGGCGACGATCTGCCGACTGCCGGCGCGCATCGGGTGATCACCGCCGACCGCGTAGAGGAGCACTGAGGTGTCGATCAGGCAAGCGGTCGTGGTCATTGAAACTTGCCGACGAGTTCTTGCTCCAGCGCTGCCTTGGTCACGACCCAGTCATCCTCACCGGACTCGGTGGAATCGGCTGACGAGAGCAGGCGCTCGGCGGCAGCAGATCTACTTGATCGAAGACCGGCAAGGTGATCGGCAATCGATTCGCGGATGAGTGACGCCACGCTCCGGCCCGTTCTCGCAGCTTCCCGCTCGAGTTCTGAGTATTGCTCGGGTTCGACGAGGATCTGAACACGTCTCTCCAACACAGACATACACATACTGTAGCCTGTGCAGGTTCGTCGTGCGTGGCGCCTTGTGTTCGACCGGACCGGACCGGACCGGACCGGGCTGGCCTGACGCCGGAGGGGACTGCTCGGTCTGGATCCGTTGCCCATCGAGACCTATCTCCTGGTGGACTTCCTGACCGCGGCATCCTGAGCGACCGATTCTGGCAGTGGGCGTCATGGGGACGGGCCCGGTCAATCCTTCCGACTCGTGTGGCCGCGCTACGACGTCCTCACTGGTGTCCAGGTGCACCGGCTGCACGACCGATGCAGGTCAGATCAGGCCGAGACCGGAGACCGCGTCCCGCTCGTCGGCGAGCTCTGCCACCGAGGCATCGATCTTGGCGCGGGAGAAGTCATCGATGTCCAAGCCCTGGACGATCTCCCACGATCCGGTGGACGAGGTGACCGGGAACCCGGAGATCAGTCCCTCGGGAACACCGTAGGAGCCGTCGGAGACGATCGCCGAGCTGACCCAGTCGTCGGTGGGGGTGCCTAGCACCCAGGAATTGACGTGATCGATCGCCGCGTTGGCCGCGGACGCCGCCGACGAAGCTCCGCGCGCCTGGATGATCGCGGCGCCGCGCTTGGCGACGGTGGGGATGAAGGTGTCCTGCAACCAGGCCTGCTCGACCTGATCGGCGACTGGCTTTCCGCCCACCTGCGCGTGGAACAGATCCGGGTACTGGCTGGCCGAGTGATTGCCCCAGATCGTCATCCGGGAGACCTCGGGCACCGGGACGCCGAGCTGCTTGGCGACCTGGCTGATCGCGCGGTTGTGGTCCAGCCGCATCATCGCGCTGAACCGGTCCGCCGGAACGTCCGGCGCATGGGTACGGGCGATCAACGCGTTGGTGTTGGCCGGGTTTCCGACGACCAGCACCCGAACGTCATCTGCCGCAACGGCATTGATGGCCTCGCCCTGCGGCTTGAAGATTCCGCCGTTGGCCTGCAGGAGGTCCGCCCGCTCCATGCCGGGACCGCGGGGACGGGCGCCGACCAGCAGGGCCACGGACGTGCCGTCGAAGGCCTTGCGCGGGTCGTCGGAGATGTCGATGCCGGCCAGCAGCGGGAAGGCGCAGTCGTCCAGTTCCATGGCGGTGCCCTCGGCGGCCTTCAGGGCGGGGGTGATCTCCAGCAGGCTCAGCCGGACCGGGGTGTCCGGCCCCAACATTGCGCCCGAGGCGATGCGGAACAGCAGGGCGTAACCGATCTGCCCCGCCGCGCCCGTGACCGTTACCGTGACCGGCGCCTTGCTCATGCGATCTCCTCCTTGAGATGGGGTACCGGCCGTCCTGCGACGACCCCCGGGTGTGACGTGCCGTGCGCGGCCGACAGATGCGGCCGGCCATCGGGGACGTGCTGGGGACTCTAGCGATCCGGCGGCGTCCACGAGGCGGGCGGCCCGGGCGGTGTGGCCAGCATCTCAGGACACCGGCGATCGGGAGATACCCGCCGGCAACGCGGACGCCGACTGTCGGTCCAGCAGCCAGAGCGTGCGGGAACGACCGGTCGCGCCGGCCGCGGGCACGGCGACCTCCCCCGCCCCGCCGAGCGCCATCGCCACCGCGCCGGCCTTGCTGGCGGCGGCGGTGATGATCCACACCTCGCTGGCCCGCCGGATGGTCGGCAGGGTCAGCGAGATCCGGGTGGGCGGCGGCTTCGGGCAGTTCCGGACCGCGACCACCGGTCGGGTGTCGTAGACGGCGGGGGATTCCGGGAAGATCGACGCCACGTGGCCCTCGTCGCCCATCCCGAGCATCACCAGGTCCAGACCGTCCCGGCCGTCGACGAGATCGGCGTAGGCGGCGGCCGCCGCCTCCACGTCGCTGCCGAACTCGCGGTCGGACGCGGCCATCGCATGCACCCTGGCCGGGTCGACCCGAACATGGTCCAGCAGAGCCCGCCTGGCCTGCAGCTCATTCCGGTCACCGTCCATGGACGGCACGAATCGCTCGTCCCCCCAGAGGATCTCGACCCGACTCCAGTCCACGGCGTCGCGGGCGGGGGAGGCGTTCAGGTCCGACAGCACCTTGATGCCGACCCCGCCGCCGGTGAGCGCGATCGCCGGGATCCGTCCGGAGGACTGGATGTCCACCAGCTTGGTGACCAGCCTGGCCGCGGTGGTCGCAGCGAGCAGGTCAGGGCTCGAATGGATGACGACCTCGGGGGTCATGACGACGCCGCGGACTTCGCGGCCGGCGTGCGCCGGCGGCGGGGTGCTGCGCTGTCGGCTGCGGCGGGCGCCGCGGCCTTTGCTGCGGTGGGGGATTTCGTGGCGGCGCCGTTGGGGGAGCCCGCCGGCCTGCCGCTGGGTGACAAGTCGTCGCTCGCCTTCGGCGGGTCGTCGACACCGGCGGCGGCCGCCTGCACGGCAGACCTGGCGACGCCGGACCGGGTCCGCCCCTTGCGCCCCGCCGGCGCCGCGGCGGCCTTCGCCGGCCTACGGGTGGTGGGTTCCGCGGTGACTGCAACAGCTTTCTGTTCGGCCGCTGAGTACTTGGCGACCAGCGCCATGCCCTTGGTCAGCACGTCGGCGTACACGTCGTCGGCGTCCAGGCGGCGCAACTCCTCGGACAGGCAGTCGCGGAGTCCGCGGCGGGGCAGCGCCACATGCCGTTCCGGCTGGTTGGCCACCTTCAGCTCGGCGGTGATGGTCTGCGGCCGGACCAGGCTGATGTCCCCGGCCCGCCGGGCCAGGATGACCGAATGCAGTCCAGGGCCGGATTTGGCCGGCGACTTGACCCGCTTGACCGGCACTTTCAGCTGCAGTGCGAGCCAGGCCGCCAACAGATCGGCCGACGGCGAATCGGCGGAGCCGGCCACCGAGGCGGCGGTGACCTTGTCGTGCGGCGGCTGGTCGAGGGTGGAGGCCAGCAGCCCCCGCCACCGGGTCAGCCTGGTCCAGGACAGGTCGGTGTCGCCGGGCCGGTAGGAATCCCGGCGCTTGGCCAGTTGCGCGATCGGTCGCCGGGCCGACGCGGCGTCGGTGATCCGCCGCTCCGCGAGCATCCCGATCGGGTCATCGGCGGGCACCTCCGGCGCGTCGCCCGGCCACCAGACCACCACCGGGGCATCGGCCAGCAGCAGCGGCACGACGACCGAGGCGCCGTGATCGACCAGCTGCCCGTAGAGCCGCAGCACCACCACCTCGCTGGCCCCGGCGTCACCGCCGACCCTGATCTGCGCGTCCAGCCGTGGCGAGGCCCGCTTGGAGCCCAGCGCCACCACAATCACCCGGCAGGGGTGCTCGAAGGACGCGGCATTGGCCGCGGCGATGGGATCCTCGGGCGCCGCCTCGCCGGTCACGATGACGAGTGTCAGGACCCGGCCGAGGGCGATCGAGCCGCCCTTCTCGCGCAGGTCGACGAGCGCCCTGTTGATTATTGACGAGTTGGTCGTCGGCAGGTCGATGATCACCGGTTGCTCCCCAGAGACGGTGCGGTCAATTCGATGTCACGGGGGCGGCGCATATTGAACGAATCCCGGGAGCTCGTGGTTGCCGTCATGGCCGCCGCCAGGCGCGGCCGTCGCGGGCCATCATCGCGTCCGCGCTGGGCGGTCCCCAAGACCCGGACAGGTACTGCTCGGGCTGGGTTGCCGTTCTGGCCCAATGCTTCTCGATCGGATCCAGGATCTTCCAGGACAGCTCGACCTCTTCGTCCTGCGGGAACAGCGACGGCTCACCCAGCAGCACGTCCAGGAGCAACCGCTCGTAGGCCTCTGGCGAGGCCTCGGTGAACGACTGGCCGTAGGAGAAGTCCATCGAGACGTCACGGACCTCCATCGACGGGCCCGGCACCTTGGAGCCGAACCTGATTGTCACACCCTCGTCCGGCTGCACCCGGATGACGAGCATGTTCGACCCGAGCTCCTCGGTGTCGTTGTGCGAGAAGGGAAGGTGCGGCGCGCGTTTGAACACCACCGCGATCTCCGATACCCGCTTGCCCATCCGCTTGCCGGTGCGCAGGTAGAACGGAACCCCGGCCCACCGCCGGGTTTCCACCAGAAGCTTGACCGCGGCGTAGGTCTCGGTGGTGGAGGACTTGGGAATGCCGTCCTCCTCCAGGTAGCCGAGCACCTTGCTGCCGCCCTGCCAGCCGCCCGAATACTGGCCGCGGGCGGTGCCCGTCGCCAGATCCTTCGGCAGCTGGATGGCGGAGAGCACCTTGACCTTCTCCTGGCGGAGCTCCTTCGGGTCGAAGGCGACCGGTTCCTCCATCGCGGTCAGCGCCATCAGCTGCAGCAGGTGGTTCTGGATGACGTCCCGGGCGGCGCCGATGCCGTCGTAGTAGCCGGCACGGCCGCCCACCCCGATGTCCTCGGCCTGGGTGATCTGGATGTGGTCGACGTAGTTGTTGTTCCAGATCGGTTCGTAGAGCTGGTTGGCGAAGCGCAGCGCCAACAAGTTCTGCACCGTCTCCTTGCCCAGATAGTGGTCGATGCGGAACACACTGTCCGACGGGAACACGTCGTTGACCAGCGAGTTCAGCTCGACGGCCGACTTCAGGTTGTTCCCGAACGGTTTCTCGATGACGACCCGGCGCCATTCCTCGGCGTGCGGGTCGCACAACCCGGACCGTTTGAGCTGCCGCAGCACCACCGGGAAAGCGCTCGGCGGGATCGAGAAGTAGAAGGCGTGGTTACCGCCGGTGCCGCGGATGCGGTCCAGGTCGGACAGTGTGGCGGCCAACGTGTCGAACGCTGCGTCGTCGTCGAAGGCGCCCTGCACGAACCGGAAGCCCTCGGCCAGGTGCCGCCAGACCTCCTCGGAGAACGGGGTTCTCGCGTACTGCCGGACGGCGTCGTGCACCACCTTGCTGAAATCCTCGTTCGCCCAGTCCCGGCGCGCGAAGCCGACCAGCGCGAAACCGGGCGGCAGCAGGCCGCGGTTGGCCAGGTCGTAGATCGCCGGCATCAATTTCTTGCGGGCCAAGTCACCGGTCACCCCGAAGATCACGATGCCGGACGGACCGGCGATCCGCGGCAGCCGTTTGTCGCGGGGATCCCGCAGGGGGTTGATCACTGTCGAAGCCATCAGGGCCGTCGATGTCCTTCCGCCAGGTGAAGTGTGCCGCGCCCGACGCTGCGGCCCGGATTCTTCCGGGCCGGAGCTGCGCGGGTGCGATGCCGAACGCCGTCAGTTCGACGAGTGCTTGGCCAGTTCCTGACCGACGGACTCGAGGAGTTCGTTCCAGGCCAGGATGAACTTGTCGACCCCCTCGGTCTCCAGCACCTCGAAGACGTCGGTGAGGTCGATGCCGAGGGCTTGCAGGGCGGAGAACACCGAGGAGGCCTGCGAGTAGCCGCCTTCGATGGTGTTCCCGCGGATGACCCCGTGGTCCGCGACCGCGTCGATGGTCTTCTCCGGGGCGGTGTTCACCGTGTCCGGGGCGACGAGTTCGACGACGTACCGGGTGTCGTCGTACTTGGGGTCCTTGACTCCGGTGGACGCCCACAGCGGGCGTTGCTTGTTCCCGCCCGCGGCGGCCAGGGCGTCCCACCGGTCACCGGCGAACGTCTGGTCGTACGCCTGGTAGGCGAGCCGGGCGTTGGCGATCGCCGCCTCACCCTCCAGCGCGGCCGCCTCCGGGCTGCCGATGGCCTTGAGCCGCTTGTCGATCTCGGTGTCCACCCGGGAGACGAAGAACGAGGCCACGGAATGGATCTGCGACAGGTCGTGGCCGCCCTCCTTGGCCTGTTCCAGGCCGGCCAGGTAGGCGTCCATCACGGCGGCGTAGCGCTCGAGGGAGAAGATCAGCGTGACGTTGACGCTGATCCCCTCGGCGATCACGGCGGTGATCGCCGGCAGCCCGGCCAGGGTGGCCGGGATCTTGATCAGCAGGTTGGGCCGGTCGACGATCTTGGCCAGCTCCTGGGCCTGCGCGATGGTGCCGGGGGTGTCGTGCGCCAGCCTGGGGTCGACCTCGATGGAGACCCGGCCGTCGACGTGGCCGGAGGATTCGAAGACCGCCGTGAACAGGTCACAGGCGTCCCGGACGTCGTCGGTGGTGACCTCGCGGACGGTGTCGTCCACCCCGGCGCCGCGGGCCGCGAGCTGGTCGAGTTGCTTCTGGTAGGACGCGCCGTCCTTCAGTGCGGCCTGAAAGATCGACGGGTTGGTCGTCACCCCGACGATGTGGCTGTTCGCGATCAGGTCCTTGAGGTTGCCCGACTGCAGGCGCTGGCGGGACAGATCGTCCAGCCAGAGGGATACCCCGGCCGCGGACAGGTCGGCCAGCGGATTGCCGGTGCTCTGCGGTGTGGTCATGGTGTGACTTCCTTGCTTGATGGGACGGATTGCTCCGTCGCGTGCGTCGGTCGGCGGGCTCGGTGCCCGCGGCCCAGGGATGTCAGTCGTTCCGGGTGCCGGATTCCTTCGCGGTGCCGGTGTCGGCGCCCACGTGCTCGAGCTGGTCGGGGCTGGACTCGGTGGTGATCCGGGCGGGCTTGCCGGCGGCGGCCAGGGAGTCCTTTGCGTGGGCGACGACGGCTTCGGGGGTGAAGCCGAACTCGCGGAACAGGGTCGCGCCGTCGGCGGAGGCGCCGTAGTGCTCCAGGGAGACCGGTCGACCGGCCGAGCCGAGCCAGCGCCACCAGGGTTGCGCGACGCCGGCCTCGACCGACACCCGCGCCGTGACGGCGGCGGGCAGCACCGATTCGATGTACCCGGAGTCCTGCGCCTGGAACCAGTCCAGGCAGGGCATGGACACCACCCGGGTGCCGATCCCCTCGGTCTGGAGCAGCTCGCGGGCCCTGACCGCCAACTGCAGCTCGGAGCCGGTGCCGATCAGGATGACCTGCAGCTCCCCATCGGCATCGGCGAGCACGTACCCGCCGCGAGCAACCCCTTCGGCGGATGTGCCCTCCAAGGTCGGCACGTTCTGCCGGGTCAGCGCGAGACCGACCGGGCCGGAGCTGAATTCGGTCTGCTTGTCCAGGGTGGCCCGCCAGGCGTACGCGGTTTCATTGGCGTCCGCGGGCCGGACGATCGCCAGGCCCGGGATCGCCCGCAGCGCGGCGAGATGCTCCACCGGCTGGTGGGTGGGTCCGTCCTCGCCCAGGCCGATCGAGTCGTGCGTCCACACGTAGATCGCCGGGGCGCCCATCACCGCGGCCAGCCGGACCGCGCCCCGCATGTAGTCGGAGAACTGCAGGAACGTGCCGCCGTACGCCCGGGTCGGGCCGTGCAGCACGATGCCGGACAGGATCGCCCCCATGGCGTGCTCGCGGATGCCGAAATGCAGGGTCCGACCGTACGGGGTGGCATTCCAGTGGTTGGTCTTCGCAGCGGCCGGCCCGAACGAGTCCGCGCCCTTCATGGTGGTGTTGTTCGACTCGGCCAGGTCGGCCGACCCGCCCCACAGCTCCGGCAGCACCGGGGCGAGCGCGGTCAGTACCGCGCCGGACGCAGCCCGGGTGGACACCCCCTTGGCGTCGACGGGCCAGGACGGCAACGCGTCGGTCCAGCCCTCGGGGAGTTGCCGGGCCTGCAACCGGTCGAACAGCGCCTTGCGCTCCGGGTTCGCTGCCGCCCAGGCGTCGAAGCTCTTGCGCCACTGCGCTTTTGCCGCCGCACCGCGATCCAGCGCCAGCCTTGTGTGCTTGATCACCACGTCGTCGACGTCGAACGAGGCGGCCGGGTCGAAGCCCAGCACGGTCTTGAGCTTCGCGACCTCGTCGGCGCCCAGCGCGGAGCCGTGCGAGGCGCCGGTGTTCATCTTCGTCGGCGCCGGGTAGGCGATGATCGTCCGCAACTGGATGAACGACGGCTTGTCGGTGACGGCCTTCGCCGCCTCGATGGCGTCCAGGATGCCGGTGACGTTCTCCCCGCCCTGCACTTCCTGCACATGCCAGCCATAGGCGCGGTACCGGGCGGCGACGTCCTCGGACAGGGCGATGTTGGTGTCGTCCTCGATGCTGATCTCGTTGTGGTCGTAGAAGACGATCAGGTTGCCCAGTTCCTGCCGGCCCGCGATGGACGACGCCTCGGAGGTGACGCCCTCCTCGATGTCCCCGTCGGAGGCGACAACATAGATGAAATGGTCGAACGGCGACTCGCCCGGCGCGGTGTCCGGGTCGAACAGCCCGCGCTCCCGGCGGGCGGCCATCGCCATCCCGACAGCGGAGGACAGCCCCTGACCGAGCGGACCTGTCGTCATCTCCACACCCTTGGTGTGGTGGAACTCCGGATGCCCCGGCGTCAGTGAGCCCCAGGTCCGCAGTGCCTCCAGGTCGGCCAGTTCCAGACCGAACCCGGCCAGGTACAGCTGGATGTAGAGGGTGAGCGAGGAGTGACCACAGGACAGCACAAATCGGTCCCGGCCCACCCACGTCGGATCGGTGGGGTCGTGCCGCATCACCTTCTGGAAAAGGCTGTACGCCAACGGCGCCAAACTCATCGCGGTACCGGGATGACCGTTGCCGACCTTCTGCACCGCATCGGCGGCCAGCACCCTGACAGTGTTCACCGCCTTGACATCGACATCCGACCAATCGTCGGGCAGATGCGGCGCGGTGAGGGCTTCGATATCCGCGGTGGCTGCTGACATTGTCACGAGCGGGCGACCTCCTGGGTGGGCGATCGCAACAGCACGCGCGGAGGCGATCGCGGAACGTGTCTGAACAGGTGCTTGACACCGGGCTGGGCGGCGCAGCACAAACCCTAGTACGCACGGTTCCCGGGCGGCGCCGAGGTCAGCATCCCGGCCGGTCCGGGCGCGGGCGACGGTACCGGCGGGGTGCCGGCCCCGGGTCTACGGTTGGCGTCACGCAGTTCACCACAGCGCGGCGTGGATCTCGGCCCGCCGCCCGGTGGGGTGGCAGGGCAGCAGCGCCACGACCAACCTAAGATGACGGAATGGCAGGTCGAACGCGGCGAATCCGTGCCGGGTCGGGTAACGGTTCGTCGTGCGGCCGGCAACACCGCGGATGATCATCGGGCACCGCACCAGCTGAGCACGACGCCCGACAGGGCAGATGACAAAAGGAGTTCTGTGGAGGTCGCATCCCGGTCCGGTTCCGCTGAACCTGGCGCAGGCCGCACCGGTTCGGCCGCCCCGGCCCCCGGCGTCGCGACCTCAGCGTCGACGGGGGCAATGCCGTCCGGGCCGGTCGGCTCGTGGTCCGCCCGGATCGGCGCTTACGTCGCGCTGACCAAACCGCGGATCATCGAACTGCTACTGATCACCACCATCCCGGCGATGTTCGCGGCCCAGCGGGAAGTGCCGGCGCTCACCCTGGTGCTGGCCACCCTGGTCGGCGGCACCTTGGCCGCCGGCAGCGCGAACGCCCTGAATTGCGTGGTCGACGCCGACATCGATGCCGTGATGCGCCGGACCCGGGCCCGTCCGCTCGCCAGGCACGCGGTATCGACCAGGGCGGCGTTGATCTTCGGAATCGTGCTGGGCGTGCTGGCCGCCGCCGAACTGTGGCTCACCACCACCTGGCAGGCCGCCGCGCTGGCCGTCGTGGCCATCCTGTTCTACGTCTTCGTCTACTCGATGTGGCTCAAGCGCCGGACCTCGCAGAACATCGTCTGGGGCGGTCTGGCCGGGTGCATGCCGGTGATCATCGGCTGGTCCGCGGTGACCGGCACGATCGGCTGGCCCGCCTGGGTGTTCTTCGGGGTGATCTTCTTCTGGACGCCGCCGCACACCTGGGCGCTGGCGATGCGCTACCGCGAGGACTACGCCGCGGCCGGCGTCCCGATGCTTCCGGTGGTGGCCACCGAGCGTGAGGTTGTCCGGCAGATCGTGCTGTACAGCTGGGCGATGGTGGCCTGCTCGTTGCTACTCGTCCCGGCGTCGTCGTGGATCTACGCCGCGGTCGCCGCCCCGATCGGGCTGTGGTTCCTGGCGATGGCGCACCTGCTGCACACCCGGGTGCTCCGCGGAGCGCAGGCGAAACCGATGACGCTCTTCCACCTCTCGAACCTGTACCTGACCGGCATCTCGATGGCCTGGGCCGTCGACTCCGTGGTCGCGCTGCCGGTCCTCGGCTGGCCGTGGTGACCGCGGCCGGGTCCGCGGCGCCCGATGCCGGCCGCCCTCTCGTCGGCTCGGACGCCTCGCAGGTCGCTCACCTGCGTGACTTCGTCGCCGGGCACGGCGGCCAGGGCGTCGCGGTGATCAGCTATCTGGGCCGGGTGGGCGCCCGGATCGTGGTCATCGCCGATGACGGAGCCTTCGGTGACGCGGTGGCCTCCAGCGTCGAGGTCGGAGCAGCGATCTGCGCCGAGGCCGGCATTCCGGTCGCCGACGGCTGGAACCGGGAGTTGTCCGGCAGGGCCACCCCCAGCCCGCAGGACCGGCAACGGATGGCCGGCACCGGCCGCTGAGCGATGCTGCCCGCGCTGATCGGCCCGGCGGTCGCGGGCGACGCTGGCGGGTCAGACCCAGATCCGTGAGTTCCTAAGGACGCGCCGATAAATAAACACACTATTTGATCTGATGTCGACGATAGTGTGGTAATGGCGATCAGCAGGGATGTCGTGGAGGCGTTGCGGGCG
>Ga0208588_1000060_pt1 | contig 32173 bp, 25 predicted proteins | sample NGESurshal092012_8_FD_184483 | JGI IMG/M metagenome (GOLD analysis project Ga0208588, IMG submission 184483) | Arctic peat soil microbial communities from Barrow, Alaska - NGEE Surface sample 415-3 shallow-092012 (SPAdes) | ecosystem: Environmental > Terrestrial > Soil > Wetlands > Peat ...
ATATTCTGCGTAGTTTTTGGGTCATTGGAACATTCACCTCGGTTAACGACTCTTCGGGAATGTCCACGAAAGTGTCCACTATTAAGGACACCCCAGTATAGCCGCTGAGCCCGTTGTAGAATTTATAAAAAGGGAGGTTACTTTGACTGGAGATTTTTTTAAAGAGCCGAAACAAGCACAGACTATCTTCCCTGCTTTCTACCAGAGTCATTCTAAGAAACTGTTTAAGGCTCTTGGCTCAAAGCCAGAAAATTGGTATAAAAATTCACAACTTTTAAAATTTGGTGCAGATGTCTTTTTTGAGAAGGCGAATAAAGCAACGATAACCTTTCTTAGCTCAATCCGCGAAGTAATTGGTCAAGGAAGGTTACCAACCCCACAAGAGGAATTAGCAAGATCAGAAATGGAGTTAGCCTTACTGTATTTTCAACTGTCAGCTAGTTCCATCGAAATTTTACTCAAAGGAATTATCATTGCTAAAGACCCTAAGCACATAAAAGCAGAGGGAAAGTTGGGCAAAAAAATCAAAACTCATGATCTCACAAAATTATTGGATTTAGCTAACTGTTCTATTCCTTTTGAAGAAAACAATTACCCCTGGAGGGCGGATCTACCGAAAAAACTTACCCGTTTTATCCTCTGGCAGGGGCGATATCCAATTTCTCTAGAGGCTAAAAATAATACTTTTGAGGGACAGTTTGATTTACCGTGGTGCGCGCCTTCAGACAAAGAAGACATTGACCTACTCTACAGTTGGTTATGGGAACAGCGGCCTTCCAAGTTAAAGTAGCGACATGGTGGATCAACTACCTACTTTAGACTATCCATCGAGTTTATTGGAGTTTAACCCCCCATTGAGGGTGAGGATTTAACCTATGGGACAAGTTTTTTCTCTGCGGGCAAGGCGTATGCTGGGCTGGATACTCACAGGTTTATTCATATTCCTCGGTACAACCGCTTGGAGTCCGATCGCCTTCAGCCAGATTCCAACATTACCCCAGTCAAATGCATCTCAACTTCCGATCGGCGTTACTCGACAAGGGTTGCTGGAAGCGACGGACGTGAAGTTGGGTGGAGAGAAAGTGTTGAGAATTGCCTCCCCGGCAGTCTTCAATCGCAATCAATTGGGCAATCAGATTCCAGTTGAGGTGAGAGCGCACCAAATCGAAGCCGACCTGAATGAAATCCTGAAATCCAATCGATCTTCAGCCCTCGATGCATTTGGAGAACGCTCCATGCCCCTCGACCCAGATACACTTCAGGTCTTTAGTGAAACTCTGAATCGTCAACCAGTTCTGTTTGTTAAGGATGCGGGTCTAGCAGCACCGAGAGTATTATTAACGGTCACAGATACCGATGCTCAGTACTATTCCACAACTAAGGAAATCCTGGCAGCGCGTTGGCAAAAAATACTAGAAAATAAATTAAAACAGGCTTTGGAACTCCGGAAGCCAGGGGCCTTTAGACAACAGTTTAATGAAGCAGTCAAGATCTTGATCGCTACAATCGCTGCCAGCATTTTTCTGTTGGTGATTTTGAAGGTATTGGAATCGCGGAAAAAAGCGTTAGACCAATACCAGGCAAGTCAAACGGTCCCACCAGAATACAGTGATGTAGCGCTTGTCAACAAAGCGGTTCCCGAGCATAAGCTTCAGTTACTTGAGATCTTACGGCAACAATTTAGCAGTCAACTAAGCATTCAATGGCGCTTGCAAATCATTGGACTACTTCGATGGCTGGTATTTTGGGGTATTGTGTTTATTTGGGTTGCTGGGATTGCCGCAACTTTATATCAGTTTCCTCAGACCCGTCCTTTTGCGCCTGGAGTCGTGTCAACACCAATTTTGATCTTAGTTGCTTGGTTTATAACTGACTTGGTAAATCGCTTGGTTGGTCTGGCGATCGATCAACTCTTCAAGAACTGGGAAAGAAATACCCTTACGATTGAGAACTTCCAAAGGCGACCGCAGCGGCTGACTACAACCGTTAGCGCCTTGAAGGGGCTGATAACAGTTTTGATCTATTTCTTTGGGATTATTTGGGTTTTGCAAACTCTCAATATGGCCCCAACGTCCATACTGGCATTCGGTACATTGATTGCTCTAGCCGTCTCCTTTGGGGTGCAGAATGTCATCAAAGATTTAGTTAATGGCCTGCTGATTCTGATAGAAGACCAGTACGCCGTTGGGGACTTAATTATTATTGGTTCGGCCTCTGGAGTTGTTGAAAATATCAACCTACGAGTTACCCAGCTTCGGGGGGATGATGGGCGATTAGTGACCGTTCCCAATAGCCTTGTCGGCCAGGTTGATAACTTGACTCGCATCTGGTCACGGAGTGATTTTTTGGTGGAGGTTGCCTACAATACTGATGTCGATAAAGCACTGGCAATTGTGCAGCAGGAGGCAAAGCAATTAGCAAGTGATCCAGTATGGGACCCATTTATTCTTGAGGTTGGGGAAGTTTTTGGAGTAGAGAAAATTGCTTTCACCGGCATTACGATCCGAATTTGGATTAAAACACTCCCCCTCAAGCAGTTTGTTGTGGCACGGGAGTTGCGCCGTCGCCTCAAAATCGCCTTCGATCTCCAGGGCATTCAAATCGGGGGCCTCAACAGGTAAGTCTTCGGTTGCCTGAAAGCTAGTCACACAGAGGCTTTCAGAACTGCTTTATCCCAGGACTAGTCATCATCGGCGAGTACTGTCGACACTCGGGATCGAAGGACAGGAATGAGTTCTTCCTCGAACCATGCATTGCGCTTGAGCCACAGATTATTGCGTGGGCTCGGATGAGGCAAGGGAACAGTGTGTGGCCAGTTCTTCCGCCAGGCTTGAACCACCTTGGTGACGGATGCGCCTTCATTCGGAAGGTGATATGCCTGCGCGTATTGGCCGATGACCAATGTGAGTTGGAGATTCCTCAAGTGTGACAGCAACGCCGCTCGCCACGCAGGCGCACACTCCGACCGCGGAGGTAGGTCGCCCGACTTACCCGTTCCGGGGAAGCAGAATCCCATCGGCAGGATGGCTATTTGCTTGGCGTCGTAGAAGACTTCGCGCGAGATACCCATCCAAGTGCGCAGGCGGTCACCGCTTGCGTCGTTGAACGGTACACCCGTTTCGTGAACCTTCCTGCCTGGTGCTTGACCCGCAATCAGGATGCGGGCCAACGGATGCACCTGCACAACCGGGCGTGGTCCAAGCGGCAGCTGCTCTGTACAAATCACGCAGGCGCGGACTTCGTTGAGCAGGGATGCAAGGGAACTCATTCGGTACCGACTAGATGGCTAATGATATATTCAACTGCACCTTGCAGGATAATGCGCGTAAAGTCACCATGTAAACTACCGTTTTCACCAGATTTTACAAACAAGGGCTTGAGCATTGTCTTGCAATTTTTTTATCGGTATTTTTTTGGCTGGAACGCTTGAGTCTATAGGCGTTTTTGAATTTTTCAGGGACGACTAGCTATCAAAATGATCAGGGTCAATACCTTATTCTCGAAGAAGTTGACCCAATCGCTTGGCCCATTGACAATCCCCTGACCGTTTCATGCCTGCAGTTTCAGTGCAAATGCTAAACTACGGCTAACCGCATTCCAAGGCTGCTCTATGACTGGCCTGACGCTTAATTTAGACTCGATTGCCCATCTGACCCACGACCAGTTTCGTGAACTGTGTCGAGAAAATCGTGACATTAGACTCGAACTGACGGCTAAGGGAGAACTCATTGTTATGCCGCCAACTGGATGGGAATCGGGGAATCGGAATATAAAACTAGCGGCGCGTCTCCAAAATTGGACAGAAACGGACGGTACTGGTATTGCCTTCGACTCCTCAACGGGCTTTATCCTACCCAGCGGTGCCATCCGCTCTCCTGATGCGGCTTGGGTATCCTCAGAAAGGCTCTCTGCCCTTAACCCTGATCCTGAAGGCTTTTTACCCCTTGCGCCTGACTTTGTGATTGAACTGCGTTCAGCAAGCGACCGCCTCAAGCCCCTCCAAGACAAAATGCAAGAATACATCGACAATGGCGTTCGCTTAGGCTGGCTCCTGAATCCTAAAGACCAAGCCGTTGAGATATATCGGATGGGTAAAGGCATTGAAGTTCTGCATTCGCCTATTGAGGTTTCTGGTGAAGATGTGTTGCCTGGGTTTGTGCTGAGTCTAGAGGGGATTTTCGGATCGTGACTGAAAAGGAAGTATTCGACCATGCTTGGGAATGCGCAAAAGGCCACCTGCACAAGGCAGATGACCTCCAAACACTTCAAAAACGCCTTTATTCGTCCGTAAAGTCATCCCGCGTAACGGTAACGTTCTCGTAGGTAGGACGAGAAGGCGCGCGACGGTTGAGAACATCAGCCATCAGGTCTACCTCCACATCCTTGGAAGAACCATCGCTCTTTGTTTCCAGTTTATGTACAGACACATCCAGCCCCAGGGACTGAAGTTCACGCACTAGGACCTTGAAAGACTCAGGAATTCCAGGACGAGGAATCGCTTTGCCCTTGACGATGGCATTGAGGGCATCATTACGGCCAATCATGTCATCCGACTTGACAGTGAGTAGCTCTTGGAGGATGTAGGCCGCTCCAAACGCTTCCAAAGCCCACACTTCCATCTCTCCGAAACGCTGACCACCTTGCTGGGCTTTTCCTCCCAGAGGCTGTTGGGTAACCAGAGAGTAAGGACCTGTAGAACGAGCGTGAATCTTATCGTCTACCAAGTGAACTAGCTTCAGCATGTAGGAGCGACCGACCGTGATCGGACTGTCAAACGGTTCGCCCGTACGACCATCAAAGAGGGTAATCTTACCCACCGCTGGTTTGACATACTGTAAACGGACATCATTGCTGATCTTGACCGAAGCATCAGAACAGTAAACCCAAGGCTTACCGGACTTTTCACGGGCCTGCATCAGTCGGTCGTGGACCAAGTTTCGAGAAGCTTCTTCTCCGAACATTTCGTCAAACGGTGTCAGCTTGAAGCGAGTACCAAGAATATCGCCAGCCCAGCCGAGGAGAGTTTCAAAGACCTGACCGACGTTCATCCGCGAAGGCACCCCTAATGGGTTTAGGACAATGTCAACCGGCGTACCATCGGGCATGTAGGGCATATCTTCCTTGGGAAGAATCCGGGAAATAATACCCTTATTCCCGTGGCGGCCTGCCATCTTATCCCCAACTTGGATCTTACGTTTTTGGGCAATGTACACCCGGACCACCATGTTGGCACCAGGCGGCAATTCGTCTCCCTGTTCCCGAGTGAATACCCTTACATCTACAACCCGGCCTTTCTCCCCGTTAGGCACCCGCAGAGAGTTATCCCGCACATCGCGCGCCTTCTCTCCAAAGATAGCCCGCAGCAGCTTTTCTTCAGGGGGCTGGTCTGATTCACCCTTAGGCGTGACCTTACCCACCAGAATATCTCCCGATTCGCACCAGGCACCGACTCGGATAATCCCACGCTCATCCAGGTTGCGCAGAGAATCTTCCCCTACGTTCGGAATTTCCCGTGTGATTTCTTCAGGACCAAGCTTGGTCTGACGGGCCTCAATCTCAAATTTCTCAATGTGGATCGAGGTATAGACATCCTCATTGATCAAACGCTCGGAGATGAGAATTGCATCCTCGTAGTTGTAGCCTTCCCAGGGCATGTAAGCTACCAGAACGTTTTGGCCCAACGCCAACTCTCCACCTTCAGTCGCAGAACCATCGGCAATCACCTGACCCTTGACCACCTGATCGCCTTCGTAGGCAATCGGCTTTTGGTTCAAACAAGTGTCTTGGTTAGAGCGCTGATACTTTTGTAGGGGATAGCTTCGTTCATCACCCGTACCATCTTCTCGAACGCGAATTTCTGTAGCACTGACGTAGGAAATTTCTCCCGTCACATCAGAGATAATCACCATTCCAGAGTCACGAGCCGCCTGCGCTTCCAAGCCTGTACCGACCAGAGGCCGTTCAGGAGAAAGTAGAGGCACCGCCTGCCGCTGCATGTTCGCTCCCATCAGGGCTCGGTTAGCGTCATCGTGCTCCAAGAAAGGAATCAAGGAAGTGGCTACTGAAACGATCTGAATTGGGGAAACTGCTACGTAGTCTACTTCTTCGGCCGGAAGGACTTGGAAATCTTGACGATAGCGAGAAGGAATCTGACTGACGGCAAAGGTGCCATCTTCGTGCAGAGGAACATCCCCAGGAGCAACCCGAAATTCATCTTCTTCATCCGCCGTGAGATAAATCACTTCGCTGGTAACACGTCCATCTACCACCTTGCGATAGGGAGACTCGATAAATCCATACTGGTTCACCCGGGCGTGGGTAGCCAGAGAACCAATCAAACCAGCGTTTGGACCTTCAGGCGTTTCGATGGGACAAATTCTTCCGTGGTGGGAGGGGTGAATATCCCGTACCGCGAAGCCCGCCCGTTCACGGGTCAAACCGCCAGGGCCTAAGGCACTCAAGCGGCGCTTGTGGGTCAATTCGGCCAGAGGATTGGTCTGGTCCATGAACTGTGAAAGCTGGGACGAACCAAAGAACTCTTTAATGGCAGCCACTAAGGGTTTGGGGTTCACCAGAGAAGCGGGCGTAAGTTGGTCTGCATCACTGACTGTCATCCGTTCACGGATAATCCGCTCCAACCGGTTCAAACCGACTCTGACCTGGTTTTGAAGGAGTTCACCAACCGAGCGAATACGACGGTTACCGAGGTGGTCGATGTCATCAACCGTTCCAGTGTCAAATTCCAGGTTGATCAGGTAGTCGATACAGCCAAGAATGTCCTGAGGGGTCAAGACTCTGGTGGTATCGGGAATATTCAGGCGCAACTTCTTGTTGATCTTGTAGCGGCCAACTTTACCCAAGTCATAACGCTTGGGGTCGAAAAAACGAGATTCTAGGAGCTGCTGGCCACCCGCTACGGTTGGAGGCTCACCGGGACGAAGCTTGCGATAGAGCTCCATCAGGGCCTCTTCTTCTGTAAAATTCCCTTCTTTTTCGATGGTCTTCTGCAAATACTCTGGGTGACGCAGGGAATCTAGGACTTCCCCATCAGAAAGTCCCAGAGCCTTGAGCAGAACCAAAGCAGAGAGCTTACGAGTCTTGTCGATACGGACCCACACCAGGTCATTAGCATCGGTTTCAAACTTTAACCAAGCGCCCCGGTTTGGAATCAAAGAAGCGTTGAAAGCGCTACGTCCGTTGGTGTCGATTTCTTTCTTGAAGTAGACGCCCGGTGAACGGACAATTTGGTTAACGATGACCCGTTCAGCCCCATTAATAATGAAGGTGCCGCGGTCCGTCATCAAGGGAATTTCACCCAAAAAGACTTCTTGTTCTTTGATTTCGCCGGTTTCTTTATTGATCAGGCGAGCGGGCAAACGTAGCTGCACCGCGTAGGTCGTATCCCGACGCTTAGACTCTTCCATGTCGTACTTGGGTTCTACGACTCTGTAGTCCCTGGGCAAAAAATGGAGTTCTAATTTTCCGGTGTAGTCTTCAATAGGAGAAAAGCTTTCTAATTCTTCAATAAATCCTTCTTCCAAGAACCACCTAAAGCTCTCCCGTTGAATCTCGATTAAATCAGGCAACATAAACACGGGGGCTAGCGCAGTGTCTTTACTCATGGACTACCTCTTGAGAACGGGCACGATTAGGCACATTTATGCCATGGTTGTGCGGAGACGGACTCTCAATCATAAGCGATCCGCTGTACTGCGGAAAGTCTGAATTTACAACTCTTACGTCTCAGGGTCCTTTCTCCTGAGTCACTAAAGATGCAGGAGGGAATAAGCACCTTTGGAGCCCAGGAGTGGAAGGAAAACTTTACGCACGACTAAAAGACTTCACCGTGTCAAAGAAGAACCGAGCATTCTCTTCAGGGGTGCTCTGGAGGATGCCGTGGCCTAAGTTCATGATGTGGCCGGTGGGTCCTGCTTTTTCGATGACATCCAGAATGCGGGTGCGAATTAAATCTTGAGGACCAAACAAGACACAGGGGTCCAGGTTGCCTTGCACAGCAATATTTGGGCCAAGCCGCTTACGGGCTTCCGCCATATCCACCGTCCAATCCACACTTACTACATCGGCACCAGATTGGCCCATCCGTTCTAAAAGTCCACCGGAAGCATTGATATACAGAATCAAGGGCACTCCAGGCCGAGCTTCTTTAACGGTTTTGAAAATTTGCTGTTCATAGGGCAAGGCAAAGGTTTCGTAATCCATCGGATTGAGATGACCGGCCCAGCTATCAAACATCTGAACCGCTTGCGCTCCGCAATCAATTTGGAAAATCATATAGCGGGCGATGGATTCTGCGAGTTTTCCTAACAGTTGGTGCAGCAAGGTCGGCTCTTTAAACGCCATCCCTTTGATCAAGGCATACTCCTTAGAGCTTTTTCCTTCGACTACGTAAGCAGCTAACGTCCAAGGAGCTCCGACAAAACCCAATACGGTTGCTTCCCCCGCTACTTCTTGGCACAGGGTATTTAAAATTGTCTTGATGAAAGGCAGCGATTTCTCTGGGTCGAGGGGATAGACCTTGTCCACCTGGGCTTGGGTCCGGATCGGAGAGTCGATGATCGGCCCGCGCGATTCGATAATGTCAAAGGGAATGCCCATACCATCCAAAGGCGTCAAAATGTCGGAGAACATGATTACCCCATCGGGTTTAAAGGCCCGGAAGGGTTGTAAAGAAATTTCTGTCGCCAGTTCTGGAATTTCACAGCGCTCTTTGAAAGAATACTTCTCCCGGAGTTCCCGATAGACAGCCATGTAGCGCCCTGCTTGGCGCATCATCCACACAGGAGGACGGTTAAGAACTTCGCCACGAGCGGCACGGAGGATTAGGTCATTTACCACAGGAGATACCTACTTACTGCGAGTACTGTCAGGTGTTAGAACACACCGTTCCAGATGATAGTGCAGAGCAAGGCTTCTACGATAGCTTTTATGTTTTTTGTCCGCTTTTAGGTTTTTCGCCGGACTAGATTTTTGCAGAGCAGTACTTAGATTTTGTCGAGCGTCCACTGCTCCACTTTCTTTCTCAAATCTTCCCGGCTAGCCGGCTTACTCATGTAATCATCCATGCCAGCATCCATGCAACGTTGCCGATCTTCGGGCATAGCATTGGCCGTGATCGCAATGATCGTGGTACGTTTGCGCTCCCCTTCAAAACTACGGATTTCTTGAGTGGCGCGGTACCCATCCATGATAGGCATTTGACAGTCCATAAGCACCACGTCATACTCGTGTTCTTTGAGTCGATCCACAGCTTCTTGGCCATTGTTGACAACTTCTGCCTGATAGCCCAAACTCATTAGCTGCTTTACCACCACTTTTTGGTTAACTGGATTATCTTCAGCTACCAGGATCCTAATTTTTCTTTCAGAACCTTGTTGATTTTCTGCGCCTGGTTGATCTCTATTCAAGGTAACTCCCATATCAATCTCTATATTAGATAAAGTGCCCTATTTCCAACTTATTTGCATCAGCGAAATCTCGTCAGTATATTTACAGGAAGTACTATGGGCTAAGTAGGAATACGTTGTATTAAGAGTAGGTTACTTAATTACTTAGCATCTCCACATTGAGTCTTCGTAAAAATTCTAAATTGTCTTGATGTGAAACTCATATATTGATTTTCTATCATTTATGAGAAGGATGTTCTCTCAGTTTAGCAAAATATATCTATGATTTGAATCTGCCTTTCTGCTATGCAGTAAACTCAAGGAATAGAACAACCCCCTGTCCCCGTGTATCCACTTATTTTCGGCAAGCGACTATGCAAGTACGCCCTCAAGTAGAAGCTCTTCTGCCAGATCTGATTTCCTGGAGACGGAGATTTCATCAGTATCCTGAGCTGGGATTTTTGGAAGAGCAAACCAGTGCTTTTGTGATTCAGCAACTGCAATCTCTTGGTTGGCAGGTGAGGACGGGTGTCGCCAAGACCGGTGTGGTAGCCACGCTAAAAGGGGTACAACCTGGCAAAGTCTTAGCCATTCGCGCGGACATGGATGCACTTCCCATTCAGGAATTGAACAAAATTAGTTATGCTTCCACTCGCCCTGGATTGATGCATGCTTGTGGACATGATGGGCATACGGCCATTGCGCTCGGAGTGGCAAAGTACTTAGCCGAGCACCGAGAAGCCCTCAAAGGCACCGTCAAGCTTTTATTTCAGCCAGCAGAAGAAAGCCCAGGCGGAGCCTTGCCCATGATTCAGGAAGGAGCTTTGAAAAATCCTGAGGTGGATGCCGTCATTGGTCTACATCTCTGGAATAATCTGCCCTTGGGAACGGCGGGCATCCAGGCCGGGCCGATTATGGCGAATGCTGACCAATTCATACTCAAGATCCAAGGGCGGGGCGGTCATGGAGCGATGCCTCATCAAACCGTAGACGCCGTAGTGGTTGCATCTCATGTGATCACGGCTTTGCAGACGATTGTTTCGCGCAATGTGAATCCCTTTGAGAGTGCAGTGGTCACGGTAGGTAAACTGCATGCTGGTTCTGCCTTCAACATCATTGCCCAGGAGGCTTATCTAGAGGGCACTGTGCGTTCCTTCTCCCTGGAGCTGGCGGATCTTCTACCCCAGCGCATTGAAGCGGTAGTAGCCAATGTTTGCAAAGCTTTTGGAGCCACCTACGAATTTGAATATATTCGCCACTATCCAGCCGTGATTAACCATCCGGTCATTACCCAATGGATTCAAGGGGTGGCTGCTGGAGTGCTGGGAAATGTTGCGCATGTAGTCCCAGAAAGAACGATGGGCGGTGAAGATATGGCCTACTTTCTAAAAGAGGCTCCTGGCTGCTATTTCTTCTTAGGGTCCGCCAATGCAGATAAGGGGCTAGATAAACCCCACCATCACCCTTGCTTTGACTTTGATGAAATGGCCTTAGCCTTGGGTGTAGAAATCTTTGTCCGCTGCACAGAAGAATTCCAGGAATTGGCGGTACCATCTTTGGATGAAATAACACAAGAGATAGTGTTCTTAATTGTCTCTGGACAAGTGGGCTGCAGCCTTTAGGGCTAACGCTGATCCCTAAATGTCTATCTGAATCCTAGGCAGTCTTCGCTGATTCTCAAGCGTAATATCCTCCCTGCTAAGCTTATGTTTGGCACAATAGAGCTGAGCTGGATAGGTATTACCTGTGTTCGCCTACGCATTAAAACGTCTCCTGGGTTCACTCCCCCTTTTATTCCTGGTATCCGTGCTCAGCTTTACGTTGATTAAGCTGGCCCCAGGAGATGCCTTAGATACTTTAAGAGCCAATCCAGCTGTCTCTCAGCAATTCATCCAGTCAGAAGTGGATCGTCTGGGCTTAGACCGCCCCCCCCATGAGCAATACTTCATTTGGTTAAAAAATGCACTCCAAGGAGATTTAGGGAATAGTTATACCTATCAAATTTCAGCGGTGAGTTTAGTAATGCAGCGCGCAGGAAACACCTTGCTCATGGCCATAGCCTCCTTTCTATTTACTTGGTTGGTTGCCATTCCCCTTGGCATTTATGGAGCCGTAAGACAATCTTCGCTAGCGGATAAGATTTTGTCTTTTTTCAGTTACTTGAGTCAGGGATTTCCTAGCTTTGTACTATGCATCGGGTTGTTATTCGTCGCTTCCGTAAGTGGTGGACTTTTGCCCACAGGTGGCATGAGCAGCGTGAACTATGCTCAACTAAATCCGTTTCAGCAGGTATTAGATACTGCTTGGCACTTGATCTTACCAACGCTAGCGATTGGTCTAGTGGGCTTTGCCGGGTTGCAGCGTATTACACGGGGCACCTTGCTTGATGTTCTCCGCGAAGACTATATCCGCACGGCACGGGCCAAAGGTTTAGACGAAAATCGGGTCATTTATGTTCATGCCTTACGCAATTCTGTGAACACCCTCATCACCTTACTAGGCTTCGAATTTGCAGGATTACTGAGTGGAGCATTTATTGCAGAATTTTTCTTTTCATGGCCTGGATTAGGCATGTTGATTTTAGAAGCATTTAAGAGCTATGACATCAATGTGGTGATGGCTAGCTTGCTATTAGGAACCTTCATGTTGGTACTAGGCAACCTATTCGCTGACCTCCTCCTCAAAGTTGCAGACCCTCGTATCCGCTTGGAAGAAGCAGAGTAGATTAGCCTTCTCCTATTGCCCGTCAGTCTTGCATCTGTGGCGAAATCGTCCAGGTGATGTCTCTTGCTCAGTCCACGGTTTCAGAACATCTAAGGATTTTGAAACAAGCGGGCCTGGTCCAAGGGGACGTAGACGGCCCACGGATCTGCTACTGCCTGCCATCCCCAGGCTGGCGCGGTTTAAATCAATGATTGAAGCTCTCCTATGCTCCTAAGATAGGCGTAGGGTCTTCCGTCGCACCCATTGAAAACTCTCTTCAGGGGTAATTACAGCAATATCTATAGGCCCTCCGCAACTCTGGGGTTGGCTAGCAAAACGTTGAAACTGGATTTGTGTATTCATCAGGAAATCTACGAATTCTATTCCTTCTTGCAGGCTCATGGCGTAGTAGGGGGGATTCATTTGCACAGACTTGTCGAGGGACTTTAAATTTGCTTTATCTAGGTGAGGAGCAATGGCCTGGAAATAAACAGGGGAGCGACCTAAAAGAAGTCGGGTTACGGCCTCAAAATCTCCATCCCAGAAAGTGACCGATTCAGAGAGATCGAAAAAGTTTTGAGCTCCGTCTTCAAAAGCCGTAATTTTGTACACTTCCGCATCAAATCCCTGGACGGCCTCTTGATTGAATCCAGCCAAGACCAGGGTCGTCGTTGTGCCTTGGTCTGCTGGAGCTAAAAACTTTTGCAGTCGTTCGGCGACATGGCGAATAGAAAGATTGAGGGGCAACTCACTTTCAAAAGCCCTGATCCAGGAGGAAAGGGCTTTTGATTGCAGAAAACCGCTCCCACAGGTCAGGATAGCCGCTGGATAATCATTTAAGGGAAATAGCTTTTGGACCTCAGAGTAATAGACCGGAACCTCGCCTTCACTGATAGTCATTCGGCTTTCTGCCGCCAAAACCAAGCCTTCTGCTACTTTTAACGTAAAAATTAGAGTCACGGATTGATTCAAATAGATGGGTACTTAATCTATACCCTACAGAAAACAAATAGAAAAAAGCTAGAATTTTAGAGACATAACTTTCCGGTGAAGTGGATTTATGAGCTTCTGGACACAACGCTTATCTACGCTGGCTCTGATCGCTGCGGTTGCAGGGGGGAGTTTCACGGCTGGTTCTTTGATGGTTCGGGAACTGAATGGATCCCCAACCCAAGCAGCCCCACAGGCGGTCCAAACGAGCAATATTGAAGGGGGGCAGTCCTCCCCGGCCCAGTCTGCCAGCGTTGAACGAGCGGTAGGCGCACTGGGGCCGAATTTCATTGCCGATGCCGCAGAGAAAGCATCCCCTGCGGTAGTGACCATAGACACAGAGCGGAAAGTAGATGCCCAGCAAGAACGCAATGAGGCCCTGGATAAGCTAGACCCCCTATTTAAAGAATTTTTCGGTAATCGGCTTCCTGAAATTCCTAAAAATTATCGTCAGCGCGGCTCTGGTTCTGGTTTCATCGTTTCTGCAGATGGCACTATTTTTACCAATGCCCATGTGGTTGATGGTGTAAATGTGGTCAAGGTAACTTTGCAAGATGGGCGGACTTTCACGGGTAAGGTGCGGGGGAGAGATCCTTTAACGGACCTTGCTGTAGTCAAGATTCAGTCTCCCTCCTCGCTTCCGACAGTAGAAATAGGCAGCTCTGCTAAACTCCGGCCTGGCGAATGGGTGATTGCCCTAGGCAACCCCCTAAGGTTGAGAAACACGGTGACGGCTGGAATAGTCAGTGCCTTGGCTCGGGGCAGCGATGAAGTAGGCGTTGGCGACAAACGGGTAGATTTTATTCAAACCGATGCTGCGATCAATCCGGGTAATTCGGGCGGACCCTTGATCAACATCTATGGTCAGGTGGTCGGTATTAACACGGCCATTATTCAAGGGGCTGAAGGTATTGGTTTTGCCATCCCGATTGATGAAGTTCGAAGCATCACAGACCGTTTGATTGCCGATGGTAAGGTGACCCGTCCCTTCATTGGGGTGCAGATGGTTACCCTTTCCCCCGATGTGCTGCGCCAATTGAAAGAAGAAAAAGAAGAAGCAGCTGATAAGAGCGTCGTTCTTCCCACCTTGGATAAAGGGGTGCTGGTGCAGCGCGTAATTCCCAAGTCGCCGGCTGCTAAGGGTGGATTGATTGCAGGCGATGTCATTGTGGAAGTGGATAATGCCCAGGTTCTAACAGCCAAAGATGTGCAAGAACGAGTAGGCAGCCATCATGTTGGTGAAAAAGTAATGTTTAAAGTGCAGCGTAAATCAGAAGTAAAAATTCTTCAATTGGAAACAGAAGAACTCAAAAACCAATTTAGTTAGAATCAGTATATATACGTAAAAAGTGCGTATAATATTTCCCTAAGAGCCATACCTCCATCTTAGGGAGGGACACTACCTGTAGCCATAAATTGAATATAAAGCCTATCTGTAGCGTTTGATACGGAAGTTTTAGCCTTTAGATATAGAGTCTATGTATGGTGGGAACACTATACCTACGGTCTATGTCATGAAAAAAAAGTTAAGCTCTCCACAACCTCTACTTAGCGCTTTCATACTGAACCTATAGCCGGGAATTCTTTCTGCTCAAACTGCGAGGAGTTTAGCACGATGACCACCAATCCAATCTGGAACGAGGCATTCGGGCCCGAGCAATTCCAGACCCCTGAGTTAGAAGAACTAGAAATGTTAGCGGCGTTCACGGAAGAGCCGGAACGCTCCGTTATGGTAGAAAGTGAGCTTCCTGCCCGTCCGGCATCTAAAGCGGGAACCGATGATTTGGTTCGGATGTACCTCCAAGAAATTGGTCGTGTCCCTTTGCTCAAAGCGTCAGAAGAAATTGAATTAGCTCGTCGTATTGCAGATTGGTTGGTTATGGAAGAGGCTAGACTCGCCCTGGAGGCTGAGTTGGAGCGCATACCGACGGATTCAGAGATGGCTGCGGTGTTGAAACTGATGGTTCCGGAGTATCGCCGTAAGGTCCATGAAGGTAAAAAGGCAAAAGCACATTTGATCAAGGCTAATTTACGACTGGTGGTTTCTGTGGCCAAGAAATACCAGGGCAGGGGTTTGGCTTTACTAGATCTGATCCAGGAAGGGACCTTGGGCTTGATTCGGGCCGCCGAAAAATTTGATCATACTCGCGGTTTTAAATTCTCTACCTATGCCACCTGGTGGATTCGCCAGGGCATTACCCGTGCGATTGCGATGCAGGCTCGGACTATTCGTCTCCCGGTTCACATCGTAGAGAAGGTCAATAAGATTAAGAAGGTGACTCGTCAGCTGTCTCAGCAGTTTGGACGTACACCCACGGAGCGAGAAGTGGCAGACGCCGTGGATATGGAGCCGGAACAATTACGCTTCGTCCGGAGGGCCATTCAGCTCCCTGTTTCTTTGGAAACCCCAGTAGGCAGGGAAGAAGACACAGCGCTAGGAGACTTAATTCAGGCTCCAGGAGATATGCCTGAGCAGAGTGTGATTCGCACCTTGATGCGTCAGGACTTAGAGTCTCTACTCGAAACACTGACGGGTCGTGAACGCGATGTACTGCGTCTACGCTATGGTTTGGTCGATGGTCGAACCCGGACTTTAGACGAGGTTGGTCAGCATTTTACGTTGACCCGCGAACGCATTCGTCAGATCGAATCGCGAGCCCTGCGTAAATTGCGTCATCCCCTACGCCTGCAAAAGGTCCGGGAATATTTAGAAGGTATCGAGCTGACATAGTCCTGGATAATAGGATGGATGAGCATCGTTACTTTGCAATCTGTCCAAAAACAGTTTGGTCTCAAGACCCTGTTGAATCAGGCCAGCTTTAGCCTGGATATCTTAGATAAGGTCGGCCTTATCGGCACCAATGGTTCTGGTAAATCGACCCTGCTGAAGATGATTGCTGGCCTAGAGCCCCCCGATGGAGGCCAGATTCTGATCAATTCGGGGATTCGGACGGTTTATTTACCGCAAGACCCTGACTTGGATGAGAACCATACCGTCCTAGAACAAGTGTTCGCCGAAAGTGGCGAAGAAATGAATCTTGTGCGTGACTATGAACAGATTTCTGCCCAATTGTTGCACGATCCGGCCAATACAGCCTTGAGCGCTCGCCTGTCTGAAATTTCCCATCGCATGGATGATTGTGGAGCTTGGGAATTAGAAACGAAGGCCAAAATCATCCTGACCAAACTGGGCATTGAAGATATGGATGCTCGGATTGGGACGCTATCCGGGGGATATCGCAAGAGGGTCGCCCTTGCGGCGGCGCTCCTGTCTGAACCCGATGCGCTGCTCATGGATGAACCGACGAACCATTTGGATGCTCTGTCGGTGGAGTGGTTGCAAAATTATTTGAATCGCTACCGGGGAGCGATCTTACTGATTACCCACGACCGCTATTTCTTAGATCAAGTGACCAATCGGATTTTTGAAATCGACCGGGGAGACCTCTATCCCTACAACGGTAATTATTCCTATTACCTAGAGAAGAAGGCTTTGGCGGAGGAGTCTGCGGCCAGCACCCAGCGCAAACATCAGGGCATTCTGCGTCGTGAGTTGGAGTGGTTACGACGAGGACCAAAAGCCCGTAGTACGAAACAGAAAGCCCGCATTGAACGGGCCCATGCCTTAAGAGATACAGAGTTCAAGCAAGCTCATGGCAGGGTAGATATTGCTACGCCAACCCGTCGCATCGGCAAGAAGGTTATTGAACTTACCAATGTTTCCAAGGCCTATGAAGGACGCACCTTCATCAAAAACTTTACCTATGAATTTAGTCCTGAAGACCGCATCGGCATTATTGGGGGTAATGGGGTCGGCAAATCCACGTTGATGGATATCATCACCGGTCGCATTCAACCCGATGCTGGCAAGGTTGAGATTGGGGGTACGGTTCATATTGGTTACTTTGATCAAAATTCAGAAGCCTTATTCACGGCCATGAATGATAAACAACGGGTGATCGACTACATCAAAGAAGAAGGCGAATTTATCAAAATCGCGGATGGCACCCAAATTAGTGCCTCTCAAATGCTAGAGCGCTTTCTATTTCCAGGCAGTCAACAGTATGCTCCCGTTGAAAATCTCTCTGGAGGAGAAAAACGCCGTTTATTTCTTTTGCGGGTCTTGATGGGCGCACCGAATGTCTTGATTCTGGATGAACCCACCAATGATCTGGATGTACAGACGCTTTCTGTCCTTGAAGAATATCTAGAAGACTTTGCTGGTTGTGTCCTGGTGGTCTCCCATGACCGTTACTTTTTAGACCGTGTTGTAGATACGATTTTTGCTTTTGAGCCGGGCGGGACCCTACGCCAATATCCAGGGAATTATTCTACGTATTTGGATTTTAAAAAGGCAGAGGAAGTATCGTCTAGCCAGCTGCAAGATGGTCAAAAGCCAAAACAAGGCCAGACAAAAGAATTGCCTATCCCTACGAATACAAACCATAAAGTTCGAAAACTTTCTAACAAGGAAAAGCGTGAATTTGCAACGATTGAAGCCAAGATTGCTGCGATAGAAGTGGAAAAGGCTGAAATTGAACAAGTCCTGATTTCACCTCCCAGTGATTTTGTGAAGGTACAGGAGCTTTACGAAAAATTAGAGTCTCTAAACCAAGCAATTGAAACAGCGACAGAACGTTGGTTAGAGTTGGCAGAAATTGAATCGTAAGGGGGATGCTCCTCGGCTAAGTCATGATGGACCCTTGCATCAGACGTTCTAATCGTTTCTTCAACTCTATTTTCAGTAACGGATAACTACGCAATGCTGGATCTTCGGCAATAATCTCTTGTGCTTTGACCCGAGCCAGCTCTAGCGTACTTTGGTCATCCACCAGCGAAGCAAGGGCCAGGTCTGGCAATCCTGATTGACGGCTACCGAGGACTTCACCTGGCCCCCTTAGCCGAAGATCCATTTCTGCAATCACAAAACCATCATTGGATTGCGCGAGAACATTTAAGCGTTGCAGCGCGTACTCCCCCTGACTATGGGTGATCAATACACAAAAACTCTGGGCGGCTCCCCGACCGACCCGACCTCTTAACTGGTGCAGTTGGGCAAGGCCAAAACGTTCTGCATGTTCGATGACCATCACCGAAGCATTGGGCACATCCACCCCTACTTCAATAACGGTTGTTGAGACGAGGATATGCAGCTGATTGTCTCGAAACTGGGTAATGATCGCCTCTTTTTCCTCGGATTTCATTCGACCATGTAAGAGACCGACCTGAAATTCAGAAAAGACTTGGGATAAATGCTCATATTCCTCGGTGGCAGACTTCAGATCTAGCTTTTCTGATTCTTCGATTAAGGGAAGCACCACATAAATTTGATATCCTTCTGCCAATTGACGACGCATGAGGTCATGGACTGGACTGCGGTCACGCGGACGGACGACGGAGGTATGGATAGGCTTTCTGCCTGGAGGTAATTCATCAATTTGACTGACATCGAGATCCCCATGCAAGGTGAGGGCCAAGGTTCGGGGTATCGGTGTTGCTGTCATCGTTAAAACATCAGGATTGCGACCTTTATTTTGGAGTTTTGCGCGCTGTTGGACCCCAAAACGATGCTGCTCATCAATGACGGCTAGACCAAGATTCTGGAATTGAACGGCCTCTTGAATGAGGGCATGGGTCCCCACCAGAATTTTTAGCTCTCCTGTTTCCAACTGTCGCAAAATTTCTCGACGTTTGGCCGCTCGCACAGACCCCGTCAGTAACTCCACAGGAATATGCAATTGAGTGAACCACTGGACTAATTTACGGTAATGCTGTTCTGCCAACACCTCGGTTGGGGCCATAAAGGCGGCTTGATATCCTGATTCCAACACCGCCAAGATAGAGACTACGGCCACTACTGTTTTTCCAGAACCTACATCTCCTTGGACGAGACGGTTCATCGGTTGCGGAGCCGCTAAATCAGCCAGGATTTGCTCAATCACTCTTTTTTGAGCACCGGTTAGGGAGAATGGTAATAACGCATAGAAATCATGGATCAACTTCCCTTGCGTCTGAAAAGAGATCCCTGGTTCCTGTTCTTTCTGTTGCCAACGTCTGCGCAAGAGTCCTAGCTGCAAAAAGAAAAATTCATCAAATACTAAGCGTTGACGCGCTCTTTTAAGGTCTTCGCTAGTCTCCGGAAAGTGTACCTTCCAAATAGCTTGGGGCAGATCCAGGAAGGATAACTCTTGTCTCAAAGAAAGCGGGAGAGGCTCACCCAAAGCTTCAGCATAGGGCAGTGCCCGTTGCACCGCACGACGAATCAGACTTGCGGGGACGCCTTCCGTCAAGGCATAGATCGGGATAATCTTTCCCTTAAAGAAACCACCTTCTTCATCGAGGACTTCGATTTCCGGCTTATCAAGAGATAATCCGCTCACATTCTTTTTCACTAAGCCACTCACGGCAACCGTGCTGTTCAACGGATAATTTTTCTTCTGGAGTTCTTGCCAACCTCGGTTCACAAATCGTGGTCCCGCAAAAAATTGACTGACCTTAATTCGACCGGATGAATCACCTACTACGAGGCTAAGAATACACAGTTTATGATTTTTGGGACTGGTAAAGCAGCTTACCTGCCGGACCTTGCCGACGAGCGTGACCGTCTCTCCTGGTTGAATTTGTTTAATCAATTTCTGATTGGAATAATCTGCATAATCCCGTGGATAGTAGCGCAGTAAATCCTCTATATGCAGAATCCCTAACTTGGCTAATGCCTGAGCCCCCTTCGAACCAATGCCCTTCAATTGAGCAATAGAATTTTCTAGGCTTTGGGTTGGACGTTCTGCACTAGCAGGGAGGTTTTCCTGATAGGGAGCCTTAGATTCCTTAACTTCCCTAGGGCGAACTTCTCCCTGACAAGTGAGCTGATACAGAAAGCGTCGGGTTTCCGCAATCAGAGAACGGCGACCAGGCAATTCCAAAACTTCATATCGGGAAAATTTTTGCGCCAGATTCATCCAGGTTCGTTTCTGGTCTGTGGCAAGGGGCGCCGGTGGAGTCTGTCCCAGGCTAAGCGTCAAAAATTCTGCAAATCGATAGTGTCTGCCCTGAAGATTGATATAACCTTGCTGCACTTCTGCCTGGAGAGCCTTTTCCAGGCGTTTGAGTTCCTGTTGCAGTTCTGGGGTAAAAAGTTCAGACAACGTTTTGGAGCCTTAGCGCTTAGCGTACGCAATGGGGTCTGGCAGTCCGGCCTCTCTAAACGCCTTGAGGCGTAAGGTGCAGCTATCACAGACTCCACAGGAATCTAGATTCCCTTGATAGCAACTATAGGTCAACGCCCAAGGAACCTGGAGGATATTTCCCCATTCAACGATTTCACGCTTCGTTTTTTGGATCAGTGGAGTCAAGATTTTGATCGGTTTCCCTTCCCTTCCTGCTTTACTGCCTAAACGGAACACTTCTTCCATCGCCGCTAAGTAGTCAGGTCGGCAATCGGGATAGCCAGAATAATCTAGGGCATTCATGCCCGCAAAGACAGCTTGGGCTCCAACGACCTCCGCATAACCCAAGGCAAAGCTCAAAAAAATAGTATTCCGCGCAGGAACATAGGTGATCGGGATAGCAGTGGTCATCGTCTCCGCACTCCGATGCAGGGGGACCTCCAGCTCATCATCGGTGAGGGCAGAACCGCCCCAGAGACTCAAGTCAAATGAGACAAAGCGATGTTCTACCACGCCCACAGCCTGAGCTACGGCTTTGGCCGCTTCCAATTCCCTCCGGTGCCGCTGATGATAGTCAAACGACAAGGCATAGAGCCTATAACCTTCATTCTTGGCAAGATAGGCGACTGTTGTCGAATCTAAGCCCCCAGACAATAAGACCACAGCATTCATAGGGTCTATTGTACAAAGCCTGAGTACGCCTAGGCCCCAAAGTCAGCGGGTCGGGGAGCCAATTTCACGAATTAAGAAGATTCTGTGCCACAGCTCAATCTGTCGTCGAAAATAGAGGTAGAGATACCCTACGCCTTCACAGGGGGGAGTTCCTATGTTTTTAAGCCAAAAAGTAAACCATGAATTGGTAGAAGTTTTGAATCTGGAAGACCTGTTTGATCCGTTAAAGCATGAAATTATGGGTCGTTTTCATGCCGGAGAGGAATTGCAGGATCCGGAAGCGATGAGCAAATCAGAATTGGTGTTTCCTTCAGGAGAGCCCTTACCTCAATGCTGGATCAATGCCCATTACCGAGAAGCTCATCAGCCTCAAGTACAGAAAGTAGCCCTGAAAAACTAGCGATGCCCTAGCCAGAAGCTAGGAGGGGTTGCGCTCCTGAGAGGGGTGTTTGGGCTGCCATCGTCTGTCGCTGAGTAATCTTGCCCAGCCTCGCTGCTAGGATAGACGAACGCTAGCCATCGACGTATGACCTCTCCCTTTTCCTTGCTCAGGGCAACCTGGGACTTATTCAGAGCGCACCCTTTACTCTGGGCTCCCTATAGTCTTTTGTACGTGTTAACGCTGGTTCTCGTTTCCCTGTCAGATGGAAACCCTTGGGTTTTCGTAGGTATTCTGCTTCTCTGGACCGCTTTTGCGGGTGGGTTCCATGAACAGACCCTCCAGGCCTTGAAAGAAAAAGACAGTAGTTTGGATACCTTTCTGGTAGGGGTCGGTCGTTGGTTTGTACCGATGATCGGCCTAGAAACCATCTACTGGTCAGCTATTTTTGGTATTGTCCTAGCCTGGTCTTCTTGGTCGCTGAGCACGACCAGTATGCAAGAGCTACAGCAGGTACAAGCCTTGGCGGAGAATTTCTCTCAAAAAATAAATCAAGGACAACTGGATCCTCAAAGATTTACCATCCCCAAGAACTTAGAACCTGTCATGCACCAGCTGAACCTTGCGACATGGGGGGTTATAGGGAGCACCTTGACCCTGAATTTGTTGCTCATCCTCTGGAAAGCTTCTGTAGTATTGGATGAGGGGAAACTGTTCAAAGCTTTGTCCCGTAGTTTTGCTTCATTCTGGTCTCAATGGACCGCTATCCTGCCCTTAGTTCTGCTGAATTTACTGGCGTGGGGCCTGGCCTTTGGTCTAGTAGCCATTTTTGGTATTTTGGGGGTTCTCCCCTTAGTTTTCGTTCAATCCCTATTTTCAGCAGCCTATCTCGTCACGCTGGTCCAAACCCGCTTAGCGGGCCATGGCTCGGACAATATCTCCTCGGGTGACAATACCCACTAGTGCATTGTCTTTATCGACGACAGGCAGGCGATGAACCTCCTTTTGCATCATCAGGCGTGCAGCTTCCTGAACCGTTTGTTCTGGGCGGATAGTTACAGGGTTTTTGGTCATCACTTCTGCCACGGTACTACCCATCACTTTGTGGAGTTCCTCTATAAAGCGACCAGGCCGTTCTAGAGGAATCACCGCGTCCAAAATAAATAGAAAGTTCGGGGGAGTAGCCCCCCTTTCCTGCCAGAGGAGGTCTGTTTCAGAGATAATTCCCACCAAAATACCTTGCTCATCTACCACAGGGAGTCCGCTAATCCGTCTCTCGGAGAGCAGCTGCACCACGTCCGCGATCGGAGTTGTTGGCGTGGTCGTGAGGGGCTGAGCGGTCATCACCTCAGCCACAGAGTGTGGTTCCATATAGTTTGCATACCCTTATCTAAGTTGATTCGTCTGAGTTGATTCAGTTAACTGATGTACCGGCTGAATATCTGGCTGGTAGGGCGTTTGAGGGACTTGACCCCAGAAAGCCTCCAACTGATAAAACGCTCGTTCTGGGGGCAAGAAAATCTGGACAATCACGTCTCCAAAATCTTGCAGTACCCAGCTGGCTTCCGAGGAGCCTTCGGTACGGAGGGGCTTACGGTCATGATAGACCGCCATAGCCTCTTCGATCCCTTTGGCGATAGCCCGAACTTGCGTCCGGGATAGGCCTGTGACCACCACAAAATAGTCGGCAATGATCGAAGCCTTGCCCACTTCAATCAGAAGAATTTCTTGGCCTTTACGTTCATCGGCAGCCTGGGCACAGGTATAAGCAAGGTCCAGGGAAGATATTTCACTCAAAGGATTTAGGGTTCCTCCATAGGCGTTTTGGACTTTTTAGGACTTCTCAGGCTCGCACAGGCTCAGCTTCTGTGCAAGCCAGTCATAGGTACATTGGGTGCGCGGATGGACGGGTTGTCCATTTTTGCTTAAGTCTTCTAAGACATAGAAACAACCTAGCATCGTAGCTTCTTCCAAATTATCCCAGGCTAGCGTACGCACGTGGTCGACATCCGGTCCTTTCCGCATCGGTTCGATCCAATCAGCCAGATAGAGAATCTGGCTCAAGCGGTCCATCTCTGGATTGCCTAAGGTGTGGTTAGCGATAGCCTGCAGGACTTGGGCGTCCGTCTCTCCAAAAAGCTCTTGGGCTAGCGCAGCTCCAATATCAGCATGGAGCAAGTGAGGATTTTTTTGACATACAGGGTCTACGACGAGCCCAAAACGTTGAGCTTCTGCCAGCAATTTTCGTGGGGGAAAATGTTTGGCCAAATCATGGAGTAAACCTGCCCAGGCAGCCTTTTGGGCATCTTCACGATAGTGGAGCGCCAAGGCATGGGCCGTCTTCTCTACCCCGAGGATATGATCCAGTCGCTTGGGTGAAACATGGGCTTCCAACCAGGTAAGAACATGAGACGCCTGTGGATTTTGAGAGCGCGATATTTGGGGCTCGGGCATAGCATTAATAACCAGGGATACTACCTATAGTAAAAGAACTATTTGAAAACTACTGAATACGCTGAATGGTGCGGTATAGTACTCTCGGTGAAGGAGCTACCACCTGTGAGCTTCTAACCATTTTTCCCTGTTTGTTCACTCCATAGAGTACCAATAGGGTCCCTTAGCTAGTCCCCCATATATGGTGTTGAGGAATGACCACCCAAACCCAATTCAGCCCCGTCCTGAAGCATTCCATTCACTTTATTGGGATTGGGGGCATTGGAATGTCTGGTCTGGCCTACCTCCTGGCGAAAGGAGGGCATAAGGTCTCTGGTTCTGACATTCAGCCCAACCCCCAGACAGAGAAGCTTAGCCACAATGGGGTATCTATCCATTATGGCCATCGCCCCGATCTGGTAGAGGGAGTCGATCAGGTGGTCTACTCCACGGCCATCGCAGACAGCGATCCCGAATTGATGCGTTCTCGAGCACTAGGAATTGAAGTCCTCCATCGGTCTCAAGTATTAGCAGCCTTAGCCATTTCCAAAAAATTGATTGGAATATCTGGAACTCATGGCAAGACCACTACCACTAGTATGATGGGCTCCTTACTTTGTGATGCTGACTTGGACCCCATGGTGGTCATTGGTGCACAAGTGGATTCGCTAGGGGGCAATGCCAAAGCAGGAAGTGGAGAATATCTGGTCGCAGAAGTAGATGAATCAGACCGCTCTTTGCTGCACTTCCATCCTGAAATTGCTGTTGTGACCAATGTTGAAGCGGATCATCTAGACCACTATGCGGGTATTGATGATATCGTCGATACCTTTCATCAATTTATTTCACAGAGCAAGCACTGGATTGCCTGTTTAGATGACCCTAACATTGCCGAACGCTTGGTCCCCTCCAGTCCGGTCCCTTGGACGGGGTATAGCCTAGATAACCATCCTTTGGCCCAGTATCGAGCAGATGAAGTCCGCTATGGGGCTGAATGCACGCGGGCACGCATCTGGGAAGGAGAAGAAATCTTGGGAACGCTTGAATTAAGCGTCTTAGGTCGTCACAATCTCAGCAATGCCCTATCCGTAGTCGCCGTAGCCCGTAGAGTAGGATTACCTTTCTCTGTCATTGCCCAATCCCTTAAACGGTTCCGGGGGGCACAACGTCGTTTCCAAGAGCGCGGAGTACGGGATGGAGTGGTCTTTATCGACGACTATGCCCATCATCCTAGTGAAATCCGGGCCACCTTGGCTACCGCCAAACTTCACCCCAATCATCGGGTAGTTGCTATTTTCCAACCCCATCGATACACCCGCACCAAAGCACTGCTCAAAGAATTTAGTACAGCGTTTCAAGATGCAGATGTAGTCGTTCTCACCGATATCTACAGTGCAGGAGAAGCCTATTCAGGCATCGATGGTAGTCATGTTGCCGATGCAGTCCGCCAGCACCACCCTAAGGTTCACTACTGTCCCAGCCTAGGCGATCTGTCCCAATGGTTGCAGCTCCATCTATGTCCAGGCGACATGGCCGTATTTCTGGGGGCCGGTAACATCAATAAAGTGATTACAGAAATTCTCCAACTCGCCCCCGTGAGTCTGAAAGAATCAGCGAACGGGCAAGAAGGTTACAGCGAACGGGCTCCCGAAACTATGCGGACGCAATGATAATGTTGGCTCCCTCTCTTGCGACCATTCAACCTTCTGTAATACTCGCCCCGTTTACGGCTTATCAAGTAGGCGGGCCAGCCCAATGGTTTATTCAGCCTAAAAGTATCCCAGAACTCCAATCTGCTTTGGGCTGGGCCAAAGAAAACGACCTGCCCATCACTTGGCTCGGCTTCGGCAGTAATGTCTTGGTTAGCGACCAGGGCATCCCTGGATTGGTCATTTGCTTGCGCTCTCTCCAACATATGGAAGTTGAAGGAGATCTAGTGCGGGTGGCGGCTGGGGTTTCCCTGGCCAAACTCGCCATGAAAACTGCCCGTCTTGGACTAGGAGGTATGGAATGGGCGGTAGGTATTCCAGGCTCTGTCGGCGGTGGTGTCGTGATGAACTGTGGTGCGCACGGGCAAGACATGTCCGAATCTGTGGTCAGCATCCAGGTGATGACGCCTGAGGGAACTATAGAGACTTGGGCAGCGGAAGACCTGGCCTATAGTTACCGAACCTCTTCTCTCCAAACGAAGGTGGACTATGTGGTCTTGGAGGCGACCCTGCATTTGGCCGCAGGGCAAGACCCTAAAGTCTGTGAGGCCCATGTAGAACGCTGTAACCATTACCGAAAAACAACCCAGCCCGCTGGTTTTCCCACCTGTGGCAGTGTTTTCCGTAATCCTAAACCCCAAGGGGCGGGCTGGTTGATCGAACACACCGGACTCAAAGGAACCCGCATAGGCGGAGTGGAAGTTTCTGAACTTCATGCAAACTTCTTTTTAAACCGAGAAGGGGCCACGGCACAGGACATTATTGACTTGATGCAGTACGTTCAGGAGAAGGTTTGGGAACGCTGGCAAGCTCCACTGCAGCCAGAAGTAAAGCTTCTAGGTGAATTTACTGGCATAACCAATCTATGGCTTCCTGAGCATTGATTTTAGCCCGAGAGAGGTCCAAATAAGCCTTGGGTGGGCTTGCTCTAAAATCGTTAATAGGTTAAATTTGTAGCCAGGGAAGCAGCGAATACACAAGGTGTAACTCTGCTCTGTCTCTTAAGTTAAGTAGTGAGTGAGGAGTCCAAATGAAAAAATTTGTATTGATGGGAGCTTTGGCCGCAACGCTCAGCCTATCTCTGGTTCCTAGCGCTTTCGCTGAAGGCAATGCCGCCGCAAGTGATTCCACGGTAATCGACCAGTATTCCAAGGGTTTGGGAGCTGAATCTGTTTCTCAAGTTTCCTCTGTTTCTGAATTGACGGACGTAGACCCAAATAGTTGGGCTTTCCAAGCGCTGAAATCTCTGGTTGAGCGCTACGGTTGTATCGAAGGCTACCCCAACAAGAAATTCTTGGGTAACCGCCCTACAAGCCGTTATGAGTTCGCCGCTGGTTTGAACGCTTGCTTGGACAAAATTGGTGAACAAATTGCAGCGGCTGTAGCACCCCTGGCGACCAAGGAAGACTTGGCTGCCCTTCAGCGTTTGCAAGAAGAGTTCAAAAATGAGTTGGCTGTCCTTCGTGGTCGTGTCGATTCTCTAGAAGCTAGGACCAAAGAATTGGAAGCTAACCAGTTCTCCACCACCACCAAGTTGGATGGTTCTGTAGTCATGGCTGTTCAGGGTGGTGGCACGGGTGGTGGCATCATTACAAGTCCTAATATCCTTACAGATCCTCAAACTGGTCAACCTGTTCCCACCGGCATTGTAGGCTATAACCCAGCTGTCTTTGGCAACAATCTAGCTGTTTTTAACGACCCTAATAATTTGGGCAGTAATCAGTTATTTGCTGGTGCACAAAATTTTTCGGTAGGGGGTACCTCAGCAAACACGACCTTCGTCGGTCGTACCACGCTGAACTTCCGTTCTAGCTTCACCGGCAATGATGAACTACTGGTTCGTATGCGCGGCGTTACCGGTCAAGATATCTCTGGAACCTTCCCTGGTATCGCGTCCAATTTGGGTACTGCCTTTTATGCAGGCGGTCAGGGTATAGGCGGTCTAGGTGGGGCTAGTTTTGATGGTTCTACTAACCCTGTGCAGACAAACGGTAATGCTACCGTTAGCTTCGACAAGGTTCGTTACACCACACCTTTTTTCTCAGAGAACTTACGAATTTTCGTCGGTCCTCGTATCGACATCTACGAGATTATCGATACCAACTCCTTTGCTAACAACGAAGAAGTGGACTTCTCGAACGGCCTAATGCTCAACAACCCGTTGATCACCTACATTCCTGCTGGTCCTGGGGCCGGGTTTGATTTTAACTTTGGTATTTTGAGCCTGCGTGGTGTTTACATCGCTGGCCAAGGTGGTAATTCTAACGGTCTGGGTTTTGGCGGTTTCACTGGTTCAAACTCCCTTTATGCTGCAGAGTTGGAATGGCGCATTGTGCCGGAGGCCAAGCTTAAGCTCCAGTACAGCGGATTCTCCACACAAGCATCCGCCGTACCCTTCGGATTCACCGCACCGAATGCTTTTGCTCCCACCCGGACCAATGCCTTCGGGGTGAACGCTGAATGGGCTCTCGGGGGTGCCTTTGGTCTCTTTGGCCGTTACGGTACAGGAACTGCTACTAACGGTGTTTTTACCTCTATTAATGGTGGACAATATCAAGTTCCCGACTTCAATCTGACCACCTGGCAGGCTGGTCTTTCGGTCGGCGATTTGTTTGGAATCGGCAACCAGCTCGGTTTGGCAGTAGCTCAGCCTATTCGTGCTACTAACTTTGCCAGCGCATCCGAGATCGACTACGAGTTGTACTACAACTTCAGGTTGAACGACCGGATCACCATCACTCCTGATATCCAAGTGATCACCTCGCCCAACAACATCTCTGGTAACTCCACGATCACGTTGGGAACCTTACGGGCTGTGTTTAACTTCTAAGTCTGTCTAATACATAGATATAAAAGGGGGCTCCCGTTTGGGGGCCTCTTTTTTGTACGCCCCCCCAAATACTCTTCGAGTAGGCCATAGGCCGTGTGCAACAGCCGCACTTCGTGCGTCTAAGGGGGGCCGGGGGGGCATCCTAACGACCTGCTAATTCCTGATCTTTTTGATAGGCCAGTTCCAAAGCAAAAGTATTAGAAGACTCTTTCTGGGTTGCCTTTTTCTCTAGATAGTAGTCATAACCACCTAAATAAACTACAAATTCCCCATTCACAATTTCCACAATTTTATTGGCAACACGCTGAATAAAGTAACGGTCATGGGAAACAATAACAGCCGTACCTTCATAGGCAAAAAGCGCCTCTTCGAGCGTTTCCTTCGCCGGAATATCCAGGTGGTTGGTAGGCTCATCTAGGAGTAGAAAATTAGCGGGTTCTAACAGTAGGCGAGCCAAGGCAAGCCGAGATTTTTCTCCGCCACTCAGCGCCCGCACCTTTTTAAAGACGCCATCACCCGTGAATAAGAAGCGTCCGGCTAATCCCCGTAATTCTCCATCGGGAGCATTGGGTGCAGAATCTCTCAGGGTTTCTAACACCGATCGGTCTAGAGGCAAAGCTTCGGCTTGATGCTGTGCAAAATAACCTAGCTGGACATTGTGACCAAAGCTCACTTCTCCCTCTAAGGCTTTTTGGGTCCCGACCATGAATCGCAAGAAGGTTGATTTGCCACAGCCATTCGGTCCTAACAGCGCAATCCGATCTCCTCGTTCAACGATCAGTTCTGCGCCGATAAAGAGCGGATTATCATTAAATTCCAAGGTGAGATCTGAGACTTTGACTACCTGGTTGGAGCTACGCGCAGCCGGTGGAAAACGAAATTTCAGCCCCCGCATATCCGAGATTGGAGCTTCGATTCTTTCTTTTTTCTCTAACTGCTTTTCCCTACTTTTTGCCTGGGTACTACGGGTAGCACTGGCCCGGAATCGCTCAATAAAACGTTCCTGTTTTTCCAATTCTTTTTGCTGACGTTCAAAAGCAGATAATTGGGACTCTTTGCGCCGTTCCTTCTCGGCTAAATAGGCTGAATAATTCCCTAAATAGGTACTGGCGACCCCACGCTCCGTTTCAATGATTTTATTGACCAGCTTATCGAGGAATCTCCGGTCATGGGAAATAACCACGACAGCGGGCTTACATTCTTTGAGATAGTCTTCTAGCCACTCAATCGTTTCCAAGTCAAGGTGATTGGTCGGTTCATCTAAAAGCAGCAGGTCTGGGTCAGAAAGCAAAATTTTGCCCAGCCCCATCCGCATTTGCCAGCCACCGCTAAATTCTGTGACTTCCCGCTGGGTATCTCCTGGTTCAAAACCCAGGTCCGGCATTAATTTTTCAATGCGGCTGTCTAGAGCATAGCCATTCATCGCTTCAAAGCGCCGCTGGTAGGTATCCAAATCCTTGAGCAGTTTTTCGAGTTTCTTGGCATCCGTAGGGGCAGCTTCCAGCTCTTGCTTGATAGTCTCCAACTTATTGAGCACCGTTAAAGCCTCTTCAAAGGCAGTCCATAGCTCTTGCTTCACCGTCCGGCCTGGCGTGGCGACAAATTCCTGAGCCAGATAGGCAACCTTAAGACTGTGGGGACGGGCGACTTTACCGCTAGTCGGTTCTTCCTCTCCCAAGATAATTTTTAGCTGGGTGGACTTACCGGCCCCATTCACGCCCACTAAACCAACTTTTTCTCCGGCGCGGACTTCCCAAGAAACATTCTTGAGGACTTCTCCTGTGGCATAGATTTTAGAAACTCGGTCAAGGCGTAGCATTTTTGTAAAAGCCCACAGATAGCTCTCTTATCATAAAGCTTTGTAACATAATGTTTGGAAACCTATTTGCGGTTGTGCTCCAAGAAGCATGGGATAGGAAACCAGATCATGCCAAAACCAGGGAGGGCTGGCTAACCCTGCCCTCCCTGTGCGCTTGCAGAAGACTGCGCCTATTACCTGCGCATCAACTGGTTCAACTCGTCAGCGGGAAAGGATCGGATCAAACTGAAATTAAAAGGAGGTACTTGCAAAGTCTGCACATAGGAAGCCTGAAGATAGGGACGAAAGTCCGAGCGGTTCGCCACATACACCTGCATAAATGCCAGCCCAACACCCCGAAAATATTTGAGAAAGTCCCCCAGCTTTTCGTCCAACTCATCGGTGGTCTTGGCTGGCAGGATAAGCCTGTTCATCATTTCGGTAATCTGGGGAGTATGGGACAGGGAAGTTGAGATAATCAGATATTTATCCGGAGTTGTGAGCCAGACAAAGGCATCGGTCTGTTCTGGAACCAGCGGCGCAATCGGGTCATAGCTCCCACCGATCAGCACAACAGGCACTTGAACTCGGCTCAGCCCCGATGGACCCAGAATTGCACTGGTGACGGGGCTGATCGGCATCACAAACTTGACCCGTGGGTCCTGCAACTTCCCACTGCTTAACAACTCTGCCTGGGGAGACGACTCCAGCTCCAGGGCCCGACATTGCAACAATAGCGAGTTGTTCAGCGATTGCAGGAGAAAATCCTTTTCACACTCCTGGCGTAAGCGCTTAAAATCAACGGTTGCGCCGCCTAAAACCAGGACGGTATAACCGCCAAAGGAGTGGCCATACACCCCCACTTGTTTCAGATTGAGCCGACCGCCAAATTCCGTTTGGTTATTCTGTTCCAGGGTATCCAGCACAAAACTTACATCCTGGGGGCGATCGTAAAACTCACTGGCTCTGAAAATCTCTTGGGCCCTGCCGGCCAAGAGCCGTTCTTGCTGCCCTTTATCACTGCCAATATGTTCCGGTGATGCCACCACAAACCCGTTGGTAGCCATGGTTTCCATGAAAGGGGCAGTAAATTCACGGGTTTCGCCTAAGCCGTGGGAAAACACCACCACGGGAATGGAGGCTGGCATATTCCCCTTAAAATCTGGCACATACAGATCGGTCGCGATCGGTCGGTCTCGGCGGCTATCCTGTAGCATCAGAGTTCGTTTGGTAAACTGGTAGGGGCCAGGAAGTGGGAGAGGCGGCAGCGTCGCCAGATTGATGGGTCCTTCTGCTTTAGCCTCAGCCTGAGAGCGGGCCTGGATCGCTTGCACCACCGCATTAGTGACATCGACAAGTTTAGACCCGTACTCGATCAAATTCCGGGCCTGCGGCAGATTAATGCGAATATTGGGGGTCGGGAAGTGGCGCAGAAACCCGATAAAGGATAAACCTTCTGGATCCGCTGCAGACAAGATCGACGCTGCCCGCAGGGCGTAGAATCCGTTCCGATTAGGCCCAGTCTGGATCAACTCACCCAGGTTTCGTAGCGCTGCCACCCCCATCGGGGCATAAAGGACCTGGGATACGGGGAGGGGTTTTTCCTGCGAAGTGGCTTGCAGGCCTTTGCGAATCTTGGCCTGGGCATCGGGCGTGACCTTGAAAAAACGGAAATAGAAACCTAAATCCCTGTCAACCGTACCATCCTTGGCAAAGGTCTCTAGGGAGGAAACAGGCAGATAGTATTCCAGTTGTCCATAGGCAAAAACTATCCGTTCCGCCGCCTGCACCGGAATCGCTGTCAATAGGGCCAAGGCAATCCCCGAAAAGAGGAATTGGCGCCAGCGTTGTGGGACAGATCTGGGCGATTGAACGGTCGGTTCTGAACGGTCGGGACTGACGAGTCCGGTTTCCCAAAGTCCAAAACATTTCGCTGGCGCGGATCCCAAGGCTTTCTGTGAACGGCAACGCAGCCATGACAAGAATGGAAACTGAGACTTAGGAAGGCTGCCAGTTGGGATAAACGGTTTGTTCGACATTCGGGAACCTTTTTCGAATGATTAAGTGGATGTCTGAAAAGTAACATACA
>Ga0208588_1000065_pt1 | contig 31932 bp, 28 predicted proteins | sample NGESurshal092012_8_FD_184483 | JGI IMG/M metagenome (GOLD analysis project Ga0208588, IMG submission 184483) | Arctic peat soil microbial communities from Barrow, Alaska - NGEE Surface sample 415-3 shallow-092012 (SPAdes) | ecosystem: Environmental > Terrestrial > Soil > Wetlands > Peat ...
GTTCGATCACGGCCCACAAGTCATCAGCGAAGACATCCGCACGCGTCATGGCCCGATCATCCAGCCCCAGCCCCCGACCAATTGGCAGACACGCCCTAGGCGTGGATCGGGTCAGTGACCGTGGTCGTTGCCGCGCTTGGTGACCTGGATCCGGGTGAAGGCCTGCTCGGTCGAGGTGCAGCCGGTGGTCGTCGCGGTGAGCGTGTACTTGCCCTTCGCCGTCGGCGCGGTCAGCTTCGCGACCGCGTGGCGACCGGTGGCCGGCACCGTGACGGACTGGCTGCCGAGGGTGAAGGTGATGCTGCAGCCCGGCTGGACGTGCTTGGCGATGGCGTTGACCTGACGGCCCACCGACACCTCGTGCGGGTCCGCCGCCACGGTCAGGTGCTTGCCAGGCGGATAGGCGGACGCTCCCCCGGCCGCGCCGACCATCACACCGGCGCTGAGGCCGAGGATGAGCAGCGCCGTCATCGCACGACGCATCATGGCGCCGAGCCTAGCGCGTGACCGTGTCCGACGGGGGCGGACGGCGACGTCGACCCCTGCGATCCCCGGCCGCTGCCGGACATTCCGGACTCGCCGTCGTCCTCCATCCCCCTGCTCGGCCGGCCGCGGCGCTGCGGCCGATAGCGTCGCGGCGTGACGTCGACGGTGCAGCCAGGGCCGGTGCGGGTCCTGGCCGTGTGCACCGCAAACATCTGCCGCTCCCCCGCGATCGAGCTGCTGCTGCGCTCCGCGCTCGCGGGCGCGGGCGTGCCCCTCGACGCCGTCGCGGTCTCGAGCGCCGGCGTCGTGGCGCGCGACGGCGCCACCCGGTGCGCCCGGTCGCGCAGCCTGCTCGCGGCGTACGGCGTCGACGACGTGGAGCTCTGGACGACCGGGGCGCGACGGCTCACCGCCGAGGACGTGCGCAGCGCCGACCTGATCCTCACCGCGTCCCGCGAGCACCGAGCCGCGGTCGCGCGGCTGCTGCCCGCGGCGCAGACCCGCACCTTCACCCTGCGCCAGGCGGCCCGCGCCGCCCACGGCATCGCCGCCGGTCCGCTGCCCGCGGTGGTGCCCCTGCCGCCTGCGGACGACGCGCGCGCGCAGCTGCGCTGGTTCGTCGCCGAGCTCGACGCGGCGCGCGGCCCCGTCGACGACCCGCTCGACGACGACGTGCCCGACCCGCACGTGGTCGGCGACGCCGAGCACGCCCGCGCCATGACGCTCATGACCACGGCCGTCGCCGACCTCGCCGCCTGCGTCCAGCTCGTCCTCGCCGAACCCTGACCCGTGGTCCGCGCCGAGCCCTGCACGTCAGTGCCGCGCGTCAGTGGTGCGCGACGAGTCGGTCGTAGACGCTGGCACGGTCGCGGCCGTTGCGCTTGGCCTCGTAGAGCGCACTGTCCGCGTGGTCGAGGGAGTCCTTGAGCGAGTCGCCGTGCGCCAGAACGGAAATGCCCACGCTGAGGTGGCAGGTCAGCGACCGGCCGGCGACAGCGATCGGACGGGCCACCGCGGTGCGGATCTTCTCGGCGACCGTCTGCGCGTCCTGGACCCCGTGGACCCCGCGCAGCACCACGACGAACTCGTCGCCGCCCATGCGTCCGACGACGTCGCCGTCGCGGACCGTCACGGCGATGCGGTCGGCGACGATCCGCAGCACGTCGTCGCCGACGGCGTGGCCGAACGTGTCGTTGATGGTCTTGAAGTGGTCGATGTCGCAGTAGAGCAGGCCGACCCCGAGACCGCGGCGGTGGTCGCGCCAGTCGGTGTGGGTGAGCACGTCGAGCAGGTGGGACCGGCTCGCGACACCGGTGAGCGGGTCGCGGTTGACCCGTCCCGCGAGGTCGAGCCGCGCCACGTGGGCGGCCGTGACGTCCTGGTACTGGCAGACGTAGAACAGCGGATCACCGTGCTCGTCGCGGATGAGCCCGACGGCATGGTTGATCCAGATCTCGCGGCCGTTCGCCTCCAGCAGCCTGCGTGGGTGCGACTCGCGCGCCGAGACGCCCGAGAGCAGCCGGTCGCGGACGCTCCGGATCGACTCGCTCGCGTCGTCCGGGAAGAGGTTCTCCTCCGTATGCTCGATGAGCCATGACTCGTCGCGACCGACGAGCTCGCCGAGCACCCCGTTGACCTCGACGAAACGGCCGTCGGGGCCGACCACCGCCATCCCCTCGGCCGCACCAGCCATGGCCAGGCGGAACGTGCGCTCGCTGCGGTCGAGCTCCTTGCGGAACCGCACCTCGTCGTCGATGTCACGCAGCGCAGCGACGAACCCGATCACGATTCCTGCGTCATCGGCGAAGGGGCTCAGGGCGACGGACATCCAGCGCGACGTGCCACCGGCCAGCACGAACCGCTCCTCGTACTGCGAGCGCAGACCCTGGGTCGCGCGCAGCTCGTGCCCCACGGCCGTGTCGCGATCGGCCGCATTGGTGAAGTCGCGACGATGCCGGCCGAGCACCTCGTCGGCGGCGTAGCCCAGCTGCGTGGTCACGGTGGGCGACGCCCAGGTGATCACCCACTCCAGGTCCATCAGGAACACGGCGTCGGTGGCGTTGTCGGCCAGCAGGCGGTAGCGCTTCTCGCGTGCGGCCAGGGCGAGCTCACGGCTCGTGGCCAGCCGGGAGAGCTGCACCGCGACCAGGCACACCACCAGCAGGCCCGCCAACCGCACCCAGTAGTCGTCGCTCGACAGCCCACCGTCGACGACGCCGGTCAGCATCCCCAGGGCGACGGCGACGATGCCGACGAACGCGGTCGCGCGGGGTCGCAGGAACGTCGCCGCGGCGACCACCGGTGCCGCCAGGAAGGGGAGCAGGACGACGTCCGGCATGCGGATGTCGAGCACGAAGATCACCACGAGGATCATGACCAGCGCGGCGAGCCCGGCCCGCCGGACCGTGGCCTCCACAGCACGGGCAGCGGGGGCGTCGGCGGCCGCCTGGGGCCCTCCGGCTCGGGCGCTCGGTTCCTCGGGGGTCGTGACCACGGGCATCCCCTCGCGACGGGTCGGCGCGCGGTGCCAACAGCCGTTGCGGACCGCTCGCACCGCGCCTTGACGCGCAGGGTGCGCGCCGATCCTGGGTGTGCCACGTCAGCACCCTGAGAAGCACGTGTGACGTGTCGCGGCCCCACCGCAGGCGCGTCCGCTCAGGCGAACGCGGCGCTCGGTCCGGCGCGACCGCGGGTAGCGTCCCTCGTCCGGCCCTGGGGAGGGACCGGGGGGAGGGAACCATGCGTGTTCGGCATGCCGGTCGGCGGGTCACCGTCGTGGCGCTTCCGCTCGCCGTCGCCACCGCGACCGCCTGCGTCGCCCTGGGCCTCACCGCCGGGCCCGCGGCCTCCGCCGCCGCGCCGTCCTCGCTCGCCCCCCGGACCGCCAGCACCCCTGCCGCCCCAGTCATCGCGGGGACGGTCGACCGGACGAGCCGCGCCGCGGTCCTCGCCGCCTACCGCGCGCAGTACGTCGCACCGTCCCGGGTCACCGGCTCGTGGAGCGGGCGTGTGTCCTCGTGCGACGCGGGCAGCACGAGTTCCGCCTTCACCCGGGCGACGCTGTCGGCCATCAACTGGGCCCGGTCGCAGTCCGGGATGCCGCCCGTCCTCGGCGTCAACCCGGCCTACTCCGCGCGGGCGCAGCGCACCGCGCTGCTCATGCAGGCGCAAGGGGCGCTGTCGCACGCGCCGGCGAGCTCGTGGGCGTGCTGGACCCGCGAGGCCGCTGCGGGCGCCGCGCACTCCAACCTCGCGCTCGGGATCACGGGCGCACGCGCCGTCGGGATGTACCTCACCGACCCGGGCAGCGCCAACACCGACGCCGGGCACCGCCGCTGGCTGCTCTTCCCCCGTCTCGGCCAGATCGGCATCGGCAACACCGCCTGGGCCAACGCCCTCTACGTGCTCGGCTCGCCGGCGCGCCTGCCCGCCGGCGTTCCCGCCTACTACGGCTGGCCGACCTCGGGCTACTTCCCGCGCGCCGCCGAGCCGAGCGGCCTGTGGTCGTTGTCGTCCGCGCGCGGCAGCTCCTTCGCGCGGGCCACCGTGCGGGTGATCGGTCCTGGCGGCGCTCCGGTCCGGGTGGTCCGCTACCCCGTGCACGACGGCTACGGCGACCCGACCCTGGTCTGGCGGCTGGTGCCGGTCCCGAGCCGGGGCGTGCACGTCGACCAGGTCTACCGGGTCACCGTCTCGAACATCAGGACCGCATCGGGCCGGACCACGTCCTACTCCTACGCGGTGACCCTGATCTCCTGACAACGTTAGGTTGACGTGGGTAACTGAACCTGGCTAACGTAGCGGTGTTCAGTCGACACTCCGTCGACCTCGTCCCCCGGGAGCACCGATGTCCGCACCCACCGTCGGCGCCCACGGCGCCGCAGCCCCCGCGCCGCGCGGCTTCGCCCGCCTCGGCGCGTTCACCGTCCGGCGCCGCATCCCGATCCTCGTGCTCGCCGTGCTCTTCGTCGTCGTCGCCGGGGTCGTCGGCGGTGGGGTCGTCGCCCGGCTGTCTTCCGGCGGCTTCGACGACCCGGGCTCGGCCTCGGCCACTGCCGCCACCGAGCTCGCCGACCGCTTCGACGCCGGCCCGTCGGACATCGTCGTCATCGCCGGAAGCCCGGCCGGCACGTCGGTCGACTCCCCGGCCGTGGCCGCCGCAGGCACCACGCTCGCCCAGCGGCTCGCGAAGGAGCCCGGCGTCCGTGACGTCACGAGCTACTGGGCCGCCCCCAACGCGGCCATGCGCAGCACCGACGGCTCGCTGGCGCTCATCACCGCGCGCATGGTCGAGAGCGGCGACGCCGCCCAGAAGCGCGCGGGCGAGATCGCCAAGCAGCTCGCCGGCACGACGCCGGACGGCGTCCTGACCGTCCACGTGTCCGGGGCACCGGTCGTCTTCAGCGAGGTCGGCTCCACGATCGAGAAGGACCTGCAGCGCGCGGAGAGCATCGCCATCCCGATCACGATGATCCTGATGCTGCTCGTGTTCGGGGCGCTCGTCGCCTCGGGGCTGCCCGCCGTCATCGGTGCCGTCGCCGTCCTCGGCTCGTTCCTCGCGCTGTTCCTCACCACGCAGGTGACGAGCGTGAGCATCTTCGCGATCAACCTCGTCACCGCCCTGGGCATCGGGCTCGGCATCGACTACGCGCTCTTCCTCGTCACGCGCTTCCGCGAGGAGCTCGCGCGAGGTCGCGAGCCGCACGACGCCGTGATCCGCACGGTCGCGACCGCCGGGCGCACCGTGGTGTTCTCCGGCATCACCGTGGCCATCGCGCTGTCGGCGCTGCTGGTCTTCCCGCAGTTCTTCCTGCGCTCCTTCGCCTACGCCGGCATCGCCACCACGGCGCTCGCCGTCATCGCCGCCGTCGTCGTCCTGCCCGCGCTGCTCGCCGTGCTGGGCACGCGGGTCAACCGGTTCCGGGTGCTGCGGGGCTCGATGGAGGTCACCGACCACGGCTTCTGGTACCGCCTGTCGCAGTTCGTGATGGCGCGGCCGTGGCCGGTGCTCATCGGCGGCGTCGCCCTGCTCGTCGCGCTCGGGCTGCCCTTCTTCCGCGTCACCTTCGGGCAGACCGACGACCGCGTGCTGCCCGCCTCCGCGCAGGCGGCCCAGGCCGGAGCGCTGCTGCGCGACAAGTTCGACTCGCGCGAGTCCGACCCGCTCAGCGTCGTCGCACCGGCGAGCACCGCCGGCACCGGCATCGTGTCGACCTACGCCGCACAGCTCTCGCAGGTCCCCGGCGTCACGCGGGTCGACGCGGTGACCGGCTCCTACGCCGAGGGCAAGCAGGTCGCGCCGGCGAACCCGGCCAGCACGAGGTTCACCGCACCGAGCGGCGACGGCACGTGGCTCTCGGTGGTGGTCGACGTCGAGCCGTACTCCAACGCGGGCAAGCAGGTCGTCGCGGACCTGCGCGCCGTGCCGTCGCCGCTGGGCACGACGTACGTCGGCGGCTCCGCGGCGGTGTTCGCGGACTCGCAGGACGCCATGGGATCGCGGCTGCCGTGGGCCATCGGCATCATCGCGGTCGCGACGTTCATCCTGCTGTTCCTGTTCACCGGGTCCGTCGTCCTGCCGGTCAAGGCGCTCGTGACGAACACGCTGAGCCTGTCGGCGACCTTCGGCGCGATGGTGTGGATCTTCCAGGAGGGTCACCTCTCGCAGTGGCTCGGCAACTTCACAGTCACCGGCGAGCTCGACACCTCGATGCCGATCCTCATGTTCTGCATCGCCTTCGGCCTGTCGATGGACTACGAGGTCTTCCTGCTCTCGAGGATCAAGGAGGAGTACGACCGCACGGGTGACAACAACGCCGCCGTGGCGATCGGGCTGCAGCGCACGGGCCGGCTGGTGACCTCGGCCGCCGCGCTGCTGGCCATCGTGTTCATCGCGTTCGCGACGAGCAGCGTCACGATCATCAAGATGCTCGGCATCGGCGTCGCCCTCGCGGTGCTCGTCGACGCGACGGTCGTCCGCGGCCTGCTCGTACCCGCGTTCATGCGGATCGCGGGCGACGCGAACTGGTGGGCCCCCGGCCCGCTGAGGCGCCTGCACGACCGCATCGGGATCAGCGAGGCGGACGACGAGATCTACGTGCCTGCGGACCCGCGTCGCGACGACCCCGTGGTCGTAGGCTGAGCCGCATGACCTCCGCTCCCGCTCGCCCCCGCCGCCGGGCACGCCGCGGCGAAGGCGAGCGGCTGCGTGAGGAGATCCTCGCCGCCGCCCGCGAGCTGCTCGCCGAGACCAACGATGCGGACGCCGTGTCCGTGCGCGCGGTCGCCGAGCGGGTCGGCGTCTCCACCCCCTCGATCTACCTGCACTTCGCCGACAAGGCCGCCCTCATGGACGCGGTGTGCGAGGCGGTGTTCGCCGACCTCGACCGGGTGATGGAGGAGGCGGCCGCCACCACCGACGACCCGTTCGACGGCCTGCGGCTGCGCGGGCTCGTCTACGCGCGGTTCGCGCTGGAGAACCCCGAGCAGTACCGGCTCGCGATGATGCGCATGCCGGGCCACCTCGACTCGAGCGTGTCGGCGTTCACCGCCGACGACATCGTGGGCGGACCGACCTATCACCACCTCACCTCGGCCGTCGCGCGCTGCATCGACCTCGGGGTGTTCGCGCCGGGGGTCGACCCGCAGGTCGTCGCGACCGGCCTGTGGGCCGCCGCGCACGGTGCTGTCGCGCTCTGCCTCGCCAAGCCGGACCTGGCCGGCGAGGACGCCCTGGCGCTGTGCGAGATGGTGATCAACAACGCCGGTCTCGGTGCTGCCTTCGCCAGCTACCTCGGCGACCACAAGCACGCTGACGGCGACCCCGCGCCCCAGGGCATGAGCACCATGCTCGCGGGCCTTCTGCGCGCGCTGCTCCCGACGTCCGAGCCGTCGACGTCCGAGCTGCGGGCGCCCTAGCTGCTGGCGCCCTGGCCCTCGGCGAGCGGCTCGGCCGCGTCGCGGGGCGCGGGGATGTCTCCGAGCAGCGACCTGACCTCGGCCGCGCGGTAGCGGCGGTGCCCGCCGAGCGTGCGGATCGACGTCAGCTTCCCGGCCTTGGCCCAGCGCGTCACGGTCTTGGGGTCGACCCGGAACAGCGCCGCGACCTCGGCCGGGGTCAGGAGCTCGTCGGCCTCGGGCAGGCGGCTCGCCATCACAGTCCCCCTCATCGCCGTAGTGCTGCAGGTCGACCGGTCCCGCGGGTGTCCGGTCTGTCCGTTTGGTCCGGCCGCGACTATCCCACGCGGTCCCCTCGTTGGCGCGTTCCGTTCCCCTTTCGTGACCAGGCCGTCGCGCCCCCGGGGAAGCGCGGGGTGCGGGCCGGCCGGGCGGCGTCGGGCGGCGGGCGGCAGGCGGGCTCACTACGCTTCCCCGGAGCCCCCGACCCACCGGCGGCCGGGACCCAGCGCAGCGGAGGCACGACCGTGACCGTCCTCGTCGTCGGAGAGGCCCTCGTCGACCTCATCGTGTCCCCCGACGGCAGCCTCGAGGCGGTGCCCGGCGGCGGACCCTTCAACCTCGCACGCACGGCCGCGCGTCTCGGCGTGGCGACGGCCTTCGGCGGCGGGATCTCCGACGACGTCTTCGGCCGGCGGATCGCCGCGCTGCTGCGCGCCGACGACGTCGACACCCCCGTCACCACCAGGACCGGGCTGAACACCACCCTGGCCATCGCCGAGCTCGACGCGTCCGGCGCCGCGAGCTACACGTTCTACCTCGACGGCACCGCCGCCGCCGAGCTGCACGACGGAGACGTGATCGTGGGCGACGACGTCGACGTCCTCGCCGTCGGCACGCTCGGCCTGGTCGCCGAGCCCATCGCTGCCACGGTCGAGCGCCTCGTGGCCGGTGTGGCCGACCGGGTCCTGGTGTTCGTCGACCCGAACTGCCGACCCTCGGTGATCTCCGACGACGCCGGCTACCGGGCGCGGCTCGAGCGGGTGCTGGCGCGGGCCGACGTCGTCAAGGTCTCGGGCGACGACCTCGCCTACCTCGACGCCGACGCCGACCCGGTCGCGGTCGCCCGCGGGCTTCTCGCGCTCGGCCCAGCCGTGGTGCTCTTCACCGACGGCGGCGACTCGGTGCGCCTCCTTCTCGCCAACGAGGAGCTCGTGGTGCCGGTGCCCGGTGTCGACGTCGTCGACACCGTCGGTGCCGGGGACGCCTTCGGCGGTGCGTTCATCGCGTTCTGGGAGCGCGACGGCCACCACCGCGACGACCTCACCGACCTCGCGAAGCTGCGCTCGGCCGTCGAGCGCGCCATCGTCGTCGCCGGCATCACCTGCACCCGACCCGGCGCCGACCCGCCCCACCTCGCCGAGCTCCCCGCCTGACCCCCTCCACCACGCGAGTACCTGCCCCCACTGTCGCTGAGGGACGGTGCTGGACGACAGCTGGGCCAGGTACTCGGGGCTAGGTTGGAGGGGTGACGCTTCCGGCTGCGATCTCGTCGTACGAGCAGGTCCTCATCGGCAACGACCCGTCGGTCGGGCTGCGCGCGATCGTCGCCGTGCACTCGACCGCGCTCGGGCCGGCCCTCGGCGGCACCCGCTACGTCGCCTACCCCGACGAGGACGCCGCGCTGCGCGACGTCCTCGACCTGGCGCGGGCCATGACTTACAAGAACGCCCTCGCCGGCCTGCCCCACGGCGGCGGCAAGGCTGTCATCATCGGCGATCCCCACACCGACAAGACGCCCGGGCTGCTGCTGTCCTACGCCCGGCTCGTCGCCTCGATGCAGGGCGCCTACGTCACCGCGGCCGACGTCGGCACCTACGTCGCCGACATGGACCTCATCGCCACCGTCAACCCCTGGACGACCGGCCGATCACCGGAGCACGGCGGTTGCGGCGACTCCGGCGACCTCACCGCCGTCGGCGTGCACCACGCCCTCAAGGCCGTCGCCGAGCACCTCTGGGGCTCGCCCTCGCTCGCCGGTCGCCGGGTGGCTATCGCCGGCGCCGGCAAGGTGGGCGGACGGCTGGCCGGGCACGTGATCGACGAGGGCGGCCGCGTGCTGGTCGCCGACGTGGACCCCGACGCCGTCGCGCGGCTGCGTGCGGCGTACCCCTCTGTCGAGGTCGCGGACTCGGCCGACGACCTCGTGGAGGCCGACGTCGATGTGCTGTCCCCCTGCGCGCTCGGTCACGCGATCACGCCGGAGGTCGCCGGGCGGCTCACGGCGTCGGCCGTCTGCGGCGCGGCCAACAACCAGCTCGCCGAGCCGGGCCTCGTCGACGTCCTGGCCGACCGTGGTGTGCTCTTCGCGCCGGACTTCCTGGTCAACGCCGGCGGCGTCATCGCGGTGGGCGCCGAGTACGCCGGTCGCGGTCGCTACGACGACGCCCCGGCCCGCGCGCGGGCCCGCGCGATCGGTGTCACCCTGCTCGACGTCCTGCGCCGCGCGGAGTCCACCGGGACGACCCCCCTCGTGGCCGCCGAGCGCCTCGCCGAGGAGCGCATCGCGGCCGCGGAGCCCCGACCGGCCTTCACCTCCCCCGAGTCCTGAGGCGCCCGCCCGGGCCCTCGGACCGGGGCCGCCCACCTGGGGATACGCCGACCGGCGAGGGTCCGCGACGCGCCGGACGTCCGCTCGGGGCGAACCCGGCCAACGGCGACCCGGCGGGCAGATTATGATGGCGACTCGCACCACCGGCCGTTCAGGCTCGGTGGCGTGTCATGTCGGTCGGATCAGGGGCCATGACGGTCCTGTGAGGGGGTCGAGCCATGGGGCGCGGCCGGGCCAAGGCCAAGCAGACCAAGGTTGCACGCGAGCTCAAGTACAGCAGTGGCAACACTGACCTGAGCGCGCTGCAGGCCGAGCTCACCGGTGGTGGCTATCACCCGCCGGCGCCTCCTGCTGCCGTGGAGGACGAGGACGAGGACGACGACCTCTACTCCAAGTACATCGACGACGAGGACGACGAGTAGTCCCACGACGCATGCCGACGGGCGCTCACCCTGACGGGTGGGCGCCCGTCGCGCGTTCGAGGGACTCGTCCGGGTCGGACCCGAGCCCGGCGCCAGCGGGGCCGGGCTCGGGAGGACCGGACGCTCACGACGGCGGCACCAGGGCACATCCGCGTGGGGACCCGTCCCACGGTGACGGGCCGAGCTCGCCCGGTGGTCGCGCCCGGCTCTCGGTTCGCTCAGCCGGCGTGGTGGCCGACGAGGGTGACCGCGCCGCCGTGGCCGCCCTTGGCCGGTGCGTCGCCGGCCTCGCCCTCGGCTCGGGGCCGGGCCTCGCCCAGCACCCAGGCGTCGACCCCGCGGGCCGACAGCCGGGTCAGGGCGGTAGAGACCGACCCGGGGTCGACCATCGCGATCATGCCGACGCCCATGTTGAACGTCTTCTCCAGCTCGGGAAGCGCGACCTGACCGGTCTCGCCGACGAGGGAGAACACCGGGTGCGGCGTCCACGAGGTGCGGTCGACCACGACGTGCACGTCGCCGGGCAGCACTCGCGCGAGGTTGGCGGCGAGGCCGCCGCCCGTGACGTGGCTGAACGCGTGGACGTCGACGTCGGCGGCGCGCGCGAGGTCGAGGCAGTCGAGGGAGTAGATCCGGGTCGGCTCGAGGAGCTCCTCGCCGAGGGTGCGGCCGAGGACGTCGACGTGGGCGTCGAGGCGCATCCGGCCCGCGGTGAGCAGGACGTGGCGGGCCAGCGAGTAGCCGTTGGAGTGCAGGCCGCTGGCCCGCATGGCGATCGCGACGTCGCCCACGCGCACCCGCCGCGGACCGAGCAGGTCGTCGGCGTCGACCACGCCCGTGCCCGCCCCGGCGACGTCGTACTCGTCGGGGGCCAGGAGGCCGGGGTGCTCGGCGGTCTCGCCGCCGACCAGCGCGCAGCCGGCCTGCCGGCAGCCTTCCGCGATGCCGGCCACGATCGCCGCGATGCGCTCGGGCACGACCTTGCCGGTGGCGATGTAGTCGGTCATGAACAGCGGCTCGGCGCCGCAGACGACGAGGTCGTCGACCACCATGGCGACGAGGTCGATGCCGATCGTGTCGTGCTTGTCGAGCTTCTGGGCGATCACGACCTTCGTGCCCACGCCGTCGGTCGACGTCGCGAGCAGCGGGCGGGTCATGCCCTTGATGACCGAGACGTCGAACATCCCCGCGAAGCCGCCGAAGTCGCCCACGACCTCGGGTCGCTGGGCCCGCGCGATCGAGGCCTTCATGAGCGCGACCGCGTGCTCGCCGGCCTCGACGTCGACACCGGCTGCGGCGTAGGTCGTGGGGGTCGTGGTGGCGTGCCGGACGACGTCGCCCGAGATCGGCTCGGTCACGGGCGGGTCAGGGCGTCGGCCGCGCCGCCGCCGCCGAGCAGCGACGGGAGACCGTCGACGTCGAGGGTCGGCGTGGGGTTCTCGGCGTCGCGCAGGCCCATCTCGAGGACCTCGATGCCCTCGAGCAGGTGCTTGCCGAGCAGCTCGGGCTCGGGCAGGTCGACGGGGTAGACGCCGTCGAAGCAGGCGCGGCAGAGCCGGTCCATGGCGACGCCGGTCGAGGCGACGAGGCCGTCGAGGGAGACGTAGCCGAGGGAGTCGGCGCTGATCGAGGAACGGATCTCGTCGACCGTGAGGCCGTTGGCCACGAGTTCGGCGCGAGTCGCGAAGTCGATGCCGTAGAAACACGGCCACTTCACCGGAGGGCTCGAGATGCGTACGTGGACCTCGAGCGCGCCGGCCTCGCGCAGCATCCGGACGATCGCGCGCTGGGTGTTGCCGCGCACGATGGAGTCGTCGACCACGACGAGCTTCTTGCCGTGCACGATCTCGCGCAGCGGGTTGAGCTTGAGCCGGATGCCGAGCTGGCGGATGGTCTGCGACGGCTGGATGAAGGTGCGTCCGACGTAGGCGTTCTTCACCAGCCCCTGGGCGAACGGGATGCCGGACTCCTGCGCGTAGCCGACGGCGGCCGGTGTCCCGCTCTCGGGCACGGGGATGACGAGGTCGGCGACGACCGGGTGCTCGCGGGCGAGCTGGCGGCCGACCTCGACGCGCACGGCGTGGATGCTGTGACCGGAGATCGTGGTGTCCGGCCGCGCGAGATAGACGAACTCGAACAGGCAGCCCTTGGGGTCGGCCTCGGCGAAGCGCTGGGTGCGCAGGCCGTGCTCGTCGATCGCGACGAGCTCGCCGGGCTCGACCTCGCGGACGAAGGACGCGCCGACGATGTCGAGCGCGGCTGTCTCGCTCGCGACGACCCAGCCGCGCTCGAGCTTGCCGAGGGTCAGCGGGCGGATGCCCTGCGGGTCGCGTGCGGCGTAGAGCGTGGTGTCGTCCATGAACACCAGCGAGAACGCGCCCTTGAGCAGCGGGAGCTCGACCATCGCCGCGGCCTCGAGCGAGAGGTCGGGGTGCGATGCGAGCAGCGCGGTGAGCAGGTCGGTGTCGCTGGTGCTCACGCCGCCGCCGCCCAGGGGCAGCTCGCCGCTGGCCTCGGCCCGCTCCCGCACGCGTCGCGCGAGCTCGTGGGTGTTGGTGAGGTTTCCGTTGTGTCCGAGCGCGAGATGCCCGGTGGCCGTGGCGCGGAAGGTCGGCTGGGCGTTCTCCCAGATGCTCGCGCCGGTCGTGGAGTAGCGCGCGTGCCCGATCGCGATGTGGCCGTGGAGGCTCTCCAGCGTGGCCTCGTTGAAGACCTGCGAGACCAGTCCCATGTCCTTGTAGACGACGGTGTGGAACCCGTCGCTCACCGCGATGCCGGCCGACTCCTGGCCGCGGTGCTGCAGGGCGAAGAGCCCGAAGTACGTGAGCTTCGAGACCTCTTCGCCAGGGGCCCACACGCCGAAGACGCCGCACGCGTCCTGCGGCCCCTTCTCACCGGGCAGCAGGTCGTGGCTGAGCAGTCCGTCACCGCGAGGCACGACCGTCAGTCTACGTGTCCTCTCGCGCCTCCCTGCTTGCGGCGTACTGCTCGCCGCTCAGGGTCAGCGGTTGGCGACGGCGTGGATGGCTGCTAGGACTTCGGGCCACGCGGGGGAGGTGGGGTCGATGAGGTCGAAGTGGCCGGCGCCAGGGACCGCGTCCAGGACTGTCCCTCGGTGGGCTGCGGCGTAGGTCTCGGACTGGTGCAACGGCACGACGGCGTCGTCGGCCCCGTGGACCAGGGTCACGGGATGGGCTGAGGAGACCATGCGGGTCGGGTCGAGCTCGGGTCGGGAGGAGGCGGGCCCGCCCAGGAAAGCCTCGACCGCTCCGTCGCCGAGCCGCTCCCGGTCGGCGCCGGCGAGGTCGGCGACCGGCGCGAGGGCCACCGTGGCGACCAGCCCGGCCGCCGGCGCGACCGACGCCGCCCACAGCGCGAGGTGGCCCCCCGCGGAGTGCCCGAGCACCACCACCCGGCCGTCGTGGCGACCGCGGAGCTCCACCGGCAGGATGCGCAGCGCGACGCGGACGTCCTCGAGCGCGGCGTTCGGATCGCCCGGGATCCTGCGGTACTCCGGGGCCGCCGCGGTGAACCCCTCGGCCGCGAGCGCGTGCAGCATCGTGCGCAGGTGCAGGCGGTCGTACGCCGGTCGCCAGAAGCCGCCGTGCACGACGATCAGCAGCGGTTCGTCGTCACCACCGAGCTGCACGTCCGCGACGTCGAGCGCGCCGGGCCCGTACGACACGACGACGTCCGGCTCCGGAGCCGGACGCGACAGCACCGAGTCGTCATCTCCCATCCCGCCATCGTGCCCGAGACACCAGCCCAGCGATGCACTACCCCGAAGCCGAAGGGCCGACCGTCGGAGGTCGCCCGAAGGGCGGCCGAGGACGGTCAGCCGGCGCCGAAGGCGACGGCCTGGCCCGCAGGCGGGGGGGTGCGCCAACGCGCGATCCCGGAGGGAGCGCGCTTGGAGGCGCCAGAGGTCCCGAAGGCGACGGCCAGGCCCACAGGCGGCGGGGTGCGCCGACGCGCGATCCCGGAGGGAGCGCGCTTGGAGGCGCCAGAGACTAGGGCTCGGCGCCGACCTGCGTCACGCGACCGGGGCCGTCGCTCATCCGCATGGCGAGGTAGACCGGGAGGATGAAGGCGACGAGGAGGGCCGCGGCGACGGCATTGATGATCGGGCCCTGGTTGGGGCGGAAGAGGTTGTTGAAGATCCACTGCGGCAGCGTCTCGATGCCCGGACCCGAGGTGAAGGTCGTGACCACGATCTCGTCGAAGGACAGCGCGAACGCGAGCAGCGCGCCGGCGACGAGCGCCGACCGGACCGCGGGGAAGGTGACGTCGCGGAAGGTCTGGAACGGCCCGGCACCGAGGTCCATCGCCGCCTCCTCCAGGCTCTGACCGGTACGCCGGAGCCTGGCCAGGACGTTGTTGAAGACGACGACGATGCAGAACGTGGCGTGACCCAGGATCACCGTGAACAGGCCGAAGGTGATGCCGAGCGGCACGAGCACGGTGTTGAACGCCGAGTTCAGTGCGATACCCGTGATGATGCCCGGCAGCGCGATCGGGAGGATCACGACGAAGCTGATCGTCTCGCGACCGAAGAACCGGTAGCGCGACACCGCGAAGGAGATCATCGCGCCGAGCAGGATCGCGATGGTCGTGGCCCCGATGCCGGCCTTGAGGCTCGTGACGAGGGCCGCGCGCACCCCCTCGTTCGTCGCGGCCTTCTGCCACCACTCGAGCGTCCACGACGTCGGCGGCCAGCTGAACACCTTCGAGGCGTTGAAGGAGTTGATCACGACCACGACGAGCGGGAAGTAGATGAAGACGAGGACACCCGTGGTGATGATCCCGAGGATCCAGCGGGTACGGCGTGACAGCGTCATGACAGCGTCACAGCCCCTAGAGGTTCTCGAGCGCGCCGGTACGGCGCACCGCGAGCAGGTAGCCGACGATGACGACGATCGGGAACATCGCCGCCGCTGCGGCCAGCGGCAGGTTGTTCGCGACGCCGACGTTGTCGTAGATGATGTTCGACCACATCTGCGTCGTGCCGCCCACGATCTTCACCATGATGTAGTCGCCGAGGGTCAGCGAGAACGTGAAGATCGACCCTGCCACCAGCGAGGGCACGAGCAGCGGCAGCACGACCCCGCGGAACGTCGAGCCGGCCGAGGCACCGAGGTCGGCGGAGGCCTCGAGCAGCGAGTCCGGAAGGCGCTCGAGACCGGCGTAGACCGGGAGCACCATGTAGGGCAGCCAGAGGTAGGCAAGCGACAGCACGGTCGCAGGGATGCCGAGGCCCGGCCCCTTGAGGCCGAACGGCGCGAGCATCCAGTCGATGACGCCGTTGTTGATGAACATGGTCTGCATGGCGTAGCCCTTGACCAGGTAGCCGGCCCACAGCGGCATCGTCACCGCGATGACGATGGCGTAGCGCACCCGTCGGCTGCGCACGACCTTGGCCGCCATGAAGGCGATCGGCACCGCGAGCACCATGTCGATGACCGTGACCGAGACCGCGATGCCCAGCGTGCGCAGGGCGACCGTGCGGTAGACGGGGTCGTGGAAGAGCGTCTTGAAGTTCTCGAGCGTCGGCTCCTTGACCAGCGAGCCGGTGAACGAGTCGGTGCTCCAGAACGAGGCCACGATCATGACCAGCAGCGACCCGAGGTAGAGCACGACGAGCCAGAGCAGCGGAGCGGTGAGCAGACCCGCCAGCCGCACGCGCGGGTGGCGGTAGAGGCAGCGCGCGGCCGACCGCGACGAGCCCCCGGACTGGGGGCTCGTCGCGGTCAGGGTCGACTGAGCGGTCATCAGCCCTTGATCTCGGTCCACGCCTGGACCCAGGCCTTGTAGTCGGTGCAGATGTCACCGCGACCGTCGAGGCAGTTCTTGGTCGGGGTGGTCCAGTACGAGATCGAGTCGGCGTAGGCCGCGTCGAGCGCGTGGAACTGGTCGCAGAAGCCCTTGGTGGCGACGTCGCACGCCCTGGTCTGCGCGGGCGCCTCGCCGAACCACTCGGCCACCTCGTCGTTGACCTTCGGCGAGATGATGTAGTCCATCCACTTGTACATGCAGTTCGGGTGGGCGGCCTTGGACGCGATCATCCACGTGTCCGACCAGCCGGTGGCACCCTCGGTCGGGACGAACGACTCGACCTTGACCTTGCCGTCGGCGTTGATCAGGTTGGCGTTGATCTGCCAGGCGGTGCCCAGCACGCTCTCCTGCGAGTCAAACGACTTCACCTCGTGGGTGTAGTCGGCCCAGTAGCTGCTGATTAGTCCGCGCTGGACCTTGAGCAGGTCGACCGCGGCCTGGAACTGCGTGTCGTCGAGCGCGTAGGGGTTCGTGATCTTCAGCTCGGGCTTGGTCTTCATGAGGTACAGCGCTGCGTCGGCGATGTAGATCGGCGAGTCGTAGGCCGTGATCTTGCCCTTGTACGGCGAGTTCGCGTCGAAGACCGCGCCCCACGACGTCGGGGCCGGCTTCACGACGGCCGGGTTGTAGGCGAGGACGTTGGCGCCCCAGCCGTGCGGGATGCCGTAGGCCTGGCCGTTGACGGAGTTCCACGGCTTGAGCTTGAGGAAGTCCGAGACGGTCGCGTAGTTCGGGACGAGGACGGTGTTGACCGGCGCGACGTAACCGCCGTAGACGAGACGCAATGAGGCGTCGCCGGACGCCGAGACGCCGTCGTACTGCCCGGTCGTCATGAGGGTGACCATCTCGTCGGACGTGTTGCCGATCTTGACGTTCACCTTGCAGCCGGTCTGCTGCTCGAACGGCGTGACCCAGTTGACCTTCGGGTCGGTCGAGCCGTTCTCGGCGTAGCCCGCCCACACGATGATGTTGAGCGCGCCCTCGCCGGCGCCGACCGAGGTGGCCGCCGTGCCTGCGGGCGGGGCGGGTCGCTGCGTGCTGCCGGCGCTGGAGCTGCCGGTGCTGGTGGAACCGCTGCTGCTGCCGCACGCGGCTGCCAGCAGGACGACGGCAGCGCTGGACGCGGCCACCTTGAGCAAGCGCGAGGTGTGCACCTGCTACCTCCTGTTCTCATCAACCCCTGACGCAGTGCCCGGGGAGCTCGTGGGGACCTGACGGTCCGTGGGACGGGGTTCAGGCCCCGACGCGGTACTCGTGCTCGCGGCGCCACACCAGCCGCATGCGCGAGCCGCGCAGCCCGGCGACGTCGGAGGACGTCGTGTGGGTGTTCTGCGCCAGCGCCACGAGGCTGCCGCCGGCGTCGAGGTCGACGACGAAGCGCGTGGCGTCGCCGACGTAGACGACCTCGGCGACCGTGCCGTCGGCGCAGTGCTCGCCGGCGCCGATCGCGACCCCAGTGCCCGTGATCCGGATCTTCTCCGGTCGCACGCTGAACACGCCCTCGAGGCCGAGGACCTTGAGCGAGGCCTCGCCGCGTAGCAGGTTCGAGGTGCCGACGAACCCGGCGACGAACTCGGTGGCGGGGTGCTCGTAGACCTCGGCGGCCGTGCCGATCTGCTCGATGCGCCCGGCGTTGAAGACCGCGATGCGGTCGCTCATCGTCAGCGCCTCCTCCTGGTCGTGCGTCACGAAGACGAACGTGATCCCGACGTCGCGCTGGATCGCCTTGAGCTCGACCTGCATCTGCTCGCGCAGCTTGAGGTCGAGGGCACCGAGCGGCTCGTCGAGGAGGAGGACCTTCGGACGGTTCACCAGGGCGCGGGCGAGGGCCACCCGCTGGCGCTGGCCGCCGGACATCTCCGACGGCGCGCGGTCGCCGTAGCCCTCGAGGCGGACGGCCGCGAGCGCCTCGGTCGCCCGACGGACCCGGGAGGCCTTGTCGACCTTCTTGACCTTGAGGCCGTACTCGACGTTCTCCTGCACGGTGAGGTGCGGGAAGAGCGCGTAGTCCTGGAAGACCGTGTTGACGTCGCGCTGGAAGGGCGGGAGCTGCGAGACGTCGGTGCCGGCGAGCTCGATGAGACCCGCGGTGGGGAGCTCGAAGCCGGCGATCATCCGCAGCACCGTGGTCTTGCCCGAGCCGGAGGGGCCGAGCAGCGTGAGGAACTCGCCGTCGGCGATGTCGAGGTCGACCGAGTCGACGGCGACGACCGCTCCGAAGGTCTTGCGCAGGCCGCGCAACCGGATCGCCGGTGCCGGTGCGGTCGCGGTGCCGGCGCTGCTGCCGGCGGGATCGGGGGTCACGGAGCTCATGTCGGGGGTCCTCGGGGGAGTCGGGGGCTCCTCGCCACCGGCGGAGGCCGAGCGGACGGTGCGGTCGGGACACGGCTCCCCCACCGCGGCCAGTCGTGCACCGCACCTTAGCCAGGTATTCGTCGCGAACTCGAGGGCGGGGCACCGATTCCGTCGTGATCGTGACCGAATCGTACGTTTTCAGTCGTGTTCCGCCCCGGGCGGCGGGGGCGCGGCGGGGCGGCCGGGAGGAGGGCGAGCTCCCCGCGGCGTACGCCGACGTCCGGGGCAGCCTCGATCCCGAGGCGCACGAGCGTCCCTCGGGAACCGAGGACGGTGATGGTGATCCGGTCGTCGAGGACGACCGACTGTCCGACGTTGCGAGCGAGCACCAGCAATGGCCGACCTCCTGCCGGCCCCCTCGGCGCCAGTGTCGACCCGGCCCGGACCAGGACGCGGGTCACCCGCACCCACATGGGCTCGGTCGATCGCACGACCCCGGTGGACCCGCCGAGGGACGCGGTCGGCGGATCAGCCGAGCGGGAGGTACGCCGAGAGGTCGCTGCGCTCGCCGCTGGCCCGGACCCGGCCGTCGGCGACGGCGTCCGCCCACATGAGGCGGCCGGCCGCGAGCGAGAGCCAGGTGCGCGCGTCGCACTCGACCACGGCGGGCGGCGTGCCGCGACGGTGGCGGGCCCCCTCGATCGCCTGCACCGCGGCGTACGGCGGCACCCGCACCTCCACCGCGTGCCCGGGAGCGGTCTCGACGAGGACCGCGAGGCTGGCCTTGACCGCCGCCCTGACGGCCAGGCGGTCCGGCGTCCCACCGGACTCCCACTCGTCGAGCAGGCCGGTCGCGTCGGACTCGTCGGTCACCGGACCGCGGCCGTTCCCCACGCGGGCAGGTCGGCCGCGAAGGCCAGGACCGTGTCGAGGACGTCGTCCCACCCGGCGTCGAGCATGAGGTCGTGACCCATCCCCGGGAACCACACCGGCTCGACGCCGTAGGAGTCGGCCGTGCGCTGCACGTCGGCGGGGCGCACGAGCCGGTCGGCCGGCGTGCCGATGACGAGCACGGGGCACCGGACCGGACCCACCTTGCGGCGCAGCAGCAGCTCCCACTGCACGAGCGGCGACTCGGGACCGGTGCGGTCGGAGTACGCGCGCGCGGTCTGCGGATCGAGGCGCTCGAAGAGGATGTCCGGCTCCATCGACAGCGTTTGGCCGACCACGGCGCGGAGCAGGTCGGCGGGGCGGTCCCTGCCGATCGCGACGAGGTCGCCCACGGAGGAGTGCATCGGAGCGGGGGCCAGCAGGACCAGGCCGCGCAACGGATAGCGCTCGGCGACGAGCTGCGCGACGAGCGCCCCGTTGGAGTGGCCGATCAGCACCGGCGGCTCCGGCAGCTCGGTGATGGTCTGCATCACGTCGTGGACGTAGTCGCGGGTCATCGTGCGCCGCAGGTGCCGCGCCCCCGCCGATCCGCCGTGGCCGCGCAGGCTGACGGCGTAGGACGGGAAGCCGCGCTCGGCGGCCGCGGGCACCCAGTGCTCGCCGAAGCACCAGGCCGCGTGGGCGAGCCCGTGGACCATCAGCAGCGGGGGCAGGCCGGTGGCCTCGGCCGGCTGCGCGCTGATCACCTCGCGATGGCTCACCGGCGGCGAGGGGAACGACCAGTCCCAGGGCCGCATCGCCAAGGTCTTGCGGCGCAACGGGTTCCCGGCGCTCATGCGCTGACCTCCAGCTCGTGGATGGCGTCCTGGAGAGCGCGCAGGTAGTCCTGGTGCGCGACTTCGTAGTAGTGCCGGGTGGAGTCCTTGTACCGGGCGCCGGCGGAGTAGCGGCGGTCGGCCTCCGCCGCGGCACGCCCCAGGAAGCCGTGCGCGAGAGCGGGTCTGGTGCGCAGTGCCTCGGCCACCCGTGCGATGAGGATCCCCTGCCAGTGGGCGAGAGTCCACTGGCCGCTGTCGGGCTGGATGAGCCCGGTGACGACGAGGTTGTCGTAGACGGGCGTGAACATCTGCAGGAACAGGTGGGGGTGGTCGTCCTTCCAGTTGAGCCACTCGTGCTCGAGGAACGGGAAGCGGACGAGGTAGCCAGTGCAGAACACCACGAGGTCGACGTCGGCGCGTGAGCCGTCGACGAACACCGCCCCGTCGGCGTCGAAGCGGTCGATGTCCTTCACCGGCGTGATGTCGCCCTGGCCGACGTAGTAGACGAGCTGCTGGTTGATGATCGGGTGCGTCTCGAAGAACGCGTGGTCCGGCTTCTGCAGGCCGAACTTCGTGAGGTCGCCGACCGCGATGCCCAGCGAGGTCTTGAACAGGACGCGGCGCAGGCCGAGGGGGAGACGCAGCGCCAGCAGGCTGTCGGCGACCTGGTCGCTCGGGCGGCCGGTCATGTACTTGGGGTTGTAGTAGTAGCCGCGACGCGTCGAGTGCCAGGTGTGCACGGCGTTCTGCGCACCCTCCACCGCGACGTCGCAGCCGGTGTTGCCGGCGCCCACGACCAGCACGCGTCGTCCGCGCAGGACGTCCGCGCCCTTGTAGTCGGCCGAGTGCAGGATCTCGCCGGAGAAGGTGTCCTGGCCCGGGTACTGCGGGATCTTCGGGCTCCAGTTGTGCCCGTTGCCGACCACGAGCCCGGCGTAGCGGTACGTCGTCTCCTGCGCGCTGACGCGGTCGCGGACGGTGACGTCCCACGCCCGCCCGTCCTCGACCGGCAGGGCGCGCACGACGTCGTGGCCGAAGGAGATGCGCTTGCGCAGCCCGAAGTGGTCGGCGTAGCGCCCGAAGTACTCCTTGACCTGGCGGTGGCTCGGGTAGTCCGGGTAGGAGTCGGGCATCGGGAAGTCCGGGAACTGGGTGAACGGCTTGCTCGAGATCAGGTGGGTCGACTCGTAGACCCGCGAGTTCTCCGCCCCGAAGTTCCAGTTGCCCCCGACGTCGGACTCCCGCTCGTAGCCGTCGGCGTCGATCCCGTTCTGGAGCAGCGCCTTGAGCGCCGACATCCCGTGCGGCCCCGCGCCCACGACGCACCAGGCGTCACCGCGGTCGACGAACGTGGGTCCGGTCTTCTTCGCTGGGGTCCGCGCCATGCCGGACATTGTGGACGCTGCGACTCGATTCCGCGCCAACAGCCGCGAAACTGGGCCGTCAGCCGAACAGGGCGGGCAGGGTGGCGTCGGCGGTGGCGCGCAGCTCGTCGAGGGTCCAGAGCACCGACTCGCCGCCGACCAGGTCGACCTGCAGGTCGTCGTCCGGTCCGGTGACGACGCCGACCCGCGCGACCGGTACGCCGTGCTCGGCGGCCAGCGCCTCGAGCTCCGCGACGCCGGCGCGGTCGACCGTCACGACCGCGCGGGCGGTCGACTCGGAGAACAGGAACACGAACGGCTCCAGGTCGGCGGGGACCGCCACCGTGGCGCCGACGTTCTCGCGCAGCGCCATCTCGACGAGCACCTGCGCGATGCCGCCGTCGCTGACGTCGTGCGCGGCGGTGACCAGCGAGCCGCGCGAGGCTGCGACCAGCACCTCGGCGAGCGCACGCTCGGCGGCGAGGTCGACCTTCGGCGGGATCCCGCCGAGGTGGCCGTGCACCACGTGCGCCCACTCCGAGCCTGCGACCTCGTCGCGCGTCGTGCCGAGCAGGAGCACGACGTCGCCGATCTCGCGCAACGCCATCGGCGTACGCCGTGCGACGTCGTCGATCACGCCGAGGACGCCGACCACAGGGGTCGGGTGGATCGCGGCGTCGCCGGTCTGGTTGTAGAAGCTCACGTTGCCGCCCGTGACCGGGATGCCGAGCTCGAGGCAGCCGTCGGCCAGACCCGTGACGGCCCGCTCGAACTGCCACATCACGTCGGGGTCCTCGGGCGAGCCGAAGTTCAGGCAGTTCGTGACGGCGAGGGGTGCGGCGCCGGTGGCGGCGACGTTGCGGTGGGCCTCGGCGAGGGCGAGCTGCGCACCGGCGTAGGGATCGAGCTTGGCGAAGCGGCCGTTGCAGTCGGTGGAGATCGCGACGCCGAGGCCGCTCTGCTCGTCGACCCGGATCACGCCCGCGTCCTCGGGCTGCGCGAGCACGGTGTTGCCCAGGACGTAGCGGTCGTACTGCTGCGTGACCCAGGTCTTTGACGCGAGGTTCGGCGAGCCGACGAGGGTGAGGACGGTGTCGCGCAGCTCGGCCGCGGTGACGGGGCGGGCGAGCAGCCCGGGGTCGTCGGCCTGCAGCGCGTCCTGCCACGCGGGGCGGGCGTAGGGGCGCTCGTAGACGGGTCCGTCGTGCGCGACGGTGCGCGGCGGTACGTCGACGATGACCTCGCCGTGCCACTCGATGACGAGACGGCCGGTGTCGGTGACCTCGCCGATGACGTCGGCGGCGACGTCCCACTTGCGGCAGATGGCCAGGAACTCCTCGATCCGGTCCGGGCGCACGACGGCGGCCATCCGCTCCTGCGACTCGCTCATGAGGATCTCCTCAGGCGTGAGCGACGCGTCGCGCAGCGGAACGTCGTCGAGGCGCACGTGCATGCCGCCCTCGCCGTTGCTCGCGAGCTCGCTCGTGGCGCAGGAGATGCCGGCGGCACCGAGGTCCTGGATCCCCTCGACGAGTCCGGCGTGCAGCACCTCGAGGGTGCACTCGATGAGCAGCTTCTCCATGAATGGGTCGCCGACCTGCACGGCGGGGCGCTTGGTCGGGCCGCCGTCGTCGAAGGTCTCCGAGGCGAGGATCGAGGCGCCGCCGATGCCGTCGCCGCCGGTCTTCGCGCCGTAGAGCACCACGAGGTTGCCCACGCCCTTGGCGCTCGCGAGGTGGATGTCCTCGTGGCGCAGCGTGCCGAGGCAGAGCGCGTTGACGAGCGGGTTGCCCTGGTAGCACGGGTCGAACACGACCTCGCCGCCGATGTTCGGCAGACCGAGGCAGTTGCCGTAGCCGCCGATGCCGGCCACGACGCCGGGCAGCACCCGGTGGGTGTCGGGGTGGTCGGCCGCGCCGAAGCGCAGCGGGTCCATGACCGCGACCGGGCGGGCGCCCATCGAGATGATGTCGCGCACGATGCCGCCGATGCCCGTGGCCGCGCCCTGGTAGGGCTCGACGTAGGACGGGTGGTTGTGCGACTCGACCTTGAAGGTGACCGCCCAGCCCTGGCCGATGTCGACGACGCCGGCGTTCTCGCCGATGCCGACGAGGAGCGTGTCGGTCTGCGGCTTCTTGTCGCCGAACTGCTTGAGGTGGACCTTGCTCGATTTGTAGGAGCAGTGTTCGCTCCACATGACGCTGTACATCGCGAGCTCGCCGCTGGTGGGCCGGCGGCCGAGGATCTCGCGGATCTCGGCGTACTCGTCGGGCTTGAGGCCGAGCTGGTCGTAGGGCTGCTCGCGCTCGGGGTGGGCGATCGCGTCGGCGACGGTGTCGGGCTTGCGACGATCTGCGACAGGGCTCATGCCTCGACGAGACCCTTCAGGATGGAGGTGAAGAACCCGAGACCGTCGGTGGTGGGGCCGGTGAGCGCCTCGACGGCGTGCTCGGGGTGGGGCATCAGGCCGACGACGTTGCCGCGGGCGTTGGCGATGCCCGCGATGTCGCGGCGGCTGCCGTTCGGGTTGACCTCGAGGTAGCGGGCGACCACGCGGCCCTCGCCCTCGAGCTCGTCGAGGACGGCCTCGGAGGCGACGTAGCCGCCCTCGCCGTTCTTGAGCGGTACGACGATCTCCTGGCCGGGCTCGTAGTCCGATGTCCACACCGTGCTGGTGCTCTCGATGCGCAGGCGCTGGTCGCGGCAGACGAAGTGCAGCGAGTCGTTGCGCACCAGGGCACCGGGCAGCAGGTGGGACTCGCAGAGGACCTGGAAGCCGTTGCAGATGCCGAGCACGGGGAGGCCGCCGTTGGCCGCGTCGACGAGCGGACCCATGACCGGGGCGAAGCGGGCGATGGCGCCGCATCGCAGGTAGTCGCCGTAGGAGAAGCCACCGGGCAGCACCACGGCGTCGACGGAGTGCAGGTCGGCGTCGCCGTGCCACAGGGCGACGGCCTCGCCGCCGGCCACGCGGACCGCGCGTGCGGCGTCGCGGTCGTCGAGCGAGCCGGGGAAGGTGACGACGCCGATCCTCACGCGGTGACCTCACGGATCGCGTAGTCCTCGATCACCGGGTTCGACAGCAGCGAGGCGGCGAGCTCGTGCACCTGGGCGAGCCGGGCGTCGTCGACCTCGCCCTCGAGCTCGAGCACGAAGCTCTTGCCCTGGCGGACGGAGGTGACCCCCGCGAGCCCGAGGCGGCCGAGGGCACCCTCGACGGCCTTGCCCTGGGGGTCGAGGATCTCGGGCTTGAGCATGACGTCGACGACGACGCGGGCCACGGCGCGCTCCAGGAGAGTGGTGAGAGGCGGTACACCGCATCCTATCGGGCGCCGCGACCCACCCCGAGCACGCCGGCCGCCCGAGTGCGCACGCCTGTTCAAGCTCGGCCCGGCTGGGGACGCGCTCCTAGGTGAGCGGCGGGTTCGCCTGCCATGCGGACCAGGCGCTGGCGGTCATGGCGTCGAGGTCCCGGGAGGCCGTCCAGCCGAGTTCCGCGCGCGCGAGGTCGACGGAGCCCACGAGCCGCGCGGGGTCGCCCGGCCGTCGCGCCGTCACCTCCGCGTCGAGCTCGTGGCCCAGCGCCGTGGCGACCGAGGCCAGGACCTCGCGCACCGACGACCCGGTTCCGCGCCCGATGTTGTACGCCGCGAAGCCGGGCTCGTCGGCCTCCGTGCGGGCGGCTGCGGCCACGTGCGCGTCGGCGAGGTCGGCCACGTGGATGTAGTCGCGCACGCAGGTGCCGTCCGGGGTCGGGTAGTCGTCGCCGAAGATCTGCGGGCGCTCTCCCCGGGTGCAGGCACGCAGCACCATCGGGATGAGGTTGAAGGCACCGACGTCGCCGAGGTCGTCGCCCCCGGTGCCTGCGACGTTGAAGTACCGCAGGGCGACGACGGACAGTCCGGCCGCGACCGCGAGGTCGCGACCGATCCACTCCCCGACCAGCTTCGTCTCGCCGTAGGGGTTCACCGGGAGGGTGGGGGTCGACTCGAGCACCAGGTCGACGTCGGGCGCACCGTAGACCGCGGCCGACGACGAGTAGACCAGCCGCGTCACCCCGGTGGCGACCATCGCCTCGGTCAGCGCCATCGCGCCCTCGACGTTCTGCCGGTAGTAATAGTGCGGCCGCTCGACGGACTCGCCCACCGCCTTCTTCGCGGCGAGGTGGATGACGCCGGTCACGCGGTGGTCGGAGAGCGCCGTCGCGACCGCGTCGCGGTCCCGCACGTCCGCCTGCACGACCGGGACACCCTCGGGAACCTTGCGCGCGAGCCCGGTGCTGAGGTCGTCGAGGACGACGACGTCGCGCCCGGACGCCTGGAGCGAGCGGAGCACGTGCGCCCCGATGTACCCGGCACCGCCGGTGAGAAGCCACGTCATGCGACCACCCTAGAGGTGATGCCAGGAGTTCGGCTGCTCACTGCCCGAACCGAACACGCACGGCGTATCAGGCCCGAGAATCCAACAATCCCATGTTGATTCCGCTGCGACCGGTCACCGTGGCGCTGCGGTGCGTCGGATCAGGTGAAGCGCTTGCCGGTCAGCTTCTCGTAGGCCTCGACGTACTTGGCCCGGGTCCTCTCGACGACGTCGTCGGGCAGCGGCGGCGGCGCATCGCCCGAGTGACGGTCCCAGCCGCTGGCCGGAGAGGTCAGCCAGTCCCGGACGTACTGCTTGTCGAACGACGCCTGCGGGTGACCGGGCTCCCACTGGTCTGCCGGCCAGTAGCGGCTCGAGTCGGGGGTGAGCACCTCGTCGGCGAGGACGGTCCTCCCGTCGGCCCGGATGCCGAACTCGAGCTTGGTGTCGGCGAGGATGAGGCCGCGGTCGGCGGCGATCGACGAGGCTCGGTCGTAGACGGCCACGGTGAGCCGGCGCAGGGTCTGCGCCTCGTCCTGGCCGATCGAGGCGACGACCTCGTCGAAGGTGACGTTCTCGTCGTGGGCGCCGAGGTCGGCCTTGGTGGCCGGGGTGAAGATCGTCTTGGGCAGCTTCGAGCCGTCCTTGAGGCCGGGCGGGAGGTTGACCCCGCACACCGACGCCGACTCGCGGTACTCCACGAGGCCCGAGCCTGTGAGGTAGCCGCGCGCGACGCACTCGACGGGGAACATGTCGAGCCTCGTGCAGACCATCGCGCGACGGGCGACGGCGGCGGGGACGCGGGTGGAGATGACGTGGTTCTCGACGATGTCGGAGAGCCGGTCGAACCACCACAGCGACATCGCGGTGAGGATCCGTCCCTTGTCCGGGATCGGCGTCGGCAGCACCCAGTCGTACGCCGAGATCCGGTCGCTGGCGACGAACAGCAGACGCCCGTCCGGGTCCTCGTACAGGTCGCGGACCTTGCCCGAGTAGACGTGCCGGTAGCCCGCAGGAAGGTCGTAGTCCGGGGCCGGGATCTGCTGGGGTGCCGCGTCGCTCACGCCCCGAACCCTATCCGCTGCGGTGGTCGATGAAGGACGCCTGCATTCCAACCGCGTTCATGAAGGCGGAGTCTGTTGTCCTCTATGGAACCCAGGCGTCCTGCATCACTACGACGGCTTCAGAGGATGGGTTCGGGTTGGTAGACGGCGGCGCCGGGGCGCTCGGCGACGAGGTGCTCGATCTCGTCGACCACGGCGCTCACCTGCGCACGGGCGGCACCGGTGAACTCGATCGGCTCGGCCACGAGCGAGTCGAGCTGCTCGCGGGTCAGACCCAGGCGGGGGTCGGCGGCGAGCCGGTCGAACAGGTCGTTGACGTCGGTGCCCTTCTCCCGCATCTGCAGGGCGACGGCGACGGCGTGCTCCTTGATCGCCTCGTGCGCGGCCTCGCGCCCCACGCCGTTCTTCACCGCCGCGATGAGCACCTTCGTCGTGGCGAGGAACGGCAGGTAGCGGCGCAGCTCGCGGTCCGCGACCGCGGGGAAGGCCCCGAACTCGTCGAGCACGGTGAGGAAGGTCTCGAGCAGGCCGTCGATCGCGAAGAAGGCGTCCGGGAGGGCCACCCGGCGTACGACGGAGCAGAAGACGTCGCCCTCGTTCCATTGCGCGCCGGCCAGTTCACCGACCATGGAGGCGTAGCCGCGCAGGATCACCGCGAATCCGTTGATGCGTTCGCAGGAGCGGCTGTTCATCTTGTGCGGCATCGCGCTCGAGCCGACCTGACCGGCCTTGAAGCCCTCGGTCACGAGCTCGTTGCCGGCCATCAGTCGCACGGTGGTGGCGAACGACGACGGTCCCGCCGCGAGCTGGACGAGCGCGGACACGACGTCGTAGTCCAGCGAGCGCGGGTAGATCTGCCCGACGGAGGTGAAGAGGTGGTTGAAGCCGAGGTGGGCGGCGACGCGGTCCTCGAGCTCGTCGAGCTTGTCGCTGTCGCCGTCGAGGAGGTCGAGCATGTCCTGGGCGGTGCCGACCGGGCCCTTCACCCCGCGCAGCGGGTAGCGCGCGATGAGCTCCTCGAGCCGGCGGTGCGCGACGAGCAGCTCGTCAGCCGCGTTTGCGAAGCGCTTGCCGAGCGTCGTCATCTGGGCCGCGACGTTGTGCGAGCGGCCGGCGATCGCGAGCTCGTCGTAGTCGATGGCGTGCGCGGCCAGGCGCGCCAGGACGGCGACGACCTTGTCGCGCACGACGTTCAGCGAGCTCAGCACCTGCAGCTGCTCGACGTTCTCGGTGAGGTCGCGGCTGGTCATCCCCTTGTGCACGTGCTCGTGCCCGGCGAGCGCGGAGAACTCCTCGATGCGCGCCTTCACGTCGTGACGGGTGATCGCCTCACGGTCGCGGATCGACCCGAGGTCGACCTCGTCGACCACGGCCTCGTAGGCCTCGACGACGCCGTCCGGCACCTCGATGCCGAGGTCGCGCTGAGCCTTGAGCACGGCGACCCAGAGCTGACGCTCGAGGACGATCTTGTGCTCGGGCGACCAGATCGTGGCCATCGCCGTCGAGGCGTAGCGGGAGGCGAGGACGTCGGGGATCGCGGGTGTGCTCGGCATGCGGGACCTTCGCGGCTCGGCTGCGTGCGTTACGCCGCATTCTCGCAGGTCTCACGCCCGCGACCCACCTCGGCCGACGGGCCGGCGAGGCAGCTGGTCGGTGATGAGGCAGGTGATCGTGCCGAGGAGGGTGTCGACGTCGAGCTCCGACGTCGGCGCGTCCTTGACGACGCGACAGAGGCGCAGGACGGCGACGCGGTCGCCCGGACCCGGGCGGGTCAGGGGACGCGGATCTCGCCGAGCTCGGCGGCGAGCGCGATGTCGCTGCGGTGGTGGCTGCCCTTCAGCCCGATGCGGTCGACGGCCTCGTACGCCCGCTCGCGCGCCTCGGCGAGATCGGCCCCGAGGCCGACCACGGAGAGCACGCGCCCGCCGTCGGACACGACCTGGCCGTACGCCGCCGGCTTCGTGCCGGCGTGGAGCACGTAGGCGTTCTCGACCTCGTTCGCGGCGTCGAGGCCACCGATGACGCGACCGGTGACGGGCGGGCCGGGGTAGTTCTCCGACGCGATCACGACCGTGACCGCGGCGCCGTCGCGCCAGCGCAGGTCCTCGACGTCGTAGAGGCGGCCCGTGGCCGCGGCGTGCAGGACGTGGGCCAGCGGCGTGCGCAGCTGCGCCAGGACGACCTGGGTCTCGGGGTCGCCGAATCGGGCGTTGAACTCGATGACGCGCAGGCCGCGGGAGGTCAGCGCGAGTCCGGCGTAGACGACGCCGACGAACGGCGTACCGCGGCGGCGCAGCTCGTCGACGGTCGGCTGGACGACGCGGGCGACGACGTCTGCGGAGAGGTCGTCGGGCGCCCAGGGCAGCGGGGAGTAGGCACCCATGCCGCCGGTGTTGGGGCCGAAGTCGCCGTCGAAGACGCGCTTGAAGTCCTGCGCGGGCTGCAGCGGCACGACGGCCTCGCCGTCGGTCAGGCAGAACAGGCTGACCTCCGGTCCGTCGAGGAACTCCTCGACGACGACGCGTGCGCCCGGCTTGGCGAGGCACGCGCGAGCGTGCTCGAGCGCGTCGGTGCGGTCGTCGGTGACGACGACGCCCTTGCCCGCGGCGAGGCCGTCGTCCTTGACGACGTACGGGGCGCCGAACTGGTCGAACGCCGCCTCGACCTCGTCGAGGGTGTCGCACACGTGCGCCATCGCGGTGGGGACGCCGGCGCTGGCCATGACGTCCTTGGCGAAGGCCTTGCTGCCCTCGAGCCGGGCCGCCGCAGCGCTCGGGCCGAAGGTGGCGAAGCCCGCGGCTCGCAGCCGGTCGGCGACGCCGAGCACGAGCGGGCCCTCGGGTCCGACGACGACGAGGTCGACGCCGAGCTCGCGGGCCAGTGCCGGCGCGGCGTCGGGATCGGTGAGGTCCAGCGGGCGGACCTTCGCCTCCACGGCGATGCCGGCGTTGCCGGGTGCGGCGTAGAGCTCCTCGACGGAGGAGTCCCCCGCGAGCGCCCGGACCAGCGCGTGCTCCCGAGCTCCCGAGCCGAGCACCAAGACCTTCACGGTGGCGAGCCTACGAGAGCCGAGACCACCGCCGACCAGCACCCACCACGATCACGACGTGTGGACGCCCGAGTGCAACAAGCTGGTCCGTTGCGCGGAGTTGTCCGCTACTCGCCGGTGTAGTGCTTGTCGATCTGCGAGAAGGCCTCGTCCAGGACGGCCAGGCCCTCCTTGACCTCCTCGTCGGACACGGTGCACGGGGGTACGACGTGGAGGCGGTTGAAGTTCGCGAAGGGCAGGACGCCGCGCGACTTCATCGCGGCCAGCAGCTCGCCCATCGCACCCGAGGTGCCGCCGTAGGGCGCGAGCGGCTCGCGGGTCGCGCGGTCGGTCACCAGGTCGAGCGCCCAGAACACGCCGAGACCGCGGACCTCGCCGATCACGTGGTGACGCTCCGCGAGCTCGCGCAGCCCGGGGCCGAGGACGTCCTCGCCGATGCGCTTGGCGTTCTCGACAATGCCCTCCTCCTTCATCGCGTCGATCGACGCGACGATCGACGCGCAGGCGAGCGGGTGCCCGGAGTAGGTGAGGCCGCCGGGGAACACGCGGTCGTCGAACGTCGCGGAGATGGGGTCGCTGATGATGACGCCGCCGACCGGGACGTAGCCGGAGTTGCTGCCCTTGGCGAAGGTGATGAGGTCCGGTACGACGTCGAAGTTGTCGAACGCGAACCAGGTGCCGCAACGTCCGAACCCGGCCATCACCTCGTCGAGGATCAGGACGATGCCGTGCTTGTCGCACAGCGCACGGACGCCCTCGAGGTAGCCGGGCGGCGGGATCAGCACGCCGGCCGTGCCGACGACGGTCTCGATGAGGATCGCGGCGATCGTGGCCGGGCCCTCGAAGGTGATGACCTGCTCGAGGTGCTGCAGCGCGCGCTCGGACTCCTGCGCCTCGTCGGCCGCCCAGAACGACGAGCGGTAGGCGTAGGGGCCGAAGAAGTGGACGTGGGCGTCGGCGAACTCGTTGGGCCAGCGGCGCGGGTCGCCGGTCGAGGCGATCGCCGAGCCGGTGTTGCCGTGGTAGGAGCGGTAGTACGACAGCACCTTGCGACGGCCGGTGTGCAGGCGTGCCATGCGGATCGCGTTCTCGTTCGCGTCGGCGCCGCCGTTGGTGAAGAACACCTTGTTCATGCCCTCGGGAGCGAGGTCGACGATGCGCTTGGCGGCCTCGCCGCGCACGTCGTTCGCGTGCTGCGGCGCGACCGTCGCGAGCCTGGCGGCCTGCGCCTGGATCGCGGCGACGACCTTCGGGTGCTGATGGCCGATGTTGACGTTGACCAGCTGGCTGGAGAAGTCGAGGAACCGGTTGCCGTCGTAGTCCCAGACGTAGGAGCCCTCGCCGCCCGCGATGAGCATCGGGTTGAGCGCGGCCTGCGCGGACCACGAGTGGAACACGTGGGCGCGGTCGAGCTCGAGGACGCGCTGGCCCTCGGCGGGGTCCGGGGTGACGGCGGTGGTCATGAGATCTCCTGGGTCGAGGTGACCTCGCCAGGGTAGGGGTCGCTCGGGGACCACGTCACGGGCAGGGTGTCAGGCTCAGGCGCCGTACGCCGACACCCTGTCGGCCAGGCCGTCACGCACCCGCGGCCAGTCCTCGGCGATCACGGAGAACATGACCGTGTCGCGGACCGACCCGTCGCGCCGTCGGTTGTAGCGCCGCAGCACGCCCTCGTAGGTCGCCCCCAGGCGGTGGATCGCCTGCTGGCTGCGGTGGTTGCGGACGTCGGTCTTGAGCTGGACGCGGCCCATCCCGAGCGCGTCGAACGCGTAGCCCATGAGCAGGAGCTTCGTCTCGGGGTTGACGACGGTGCCCCAGACCGCGGGGTCGTAGCTGGTGTTGCC